>ERZ773043.2247-NODE-2247-length-10190-cov-8.901628_pt1 | contig 10190 bp, 8 predicted proteins | sample MGYA00580636_ERZ773043 | MGnify/ENA primary metagenome ERZ773043 (study PRJEB29015, sample SAMEA2737992) | human oral metagenome | biome: human oral; feature: human-associated habitat; material: dental | place: China | collected 2065 ... | reverse complement strand
CATGAGTAAATACGCCTTCCTCGTCTTCCATCGGGACTACGAGGCGGTGCTCCACCAGCTGCGTGAGCTCGGCGTGCTCCACATCCAGGAGCGCCGCGATACGCGCGAGGTCGAGGAGCTGCAGCAGATCCAGCAGGAGCGTGGCGAGGTCAAGACCCTGCTACGTCAGCTGCGACCCTTCGCCGAGGGGCAGGACCCAGAGCTGCATCCTCGCCTCAAGCAGCGCGCTGAGGGGCAGGAGCTCGTCCGCGAGCTCCACGGACTCCTCGAGCTACGTGGACAGAAGCAGCAGGAGCTGGCCGCGCTACGTGCGGAGGCTAGCGAAGTAGCGCTGTGGGGTGACTTCAGCCCCGAGCGCCTCGAGCAGCTGGACGCCGCGGGCTACCAGCTGGAGTTCTACAGCATGCCGCTGGCACGCTATACGGAGGACTTCGAGGCAGGGCACGACGTGCTCCCCATCGCCGAGCAGGCGGGTCGTAAGTACTTCGTCCTCCTGCGTCGAGCAGGGGATGCTACGCCGCTGGCGGAGGCCGATCGCCTAACTCGTCCCGCACGTAGCGTCGCTCAGGTCGAGGAGCTCATCGCGCAGCGCCGTGAGGAACTGGAGACGCTGGAGCGTAGCATCACGATCGAGACCCCCAGTCATCTGGCTGAGCTAGAGCAGTACGATAGGCTGCTGGAGAATGAGCTGAGCTTCGGTAAGGCACAGCTGCAGGCCGAGCGTCTGGCGGATGAGCGTCTCTTCCTCTTGGAGGGCTTCGTCCCCACGGAGCAGGCCGCGGCCTTCGAGCAGGAGCTGGCGAAGACGGGCTGTTACTTCAAGCAAATCGACTTCGATCCCGCGACGGAGCGCGTGCCCATACTGCTCAAGAATAATAGCTTTGCCCGTAGCTTCGAGTTCATCACCCAGCTCTTCTCGCTGCCCAACTATGGAGAGATCGACCAGACGGTGCTCATCGCACCCTTCTTCATGCTCTTCTTCGGTATGTGCTTCGGCGACGCAGGCTATGGGCTCATTCTACTGCTAGCCTCGACCTACTTCCGACTCAGGAACAAGGGCGGGGACAATAGTCTCCTCAGCCTCGGGCAGTGGCTCGGTGGCGGCGCCTTCGTCGTGGGGCTCGTCCTCGGCTCGATCTTCGGTATGGAGCTACCCTGGGCGCGAGACAAGGACTACCTCTTCAACCAGGACAACATGATGGTCATCGCCGTGGTCATCGGCCTCATCCAGGTCTTCTTCGGTAAGCTCGTAGGGGCCTACAAGACGAGTCGACAGCAGGGCTGGCGCTATGCGCTCTCAGGCTATGCCTGGGTGCTGCTGCTCATCGGCCTAGGGCTGATCTACCTCTTGCCGAAGCTCGAGATCGCGCTGCCCCTATGGCTGCAGTATGGCCTCTACGGCATCGTCGGGCTCTCGGTACTGGTAGCCTTCCTCTACAACAGCCCAGGCAAGAACCCGCTGATCAATGTCGGCTCGGGCCTCTGGACCTCCTACAACAATGCCTCGGGGCTGCTCGGGGACGCCCTCTCCTATATCCGCCTCTTCGCCATCGGGCTGACGGGGAGTATCCTAGGGAGTGTCTTCAACCAGCTGGCTATGTCCTGCATCCCCTCGGGGGCTGATGCGAGCATCGGCGGCATCGTCATCGGCTGGGTGATGGCGCTCTTCATCCTAGCCTTTGGGCATACGATCAACTTCGGCATCGCCCTCATCGGCGCCTTTGTCCACCCGCTTCGTCTGACCTTCGTAGAGTACTACAAGAACAGCGAATTCGAGGGCGGAGGCCGTCCCTACGCGCCCCTCAAGCGTAAGTAAGTAAACAAGCAAAAGAATAATAGTACTATTAACTCAACTCAACGATTATGAATGAGATGTTGTCATTCCTCGGCCTCGCGCTGATGGTAGGCCTTACAGGTATCGGTAGTAGCATCGGCGTGACGATCTGCGGTAATGCTGCAGTCGGAGCGATGAGGAAGAACCCTGACTCACTGGGGCAGTATATCGGTCTGGCGGCGCTACCTAGCTCCCAGGGGCTGTACGGCTTCGTAGGCTTCTTCATGGCCAAGACGGCGCTGGATAAGCTCATCGCCGCAGGGGCGATCACTCCCTTCGCTGCCTGGGCTATCTTCGGCGCTGGGCTGATCCTCGGTATCGTCGGCCTCTACTCCGCGATCCGTCAGGCGCAGGTCTGTGCCAACGGGATCCAGGCCATTGGTAGCGGCGAGAACGTCTTCAGCGCTACGATGGTCATGGCCGTCTTCCCTGAGCTTTACGCGATCCTTGCCCTTCTGGTGACGATCCTCATCGTAGGCTCCTTCTAAGGGAACGAAATCGCACTATAATATCTGCCTCAGGGCTACCCGACTTCGCTGTGGGGTAGCCCTGAGATCTTTTTATCGCTATACTATGGTGATACGTCAGAGTACTCCCGAGGACCTGCTTGAGATCCTGCGTCTTATCGCAGTGGCGCGATCCTTCATGACTGAGCATGGCAATCCCTCGCAGTGGCCTGAGGGCTATCCTTCGGCTGAACAGCTAAGCTCGGATATTGCTCGTGGTCATAGCTATGTCTGTGTAGCTCCCGAGTATGCGGGGCTTGTCGGCACCTTTTACTTTGCTGTCGAAGAGGAGCCAACCTATCGGCATATTGAAGGGCGGTGGCTCAACGATAAGCCCTATGGTGTCATTCATCGCTTGGCCTCCGATGGACGTGTGCGAGGCCTCTTTCGTGAATGCCTCGCATTTGCTTCTAAGTACTGCTCTGAGATCAGAGTTGATACCCATCAAGATAATGCTCCTATGCGTCAGCTTCTCGTAGCAGAGAGCTTCGTCCCTTGTGGAACGATATATGTAGCTGACGGTAGCCCGCGTATAGCTTATCAGAAGTCGCTTGAAGGATAAGCTGCATCTTCTCTACGTTAAATAAAGAAGCCTGCCCCACGATAGAATTCGTGAGGCAGGCTTCTTCTCTTTAGGAATAGGGTCGCTCCTTTATAGCCCTAGAAGATAGCTGGCACGCGACTTAGCTTCAGCATAAGTGAAGAGGTCCAAGAAGCGGGCTCGGGAGGCTTCGCTCTCATTGAGTTGGGGAGCGATAAGCTCCAAGGCTTGAAGTCGTAGTTCATCCCCAGAGAAGTAGCGAGAGAGAAGCTCAACGCCTTGCTCTATACTGATCTTGTGACCCGTAAGCTCCGAGCGAAGGACTTGGATTCGCTCTCCCTGCTCGTGAGTCAAGCTCAGCTTTGTGAGTAGAGGCTGATACCATGTCATCTGATCCATGATGGCATCCTGATTCTGCTGCATGCGCTCGAGGATACCTGCACCATAATCTTCATTGCTTGTACTGCGAGACGAGCTGAGGTAGCCTCGGTAGCGTCCTCTCTGTGAGAGACCGAGAAGGCGTCGTGCCTTCTCCTGCGCATCCAGGAAGTCAAAGCATTCGATGAGTCGGTAAGCATTGTACCCGTCACGCAGGTGTGGTGCGATCGCCTCGAGAGCCTGTAGACGCTCTTCGTCCCAATTGAATTGTTTCAGAATGCGCTCTGTCTGGCGTACCGTGAAGGTATTGAAGCGCGCAGCATCTTGTACATAGCGAATCTGATCCTTCGGGAATGATGCGCGATTGATTCCTCGCAGGAACTCTTCAAAGTCCTCTTCTTGAGGTACCTGACCCCCATAGCGTGGGTCATACTGGCGAGGAATAACCGGAGCGAACTGTCGAAGGATGCGCTCTGCACGCTCACGACCACCGTAGCTAAAGAGATCGAGTAGATAGGGTGAATTGTACCCGTCTCGTAAGCGAGGAGCCAAGGTGCGTAGGACATTGAGTCGCTGCTGTGTGTCAGAGAAAAGATTGATAAGGCGTGCCGCTTGCTCTGTAGTGAAGTAGCTTCGTCGAGCGACCTCTTCGATGAAGCGGATCTGATCTCCCGTGAAGATTAGCTCTTGTACATCGTGATAGAATACCTCAAAGGCACGAGCATCTTCTCCGTAGGGGTCGCTATAGCCTCGTCCAGGATAGTACCCTGGGTCGGGGTACTGCCTATCGCTGGGATACGGATAGGGTTGCTGAGGATGAGGGGACGCAATGATGACGGGCGCTGTCTCTGGATAAGGGGTAGTCTTCGCAGGGACAGGAGCATTCTCCTTGCTGTCAAACTGACTCACGCGATCATTGACAAAGGTCACATGTGCCGTGATTGTATTGCCCGGGAAGTCAGAGAAGCTGTATTCCCAAAGCTCAGATTGATTGGCCTGAATACTGCGATTAAGAGGGGCACCTAAGAGTGAGGTCACTTGCTCCTTAGTCATCCCACGCTCGATCTTATTGACTCCTTGGCGTATTTTGCCGAGGCCACAAGAGCTGATGGTGATGACGATGCCGACAGTAGCGGCGAGGCTTGTAATGGTCTTCATAGTGTATGATGTGTGGATGTGTCGGTATATATGAGAGGAGCCTCCTCTATGGGGGTAGCCCTTGAAGAGGAGGCTCCTCGTGGATAAGAGAGGCGAAGCTCTCAAGATAGGCTCATCAAATAATCCCTAAGAGGCGACGCGCCTCCTGCTGAGAACTGGAGAAGGAGAACTGATCAACGATACGATAGGAGTTCCGCGGGTCACGTAGTCCAGAGGCTACACAAGCCAAGACCTTGAGCTTCTCTTCATCGAAGCTGAAAAGACGGAGTAGCTTGATCGTCTCGGTATCGTATCGCCCACCACCGTCTAAATAGACAAATGCCTGTTCGGCTGCATCATAATCATAGCTCACATCTTCGACCAGCTTCATCCCGTTTGAGTCTGTCAGCAGATTGAGCTCACTTCCCTTTAGACGGGCTAAATGCAGCCTAAACCAGGCCTTGATTAGCCTCAAGTCAATCAGGCGGCTGTTTAGACTAGCCAACACCCCTGCTAACACCTGGTACAGCTCGGGCGTGTCAACCGCACTGCTCAGTCGGCTGATCTGTTTGATCGCCTCATAGCCGAATTGCAATCGATCATAGTCTAGCATTAGCTGGTCGTAAAAAACGATAATTCTAGATGAAGTTAGCGTCCACATACCGTTAGTAGTACTAGAGCTTTTAACCAAGCCCAGCTCGCAAATAGCGAATAGCTCGATCCCGCCAGCTAGCTTAGACTTGGCTCGCCGCACCGCCTTTGCCATCACCGCCAGCTGACCATGCTCCGGCGTCAGAATCGTCAAGATGCGATCCGCCTCGCCGTAGTTAGTCCGACGCAAGATGATCGCCCTAGTCGTCAAGCTAACCGCCACGGACGATACCTCGGGCCAGCTCCGCCAAATCAGTGAAGTCATACGTCGCCTTATCATAGAGAGCCACTACTCCGTAATCCGCCATATCTGCCTGATTCAGTCGCTGCGCCGAGGAGGACAAGATGACTTTAGGTAAAGCTATGGTGTCTGAATAACTAATTAGTTCATTTAATAAAGTCAAGAAATTGTAGCTACCAAGGTGAAGATCGGCGATTAAAAGCTTGGGGTGGAGCTCATCAACCAAGCGCATAGCCTGCACCGGACTGACCGTCGTGGCGCTAGTCAGCTCGGCGTCAAATGACCGAAGTGAGTCCGCCAAGCTCTGAGCATATAGCTGATCATCCTCTAAGATCAGTACCGCCACCTCGCCCTGCTCCATCACCTCACAGCCCTCCCACCAGCGACAACTGTCGGCTGGACTCAAGAGAAGCTCGCAAGATAGTGCCGCCCCGTCGGCGACGACTGACAGCCAGCTCACCATTCATTGCCTGCATCAGCCGGTCGGCTAATAGTAGATTTAGCGAGCCCATTAACGGTCGGTTGATGGTCGGATTATTACTAGCCGGATCCTCAGCGAGCCGGAGAGATTGAGCCAGATTAAAACTGGGACCGTCGTCTCGTACCTCCAGCGACACTCTGCCCTTTCGGCATCCGGACACCCTTAGCCGGACAATGCGCCCTCTGTTCTGAACGTCGCCACTATCACTATAACGAACGGCATCGGTCAGGAAGCCCAGCAGCATTAGCCTGAGTGCCTGATAATTCCCTACTGCCACCGGTGTGCGACGAGGCAGCTCGCAGTCTACCTGACAATCAAAATGCCGACCGAATAGTTGTGCTTCACGAACCACCTCGCAGCACAGACCGTTTAGCTGAACTGGCTCAAGTGACAGTTGTTCCGCTTCGCTTAGCGCCAAGCGCAACTGCTCTGATATCTTGAGCGTGTGACCAACCGTCAGGCGCAACCGCTCCAGCACTTGTCCGGTGGAGTCACCCGAAGTATCCGACAGTTGTCCGTCCAGCTGAAAGGACAGCTGGCGCAATAATACTAGCGGTGCCGTCAGATCACGAGCCGCCGCCCCTAGCGCCGTACTACTAAAGTCCGCTCCCTCCACACTCATTAAGACTAGTATAGCACCTAGCTCAGATAGCCCGGTGAGGCGTGGCGAGGAAATACAGCTCTACGGCTCGTACTTAAGCGTAGCCAGCACAGTCTTATTAAAGTCGTTGACGAAGTCGTGGCTATCGACAAACATCTGCAGAGTCTTGTCACGCAGTTTCAAGATCACCACCGACCCGTTAATGGTTTCGGTCAGCTGACCGTCAACCCGCACCCCCTTGTAGCCGGCGAAGTCTTTAGTCTTACCGATGATGACAGTCGAGACCTTGACTTTACCGTCCTCGACTAAGTGCTGGTAGCTACGTACCGTCTCGGCGTATGACCGATTAGTCACGCTAATCCTGAGAGCATATGGCGTCACTCCCTCCTTGACAATCGGGACAATCAGTGGACTAAAGTAGACATTTAGCCGAGTGGTGTCGCTAGTAGCGATATAGCCCGACCAGGTCTTAGGATAATTAAAGCGAATCGACCCCATGTCAGATGGACCCTGGTAGATCCGATAGGGCTTCTTCTCTTGCTCTAAGAAGCGCTTGTCGTCCTCGCTCTTCTGTTGCGACTTGCCCTCAGTCACTGCTGCATCTACTCTCGCCTGGACGTTAGTCTTCCACTCGGTCATCTGCATGTACGCCCAGATGAAACCACCGGCTGCCACGACCAGAAAGATCGCCAGCAGGATAGTCGAGATTAGCAGCGGGTTGACCGCCCCCCGCTCGTCGTTTAGTAGTCTCCCACTCGTTCTTTTCATACCTTTTAGTCTACCACAAGCGCTATTAGCCACCAAGCGCAGGATCGTAGAGCTTCTTAGGTACGAGTAGTACAGGTGTATCAACAAGATTAAGCCTCACAGCTCAAAGCAGATTCTGTAATTTCCCTTCACACATAGCTCTTCTCTGTACGAGTGGTACAGGTGGTCTCCTCAGACCTGGCGACGTAGCGAGCACCACGGGCAATTGCTAACTTACCGTTATATCAACAGTCTTCGTCAACCACACTGTACTACTCGTACTAAGAAAGTCTATTTTTGACTGAATCTGGACTAAGTAATGAGACCGGGGAAATTACATATATAATCATTAGTGCACCAAAGGGTGTCTTTTGTCCTTCATCTGCATCATCATTTCCCTCAGACCCGCCTGGCTGGCTCGTGCACTGCTGAGCTTCAAGCGTGCACAGTCTTCAGGAAATGACGATGCAGATGAAGAATGGGGCTGTAGTGGCGAAGAGCCCAAGACCACATGCATCAAAGGGCAAAACTTGTCGATTTTAACAAGTTTTGCCCCTACCATCTGTAAAATCTACCCAAAAATAGCCTCTTATGTCATAATCTAAGACTAAGAAAGGCAAGAATGATGAAAACAGTACAGCGAGAGGACTACCTACGTAAACTGCGCCAGCTCAAGGATGTAGACCTGATCAAGATCGTTACCGGAGTCCGACGGTCCGGTAAATCTACCCTGCTGGAACTTTTCCGCAACGAACTGATAGAAAGCGGCATTGATAGTCAGCGCATTATCGCCCTCAACTTTGAGGAAGTGGAGAATGAGCCCCTGCTTGATCGACACAAGCTATACCATTACATTGAAGATAGGCTGGTTTCCGACCGGATGAACTATATCTTTCTCGACGAAGTCCAGAATATCCCTGAGTACGAAGTTCTGGTCGACAGCCTCTATGTCAAAAAGAATGTCGATATCTATATCACCGGCAGCAACGCTTTTCTCCAGTCGTCCGAGCTTGCTACACTACTATCCGGTCGCTATATTGAGATCAGCATCCTACCCTTCTCATTTGCTGAATTCGTCTCATCTTTCTCCAGCTCGGCCGAGCTAAGCCGTCGCTATGACCAATACGTCAACTACAGTTCATTCCCCCAGGCAGTCAGTATGATCGAGACCATTCCCGACCAGATCAATAATTATCTGCGAGGCATCTACGAGAGCGTAGTTACTAAAGACGTCATGACTCGCCGTGAGATTAAGAGCCGGCGCAACTTCGACAATGTCGTTCGCTTCATCCTGGATAGCATAGGCAGCGCCGTCTCACCCAGCAGTATAGCTACAGCCATGACCGCCAACAGCCAGAGCATCAAGCACACCACCGTCGACGGCTACCTGTCGGCGCTGGTCAATAGTTTCGTTCTCTACAAGGCAGAGCGTTGGGACATTAAAGGGAAGAAGCTACTAGCTACGCAAGAGAAATACTACACCGTTGATCTGGGCTTGAGGCGGGTACTGCTCGGTCGACAAGACGGTAGCGACAGGGGTCATCTGCTGGAGAATGTGATCTACCTGGAGTTATTGCGCCGAGGTGGTGAGATATATATCGGTAAAACCGGCAACAAGGAGGTTGATTTCGTGGTCAAGTCGCCGAGCGGTGACTTGAGCTATTATCAGGTGGCATATTCCGCAGCCACCGAGGAAACTCTCACCCGAGAACTATCTCCCCTGAGACAGATTGACGATAACTACCCCAAATACCTGATCACCCTAGACCAAGCTTCGTTCGACAATAACGGCATCCGCCACCTTAATGCGCTGGATTTCTTAATGAACCGAACAGGGCTCTAGGCTTGTCGAATTGAGCGCCAGATAGTGCGAAGCTTTGGTCTAGTGCCATACATCAGGACACCTGCTCGGTAAATCTTTGCCGCCAGAATCCCGATCAGCACGGTCGATACTACTAGGATGGCGATCGAGAGGGCGATCTCGCCGGTCGACACGCTACCTATGGCAATCCGAGCGAACATCGCCATTGACGAGGTGAAAGGAATAAAGGAGCAGATCTTCATACCGATAGCGTTATTAGGATCCTCGATCGACGACATCACTACGGCAAAGCCGATGACGAAGACCAGAATGATCGGCATAGCGACCGAACCGATATCTTCCGGCTTGGAGACCAGCGAGCCGACCGCCCCGTACATCATGCCGTAGATGAAGAAACCGAGCAGAAAGAAAAGGATCATATAGAGCAACAAGTCGGGCGGTATATTAAAGATAGAATTAATCATCTGATTCCCCTGCCAGCTAGCTCGATTTAGATTATAAAATAGGAGCGCTGAGCCAAAGATGCCGACTAGCTGAGTAAGCCCGGCCAGACACGAGGCGACAATCTTACCAAACATCATCGCTACCGGGCTGGCACTGGTAGTCAGCAACTCCATCGCCCGAGAGCTCTTCTCGCTGGCTACATTAGTCGCCACCATCTGACCATACGTCATGACCGCTACGTATAAGGCGTAGATCATGATGAAAGCTGAGTAGAAGTTCTTGGTCTGATCCTTGCCTAGATTCTGAATATTCGGCTTGATCTGTATCGTCATGACTTGGCCAGCCTGCTCTGCCGAGAGGCCATGACGCCGTAGCATCTTTAGCTGGTACAAATCCCTGACCACCGAGTTCGCCGTCGCTACGTTGCTATCCGCCATAACCAGTCCATTGACGTAGTAGGTATAAGACGTATCACTGAAAACAAGGGCATATTTCGCCTTGCCCGATTTCACCTGCTCTTTGACCTGCTCTACCCGATCAGTCGTTACCTTGATCTGATAATGCGGAAAAGACCGCCGAAAGACTGCTTCAGTGGTCGAGGTAGGTAGCTCGGACGAATCGGTCGCCACCAGCATAATCGGCCGGTCGCCCCGCCCCGCTTCATTATCATGAGTGAATAACGAGGCCACCCGAGGATAAAACATCACCCCCGCCACCGCCAGCATGATAATGATCGTCACACTGACGAAGATCTTGTTCTTAAAATAATTTTGTAGTTCGAATCCTAGAATCGTTCTAAATTGCCTC
>ERZ773043.2244-NODE-2244-length-10193-cov-5.044683_pt1 | contig 10193 bp, 7 predicted proteins | sample MGYA00580636_ERZ773043 | MGnify/ENA primary metagenome ERZ773043 (study PRJEB29015, sample SAMEA2737992) | human oral metagenome | biome: human oral; feature: human-associated habitat; material: dental | place: China | collected 2065 ... | reverse complement strand
CCGTGAATCAATCAAAGGGAGATCAAACGATGAAAAAGTTTTTACTGGGCGTCTGGCTGTTTCTGTCTACCAGTTTGGGGCTGGCACAAATGCCAGAGAAAACACGGCAAGAGGTGGTGCAGATGCCCGAGGAAACACGGCAAGAGGTGGCGCAGGCGATTCAACAAGGCAATTACACCCAGGCTGTGCAATTGCTGCAACCTTGGGCGGAGCGTGGCGATGCCTGGGCGCAGTACAGACTTGGCGTGATGTTTTTTCATGGTCAAGGCATTACGCAGGATTACGCCCAGGCGCAGAAATGGTGGGAGAAAGCGGCCGCTCGGGGAGATGCAAATGCTCAATTTAGCCTTGGCGTAATGTGTTTTCACGGTCAAGGCGTCATGCAGGATTACACCCAGGCGCGCAAATGGTGGGAGAAAGCCGCGGCTCAGGGAGACGTGAATGCGCAATTTAGCCTTGGCGTGATGTACGAATATGGTCAAGGCGTTGCGCAGAATGACGCCAAGGCGCGCGAATGGATGGAAAAAGCGGCCGCGCAGGGGCATGTAAATGCCCAATTTAGCCTTGGCGTAAGGTATTACACCGGTCAAGGCGTCACCCAGAATTATGCCGAGGCTCACAAATGGTGGGAGGAAGCGGCCACTCAGGGGGATGCGGGAGCGCAGTACAACCTTGGCGTGATGTATCGCGATGGCCGAGGCGTCGCGCAGAATGACGTCAAGGCGCGCGAATGGATGGAGAAAGCGGCTGCTCAGGGGTTTGTAGAGGCACAAACCAACCTTGGCTCAATGTATCACGATGGCCAAGGCGTTACGCAGGATTATGTCAAGGCGCGCGAATGGTACGAGCAGGCGGCTGCGCAGGGGCATGCCAAAGCACAATACAACCTTGGCCTGATGTATAAAGATGGCCGAGGAGGCGTCGCGCAGGATTACGCCCAGGCGCAGAAATGGTGGGAGAACGCCGCCGCTCAGGGGCTTGTAGAGGCACAATTTAACCTTGGCTTGATGTATAGCAATGGTCACGGCGTCGCGCAGAATGAGGCCAAGGCACGTGAATGGTGGGAGCAAGCCGCCGCCCAGGGACATGCAGGGGCGCAGAACAATCTTGGTCTGATGTATGACCGTGGCCGCAGCGTTGAGCAAGATTACGCTAAGGCGCGCGAATGGTGGGAGAAAGCCGCCGTCCAAGGGTATGCCCAAGCACAGTTCAACCTTGGCATGATGTATGACAATGGTCAAGGCGTCGCGCAGGATTACGCTAAGGCGCGCGAATGGTACGAGCGGGCGGCTGCTCAGGGGGATACAGGGGCGCAGAACAACCTTGGCGTAATGTATCGTGATGGTCAAGGCGTCGCGCAGGATTACGCTAAGGCGCGCGAATGGTGGGAGAAAGCGGCTGCTCAGGGGGAGGCAGGGGCGCAGTACAACCTTGGTTTGATGTATCACGATGGCCGAGGCGTCGCGCAGAATGACACCAAGGCGCGCGAATGGTATGAACAAGCCGCTGCCCAGGGAAATGCAGGGGCGCAATATAACCTTGGCGTGATGTATCGCGATGGCCGAGGAGGCGCACAGAATGATGCCAAGGCACGCGAGTGGTTGGAAAAAGCCGCTGCGCAGACAGAAAACGTAGAAAATGCTGAAGCGGTGCGCAAAGCCCGGCAGGCGCTGGAGGAGATGCGCTGAAGGCGTTGAGTGTGTGTAGTGGCTGGCGGCCGCGTGCTGAACCTTGCAATGAGCGGCCGTAACGTCCGGCCGGAAGCCCGTGTCTTTTGGGCATTTCAGATAAAGTGGTGTCGCAGCCTGCGTCCCAAGGGCATTCCAGGCAGGGTGTCTCTGAAATCCGCGTCAATTGGGCGTTTGCGGGTAGGCGCCCCGGAAGCCCTTATCCCACGCGGGTTCCCGGCCTGCCTAGCTGGAAATGCCCGTTTTACGCGGGCTAGAGGGGTGACGATGGTGCGGTGCGCAAAGCCCGGCAGGCGCTGGAGAGAATGCGCCAAGGACGTTGAGTGCAGCAGGCGAACGCTGGATAATGCACCGTGCATTCGCCATACCTTCGCTCGTTCAACACCATGAATCAATCAAAGAGAGACCAAACGATGAAAAAGCTTTTACTGGGCGTCTGTCTATTTCTGTCCGCCACGCTGGCGCTAGCGCAAATGCCTGAGAAAACATGGCAAGAGGCGAAGCTGGCGATTCAACAAGGCAATTTCACACAGGCCGTGCAATTACTGCGCCCTTGGGCGGAACGTGGTGATGCCCGGGGGCAATACGGCCTTGGTGTGATGCATTATCATGGCCTAGGCGTTGCGCAGAATGACGCCCAGGCGCGGGAATGGTGGGAGAAAGCTGCCGCGCAGGGGAGTGTGGATGCGCAATACAACCTTGGCGTGATGTATCGCAGTGGCCGAGGTGTCGAACAGGATGATGCCAAGGCGCGGGAATGGTGGGAAAAGGCGGCTGCCCAAGGGGATGCAGGGGCGCAGAACAACCTGGGCTGGATGTATAAAAATGGTCGAGGCGGCGCGCAGGATGACGCCAAGGCGCGGGAATGGTGGGAAAAAGCAGCTGCCCTGGGGTTTGCCCAAGCACAATTTAGCCTTGGCATAATGTATGAGAGTGGTCAAGGTGTTGCACAGGACTCTGCCAAGGCATGCGAATGGTGGGAGAAAGCCGCAGCGCAGGGAAGTGTGATGGCACAATCCAGTCTTGGCTGGATGTATCACGATGGTCGAGGCGTTGTGCAGGATTACGTCAAGGCACGCAAATGGTGGGAGAAAGCGGCTGCCCAAGGGGATGCAGAGTCACAATACAACCTTGGCGTGATGTATCGCGATGGCAGAGGCGTTGCCAAGGATTATGCCAAAGCGCGGGAATGGTGGGAAAAAGCGGCTGCTCAGGGGTTTTCAGAGGCACAATACAACCTTGGCGTGATGTATCGCGATGGCAGAGGCGTTGCCAAGGATTTGTTCAAGGCGCGGGAATGGTTCGAGCAGGCGGCTGCGCAGCCAGAAAATTCTGAAGGGGTGCGCAAAGCCCAGCAGGCGCTGGAGGAGATGCGCCAAAGGCGTTGAGTGCGCGCGGCGGGCTGGACGCCCGCAGTAATTGGCCGCAATGACCGGCCGTAAGCCCGCATCCAGTGGGCATTTTCGGGGTGCATGCCCGCCAGCCCACTCCCAGCAGACGTTTCAGCCATGCGTATGCTGCTACTTGCACCCATTAAGTCGGAGCCACTGCCTCCGCACCTAGGTTGATCGACGGCAAAACGCTCAAGACCGCTCGCCGGAAGCCCACGTCCCTAGGGCGTTTCAGATAAGGCAGCGCTGTAACCCGCGTCAATCGGGCGTTTGAGGGCAGGTGCCCTGGAAGCCCTTATTCCACGCGGGTTCCCGGCCTGCCTAGCTGGAAATGCCCGTTTTACGCAGGCTGGAGGGGTGACGATGGGGCGAAAAGCGGTGCGCCGAGCGCGGCAGGCACTGGAGAAAATGCGTCAAGGACGTTGAGTACGCGCGGCAAATAGCCGCTAGATATAATGCGCCATACCTTCATTCACACGACACCATGAATCAAGGGAGGCTAAACGATGAAAAAGCTTTTGCTGGGCGTCTGCCTGCTTTTGTCCGCCACGCTGGCGCTGGCGCAGATGCCCGAGAAAACATGGCAAGAGGCGCTGCTGGCGATTCAACAAGGGAATTACGAACAGGCCGTGCGATTGCTGCGCCCTTGGGCGGAACGTGGCGATGCCGAAGCACAAGCCTTTCTTAACTGGGTGTATTCCTATGGACAAGGTATCGCGCAGAATTACGCCCAGATGCGCGAACGTTGGGAGAAGGCTGCCACCCAGGGGGATGCAGAGGCGCAGTACAACCTGGGCTGGATGTATCACTATGGCCGAGGTGTTGCACAGGATTATGCCAAGGCGCGTAAATGGTACGGACAAGCAGCCACCCAAGGGCTGGCAAAGGCGCAGTACAACCTGGGATGGATGTATAAAAGTGGTCGAGGCGGCGTACAAGATTACGCCAAGGCACGCGAATGGTTGGAGAAGGCGGCTGCACAGACAGAAAATGTGGAAGATGTGGAAAATGCTGCAGCGGTGCGCAAAGCCCGGCGGATGCTGGAGAAAATACACTGGGAGCGTTGAGTGAGTGCGGATTGAGGTGCGCTGTGGTTCATTCGCACAACACTGTGAATCACACAAAGGGAGATCAAACGATGAAAAAGCTTTTGCTGGGTGTCTGCCTGCTTCTGTCCGCCAGTTTGGCGCTGGCGCAGATGCCTGAGGGAACACGGCGAGAGGCGGCGCAGGCGGTTCTGCAAGGCAATGAGGCCCAAGCCGTGCAATTGCTGCGCCCCTGGGCGGAACGTGGCGATGCCTGGGCGCAGTACAGCCTTGGTGTGATGTATTACCGTGGCCGTGGTGTCGCGCAGGATTACGCTAAAGCACGCGAATGGCTGGAAAAAGCCGCTGCGCAGGGAAATGCGAATGCCCAATTTAGCCTTGGGTTGATGTATAAAAATGGCCGCGGTGTCGCGCAGGATTATGCTAAGGCGCGTAAATGGCTGGAAAAAGCCGCTACGCAGGGGCTGGCAGAGGCCCAATTCAACCTTGGCGTGATGCATAAAAATGGTCAGGGCGTCGCGCAGAGTTACGCCCAGGCGCGGGAGTGGTGGGAGAAGGCAGCCGCGCAGGGGAATGCCCAAGCACAATACAACCTTGGCGTGATGTATCACGATGGTTACAGCGTTGCGCAGGATTATGCCCAGGCGCGCGAATGGTGGGAGAAGGCGGCCGTTCAGGGGCATGCAGAAGCACAACACAACCTCGGCGTGATGTATCACGATGGTCACGGTGTTGCCCAGGATTACGCCAAGGCGCAGGACTGGTTCGAGAAAGCGGCTGCGCAGGGGTTTGTAGAGGCACAAACCAACCTGGGCGTGATGTATTACCGTGGCCGAGGCGTTGCGCAGGATTACAGCAAAGCGCGCGAATGGTGGGAAAAAGCCGCCGCTCAGGGGAATGCGGGCGCACAATCCAACCTTGGTGTGATGTATGAATATGGTCAGGGCGTCGCGCAGAATGACGCCAAGGCACGCGAATGGTTCGAGAAGGCGGCTGCACAGACAAAAAATGCAGAAAATGCTGAAGCGGTGCGCAAAGCCCAGCAGGCGCTGGAGAGAATACGCCAAGGGCGCTGAGTGAGTGCGGCGGGTTGAACGCTTCAATGACCGGCCGCAATGGCCGGCCGGAAGCCCACGTCTTTTGGGCGTTTCAGGAGGGGTGTCTCCGAAGTCCCCATCCCTAGGGAGTTTCAGACCGGGCGGCGCTGGAACCCGTGTCAATTGGGCATTTGCGAGCAGGCGCCCCGGAAACCCTTATTCCACGCGGGTTCCCGGCCTGCCTGGCTGGAGAAGTCCGTTTTACGCGGGCTGGAACGGTGACGATGGAGCGATGCGTCAAGCCCGGCAGATCCTGGAGCAAATGTGCCAAAGGCGTTGAGTGCGCGGCGGGTTGAACACTTCAATGACCGGCCGCAACGACTGCCCGCTAGCCCTCGCTAACCCACTCCCAGCGAGCATTTCAGCCATACGCCCGCCGCCTGTAACTGCTGAGCCAGCGCATATTCCTAAAATGCTGGGTCGCACTTACCACAAGGCCGCTGCCTACGTACCCGTTGAGCCAGAGCTACCGCCGCCGCACCCCGGTTGATCGACAGCCAAACGTCAAAATACCGCCCGCTGGAACCCCGCGTCTTTTGGGCATTTCAGACTGGGCGGTGCCGAAGCCCCCGTCCCTAGGGCGTTTTAAGCGGGGCAGCGCTGTAACCCGCGTCAATCGGGCATTTGCGAACAGGTACCCCGGAAACCCTTATTCCGCGCGGGTTCCCAGCCTACCTGGCTGGAGAAGCCCGTTTTACGCGGGCTGGAGCGGTGGGGCGAAAGGCGGAGCGTCAAACGTGGCAGGCGCTGGAGAGAATGCACTGAGGGCGTTGAGTGTGTGTAGTGGCTGGCGGCTGCGTGCCGAACGATTGCAGTGTCCGGCCGAAACGACAGGCCGAAGGCCCACGTCTTTTGGGCATTTCAGATAAGGCAGCGCTGGAACCCACGTCCCTTGGGCATTTCAGGCTGAGTGTCTCCAAAACCCGCGTCAATCGGGCATTTGCGGGCAGGCGCCCCGGAAACCCTTATTCCGCGCGGGTTTCCAGCCTGCCTGGCCGGAGAAGCCAGTTTTACGCGGGCTGGAGGGGCTTGAAAAAGGAGCGTAAGTTGCGGTTTGTAAAAGATTGTTTTGCAAAAACTCCGTCCTAAAAACACCTGTTTTGTTCATTACGCCTGAATTTCTTCATACTTTTTCATCTGGCTCCGGTGTGGTACGCAATATTTTCGCCGGTTTACTGCTTTTTCAACGGGTACCGCATTGATTATGCGCTCACCAATAAGCGCCTGTATTGCACCTCCGGGTTGATCGGGCTGGATATTGCCAGTGCCAAGCTGCCTGAAGTACAGAGTTTGCGGGTGGATGTGGGCGCGCTGGGAGCCATGTTTAAACGGGGCACTATCCGCTTCGGTGCCAGAAATGCGCTGCGTTACGTGGAAAATCCCTACGAAGTTTATAAACTGATTTAGCAAACCGTAGTAGGACATCACCATCAACCGCCAGTTACCCAACCAATTGCGCCCCGAAGAAAACCCGGGCTACCACACCCGATATGAGTCTTAATATTTGCAGGTGCAAAAAGGCCGTCTGAAAGATTTTTCTGCTCTCAGACGGCCTCTTATTGTTTAAACAAAGGCGGAACCTTAACCGCCCAGCTGCGTGGTTTTATTAACAATAATCTCCACACGTCGGTTTTTGGCACGGCCTTCCGGATTATCGCTGCCGTCGGGGTGGGTATTGGGCGCAACGGGGTTGGTCGCACCTTGGCCTTTGACTTGATAATTCTGATTCAGGCCTTTCGCTTCAAACCAGTTTTTTACTGCTTGTGCACGTGCTAAAGACAAGCGTTGGTTGTAAGCATCAGAGCCTTTGCTGTCGGTATAGCCGATAATCAGAATCAGCCCTTTGCCTTTTTGACGGATGACATCGGCGGCTTTTTGCAGTTCGGCATCGGCTTCGGGTTTGAGTTCGGCTTTGTCGAAATCAAATAATACATCCGACGATAAATTGATCTGGATGTTGAAGCCTGTTTCCGTGCCGCTCAAGCTGCTGCCCTGTGCCGACAGGCTGCTTCCTTGGCTAGAAAGGTTGTTGCCTTGTGCCGACAGACTGCTTTCTTGGGTAGAAAGGTTGCCGCCTTGTGCTGACAGACTGCTTCCTTGGGTAGAAAGGTTGTTGCCCTGTGCCGACAGGGTGGAAGAAACCGGCTCAGCAGGAGAAGCGGCGGGTGCCTGTTCGGGAACAAGTGCCGAGGCATTAGGCTGGGTTTGCGGTATTACAGTCGTGCTGGCGGTAGCAGTCTGACTTTGCGGCTTGGCAGATTCGGGTTCCTGTCCGCAGGCGCACAAGGCGGAAAGCGCCGCAACACAGGTAAGGAAACGCAATGTTTTCATAAAACAATCTCTACTGGAGCGGTGTGCAGACCGCCCTAAGCAGCCTGCACATCACCAAGTGGAAAATCAGCGGCTCACTGGCACCGAATCAAACGAGCCGGCGCCAGGGAAGTCAATAGTGATGGTGGGCGTTGTGGCGGCCGGGGCGGGGAATTTGAGCGCGACGATTCTGGGTGAACTGCCTGACACGCTTATATCCTTGCCTTGGGGAGAGGGGTCAACCATATATTTGCCGTTTTCGTCTTGCAGCAGGCTGATGCGCTTGCTGGTGCTTTCGTCGATATAGGCAAAATCGGCAACCTTGCCGGTACGCGCGGTCGTGTATTTATAGCCGCCGTTTTCATTTTTAGCCGGTATAAACATAAATTCCACATTCAGAATCTGGCCGACCACTTTTACTTTGGTTAAGGCCAGTGTGCCCCCTTCGCCAAATGGTTTAGACTGGATGGCCTGCGCGGCCGGTTCTTGCTGCTGTTGCGGGGCAGCCGGCTCGCGGATCAGGCTGGGGCTGGAAGGGGGCTCAGGAGCAGGTGCTGGCGGAGCAGGTGGAGCGGGCTGAGGGTTGGGTGTAGGCGCTGGCGGAGCAGGTGGAGCGGGATGAGGGTTGGGAGCTTGCTCCTGCGCCTGAGGGGGCGGAGTCGGCTCGGGTTCTTTTTGGCAGGCAGTCACAGTCAGTAAGGCAAAAGCAGACAAGACGACAAGAGTACATTGGGAAATACGCATTTTTGGATACCTCTCTTAAGTTGGATACTGCAATAAGATTATGATTAGACGCCCCTTTGTATACCAAGCATCCCAATAAAATTCAAGCAAACTACTGCTGTGCGAATTTTTGAAACCTTTTTGAAACCTATATGTACGAAGGTTTTTCCCCATTTGGCTGTGCTGAAATTGCGTTTTAATTTTGTGGAAGTTTCTCTTGCAGACGCCCTTTTTCGTCTTTGAGGTTTGCGTATTCTGCTGGAGGAGAAATTTGGCGATTTGAAGCAGCGTTTGCGGTGCCATCGGGGCTTGAAAAAGAAGAGTAAGTTACAGTTTATAAAAGATTATTTCATTAAGAAATGAAGGGGACATGAAATTTGCCCATTAGAGCCCAACGTCTCAAAAAAGCACGAAATTTGCCCATTACGCCAGTTTTTTCAGCTCGTAGAGTAGGTCGAGCGCTTGCCGGGGGGTGAGGCTATCCGGGTCGAGGGTGCGTAAACGAAGCAGGGCAGGCGAAGGCGGGGGCGGCGGTAATTCTGCGGCTGCGGGCGGCGCGCGTTCGGGTAGGGCGGCGAACAGGTCGGGTTGCAGCGGGTTGATCGCGGTGCGTTGTTCAAATTCGCGCAATTGCTGTTTCGCCGCTTTGACGACCGGCGCGGGAATGCCGGCCAGCGCGGCGACCTGGATGCCGTAGCTCTGGCTGGCGGGGCCTTCTTCGACAGCGTGCAGGAAGACAATTTTGTCGCCGTGTTCGATGGCACCGAGATGGACATTGGCCAGTTCCGGGTATTCGCCGGCGAGCAGCGTCAGCTCAAAATAGTGTGTGGCGAACAGCGTCAGCGCGCGGTTTTTTTCGATGAGATGCCGGCAGATGGCAAAGGCCAGCGCCATGCCGTCGAAGGTCGAGGTGCCGCGCCCGACTTCGTCCATCAGCACCAGGCTGTTGGCGGTGGCGTGATGCAGGATGGCTGCCGATTCGGTCATTTCGACCATGAAGGTTGAACGGCCGGAGGCGAGGTCGTCGGCGGCACCGATACGGGTAAAAATCTGGTCGAGCGGGCCGATGACGGCGCGCCGGGCGGGAACGAAGCTGCCGATGTGCGCCATCAGCGCGATCAGTGCGGTTTGCCGCATGTAGGTCGATTTGCCGCCCATGTTGGGGCCGGTGATGAGCAGCAGGCGGCGAGCGTCGGTCAGGTGTGTGTCGTTGGCGATGAAGGTTTCACCGCCGGGCAGCTCGTTTTCGACGACCGGGTGGCGTCCGCCTTCGATGTGCAGCCCCGGCTCGGATGAAAATTCCGGGCGGCAGTAATCGTAGGTGTGCGCGGTTTCGGCCAGCGCGGCAAGCAGGTCGAGGTGGGCAACGGCACGGGCGATGCTCTGCAGGCGCGGCAGGTCGGCCTGCAGGGTGGTCAGGATCGCTTCGTAGAGCTGCTTTTCGCGCGCGAGCGCGCGTTCCTGCGCCGACAGGGCTTTGTCCTCAAACGCCTTGAGTTCCGGCGTGATGTAGCGCTCGGCATTTTTCAGCGTCTGGCGGCGGCGGTAATCGTCCGGCACCTTGTCGGCGTTGGCGTGCGTAATTTCGATGTAGAAGCCATGCACGCGGTTGTATTCGACCTTGAGGCTGGCGATGCCGGTGCGCTCGCGTTCGCGCGTTTCCAGTTCGATGAGGTAGGCGCCGCAGTGGTCGTTGATCCCGCGCAGTTCGTCTAGCTCGGCGTCGTAACCGCTGGCGATGACGCCGCCGTCCCGCAGCAGTGCCGCCGGTTCCGGGCAGATGGCGCGGGCAAGCAGGTCGGCCGCGCTCTCCGGTGTTTGCAGTTCGCCATGCAGCGTTTGCAACAATGAGGCGGCGCGTGCGCTTTCGGCGGCCAGCGGCGCGCGTAGTTCGGCAAGCCGGCGCAGGCTGTCGCGCAGGCCGGCAAGGTCGCGCGG
>ERZ773043.2243-NODE-2243-length-10193-cov-42.905800_pt1 | contig 10193 bp, 7 predicted proteins | sample MGYA00580636_ERZ773043 | MGnify/ENA primary metagenome ERZ773043 (study PRJEB29015, sample SAMEA2737992) | human oral metagenome | biome: human oral; feature: human-associated habitat; material: dental | place: China | collected 2065 ... | reverse complement strand
GACTTCCCGGATCCGGAGACCCCGGTCACCGCGACGAGCCTGCCCAGCGGGAAGGAAACGTCCACGTCCTGCAGGTTGTTCTCCGAGGCGCCGACGACGGTCACGGATTTGCCGTTTCCGGGGCGCCGCACCGCGGGCACATCAATGGCCAGCTTTCCCGACAGGTAGCGGCCCGTCATGGACTCCTCAGTGGTGAGCAGTTCCTCAACGGGCCCGGAGACCACGACCTCACCGCCGTGCTCCCCCGCTCCCGGGCCGATGTCGACCACCCAGTCGGCTGCCCGAACGGTGTCCTCGTCGTGTTCGACGACGATGAGGGTGTTGCCGAGGTCCCGAAGTCGCACGAGGGTTTCGATCAGCCGCCGGTTGTCGCGCTGGTGCAACCCGATGCTCGGCTCGTCCAGGACGTAGAGCACCCCGACCAGCCCGGAGCCGATCTGCGTGGCCAACCGAATGCGCTGCGCCTCACCACCCGACAGCGACCCGGCCGACCGCGACAACGTCAGGTAGTCCAGGCCGACGTCCAGCAGGAAACGCAGCCGCTCCCGGATCTCCTTGACCACGCGCTCCGCGATCCGCGCCTCGCGTTCGTTGAGGGAGAGCGCATCCAGGTATTCGAAGGCCTCCCCGATGGACAGGTCCGCGACCTCCGCGATGTTCCTGCCGGCGACGGTGACGCACAGGGTCTCGGGCCTCAGCCGCGTGCCACCGCAGGAATGGCAGTTGATCTCCCGCATGTAACCGCCCCAGCGTTCGCGCGCTGAGTCGGTCTCGGACTCGGCGTAGCGGCGCCGGACGAACGGCAGGATGCCCTCGTATTTCTGAGAGAAGGACCGGGTCCGCCCGAACCGGTTGCGGAAACTCACCACCACGGCTCCAGGAACTCCGTTGAGCAGCACTTTCCGATGCTTAGCCGCCAGGTTCTGCCACGGGGTGCGCATGTCGAAACCGGTTTCGAGGGACAGAGCTTCCAGGACGTGTTCGAAATGTCCCTTCAGGTGCGGGGTGTTCCAGGGGGCGATGGCCCCGTCGGCCAGGCTCAGGGTCTCGTCGGGGATGATGAGTTCCGGATCGGGTTCCAGCATCGTCCCAAGCCCGGAACACTCAGGACAGGCCCCCCACGGCCCGTTGAAGGAGAACTGCCTAGGTTCTAGTTCGTCGATGGCGACGTCGTGCTCATTGGGACAGCCAAGCTTCTCCGAGAAGCGTTTCTCACGGTCGGGGTCGTCAGCGGGCAGATCCACGAACTCCACCCCGACTACCCCGTGGGCCAGCTGGAGGGCGGCCTCCACGGATTCGGTGATCCGCTGTTTCGCGGATGCTTTTACCACCACCCGATCCACGACCACATCCACGTCGTGTTTGCGTTTCTTGTCAAGCACCGGGGGTTCGGTGAGCGGGTGGAGCTTTCCGTCGACCCGAACCCGCGCGTAGCCGTCAGCGACGAGTTGTCGGAAAGTTTCCTGGAACTCGCCTTTGCGACCACGCACGATGGGCGCGAGCACCTGGAAACGCGTACCCTCGGCCAGCCCCATCAGCCGGTCGACGATCTGCTGCGGGCTCTGCCTGCCGATGACGGCGCCACACACCGGGCAGTGCGGGATGCCGATACGGGCGAACAAGAGACGCAGGTAGTCGTAGACCTCCGTGATGGTGCCGACCGTGGATCGCGGGTTCCTGGAGGTGGACTTCTGATCAATAGAAACCGCAGGCGAGAGCCCCTCGATGAAATCGCAATCCGGCTTGTCCATCTGCCCCAGGAACTGGCGGGCATAGGCCGACAAAGACTCGACGTAGCGTCGCTGCCCCTCGGCGAAGATGGTGTCGAAAGCCAGCGAGGACTTGCCCGACCCGCTCAGCCCCGTGAAAACGATCAGGGAATCCCTGGGCAGGTCCAGGGAGACGTTCTTCAGGTTGTGGACGCGGGCACCTCGCACAAGGATGCCGCGTTGAGCGGGTCGAACATTCACGGTCACACATGCTATGCCGCAACACCGACGCATCGACGTTGCTCGGCCAGAACGGGGTGTGGTTCCCGAATATTTCTGTGCCCGAACGCAGGCGGGTACCCGCTCCGGCGCCACGCAATGCAGCGGGTACAGCCTGGTGATGGAGCGGGTACACAGACCCGAGAAGACCATGATGGTACGCGCCTGATCGGAGCAACACGCCCCGGGCTGTGAAAGTCACCAGTGCCTATCCGTGGAACCTCTTGCCTTTGATAGGTTTGTCGGCATGCCGAGCGCCCCTGGCAAGCATTTCGACTCACGTCTGCACGCTGTGCGAGAGCAGACCCACATACTCCTGGGACGTACGATCACCTACTCCCCAGAGGACTGGGCTGCCCCGACCCGTTTACCGGGTTGGACCCGCAGCCACGTCGCCGCTCACCTGATCAAGGGAGCACGCAGCTTGGCGCAGGTGTGCCGGGGACTTCTCGAGGATGACGACACCGTCGGTGGTTACGATTCAACGCTGGGACACGAGTGTGAATTGCTAGCCATCACTGATGGCCTTCACCTCCAAATCGAACTCGACACAAGTGCTGGCGAACTGGATCAGCTTCTCGCCCAATTGTCGGGTCGGACAGGCGAAGTGTTGCTACGTCCTGGGCTACGGATTGCCATCGAGGACCTTCCTCTGGTGCGATTGCGCGAGTTGGTGCTGCACTGCTTCGACCTGGAACCGGCTGCATCAGGACTCGATGTGGAAGATGACATAGCAATCCCGGTGCTTACTTTCGAAACCTGCCATCTTGCGAGTAAAAACGACGCCTTGGAGCTGGTCACCTTGGGAGGGCTTGTCTTACGTGCTGGGACTCAACCACCACGGCGACGCGCAGCTGGCCCGGCCTCCTCTCTGCTCCTATGGCTGGCCCGGGGAGTCGAATCCGAAGATTTGGAGCACGACGAAATTTGACAACCCCTCCGCCAACCTTTTTGATACGTCATCAGTGAGCTCTGCGGCCTATCGGGGAGGAGCGGCCGTCAGCTTCAAGACCCTCCCACAGAAGGACCGTGATGACGCAACCACCCAACCAGCCCTACAACCCCAACCAGCCCTACAGTTCAGGCCAGGGCCAGCCCTACGACCCTGCCCAGGCCCAGCAGCAGTACATGGCCCAGCAGCAACAGGCGGCCCAGCAGCAGTACATGGCCCAGCAGCAACAGGCGGCCCAGCAGTACGCTGCTCAACAGCAGTATGCCGCTCAGCAGCAGTACGAGGCCGAGCAGGAGTACATGACCCAGTACGAGACGCCGAAGAAGCGTTTCGGGGTGCGTCAGATCATCAGCATCGTCTCCGCCGTTGCGGTGCTCGGTGTCGGCGGCTGGTTCCTGTGGCAGAGATTCCAGACCAACGAAAACCTTCAGGTCGGCAACTGCCTGGTCGTCACCGGTACCGCGACCAATGCCGATGTGGAGAAGGTCGACTGCTCCGACAAGTCCAAGTTCTCCTACGAGGTGAGCCAAACTGTCTCCAATACCAGCTCCTGCCCGGACAACACCTCGTCCTACGAAATCAGCAAGAAATCCCGCTACGGCGGCAGCACCAGTACGGTGAAGGCCGTCTGCCTGGTCCCGAACCTGCACCAGGACATCTGCTACAACGAATCATCCAGCCCCATCGCACCCTTCGAGGTGGCGGAGTGCGGCTCTGCGAAGGTCAAGGTCACCAAACGCGTTGACCAGGCAAACGCTTCTTGCGAGGCAGGCGAAGACGAACTCACCTACACCACCCCCGCCCGCACCTACTGCTTTGGGGAACCCAAGTAATCCATGCCGCAGCACCGGCTACAAATTTCCTGGTGACCGGTTGATACGACACCACGCGCCAGGATGTGGGTGCCGGGTTTGACAATTGGCCGACCCGGCACCCGCTTTTCTGCGGTATTTCCGAAACAGCACACCTCATTCACGCCCCGAGTTCTGGACACAACCCGGTGATCTATGGCGCATAATCAGTCCCATGAGACCGATTGACGAGCTCCGTCGCCAGGTGGCACCGCTACAGGTGCAGGCCGACTTCTCCCCCTCTGGGGACCAGCCGGCGGCGATCTCGGAATTGGAGCGCCGCATCCGTTCCGGTGAGAAGGATGTGGTGCTCCTGGGCGCCACGGGGACTGGCAAGACCGCCACGGTGGCCTGGCTGGCGGAACGGCTACAACGCCCCGTCCTGGTGATGCAGCCCAACAAAACCCTCGCAGCGCAGTTCGCGAACGAGCTACGCCAGTTCTTCCCGAACAACGCCGTCGAGTACTTCGTCTCCTACTACGACTACTACCAACCCGAGGCCTACGTCCCGCAAACAGACACCTACATCGAGAAGGATTCCTCCTTGAACGAGGAGGTGGAGCGCCTCCGGCACTCCGCGACGAGTTCACTGCTGACTCGCCGCGACTGCATAGTGGTGGCCACGGTGTCCGCGATCTACGGTCTGGGCACCCCGCAGGAATACCTCGACCAGCGCCTGACCCTACGAGTCGGCGAGGAGTACGAACGCTCCACTTTGCTGCGGCATCTCGTCGACATCCAGTACAACCGCAACGACCTCTCCTCGGAGCGGGGTAATTTCCGGGTACGCGGGGACGTGCTGGAGATCTTCCCCATGTACGAAGAGAATGCGGTGCGCATCGAATTCTTCGGCGACGAGATCGAACGCATCTCCACCCTCGTCCCACTGACCGGCGAAGTGCTGCACGAGGAGGACGAGATCTACGTCTTCCCTGCCACCCACTACTCAGCTGGACCGGAACGGATGGAACGCGCCATCACCGGGATCGAGGCGGAACTGGCGATCCGGCTACAGGACCTGGAATCCCAGAACAAGCTCCTGGAGGCACAACGGTTGCGGATGCGCACCAGCTACGACATCGAGATGATGCGCCAGATCGGCACCTGCTCCGGTATCGAGAACTACTCCCGCCACATCGATGGTCGTGCCGCGGGATCCGCACCCGCCTGCCTGCTGGACTACTTTCCCGAGGACTTTCTCCTGGTGGTCGATGAGTCCCACGTCACGATCCCGCAGATCGGAGGCATGTACGAGGGCGACGCCTCCCGGAAACGCACCCTTGTGGAGCACGGTTTCCGCCTGCCGAGCGCCCTGGACAACCGGCCTTTAAAGTTCGACGAGTTCTGCCAGCGCATCGGGCAGACTATCTACCTTTCAGCCACCCCCGGCCCCTACGAGCTGGAGCGCAGCGATGGTTTCGTCGAGCAGATCATCCGACCCACCGGCCTGGTGGATCCGGAGATCGTTCTCAAACCGACCAAGGGCCAGATCGACGACCTCATCGGGGAAATCCGGGCCCGAACCGAAAGCAACGAACGGGTGCTGGTCACCACGCTGACCAAGAAGATGGCGGAGGATCTGACCGACTATCTGATGGCCGCTGGCATCCGGACCCGCTATCTGCACTCCGACATCGACACCCTCAAACGGGTCGAGCTGCTGCGTGAGTTGCGGCTGGGTGATTACGACGTGCTGGTGGGCATCAACCTGCTGCGGGAGGGGCTGGACCTGCCGGAGGTTTCCTTGGTGGCCATTCTCGACGCCGACAAAGAGGGTTTCCTCCGTTCGGAGCGTTCCTTGATCCAGACCATCGGTCGCGCTGCCCGTAACGTCGCGGGGCAGGTGCACATGTATGCCGATACGATCACTCCGTCCATGGGGGCCGCTATCGACGAGACCAACCGGCGGCGCGCCCGCCAGCTTGCCTACAACGCCGAGCACGGCATCGATCCGCAGCCCTTGCGGAAGAAGATCGCTGACATCACGGACATGCTGAACCGGGAGGACGCCGACACCGACTCTCTCCTGAACGGCCACCGGGAACGGGGCTTGAAGGCCGGGAAACTGCCCGAGCAGGAGTTGGCGAAGCTGATCGACGACCTCACCGCCCAGATGCATCAGGCGGCCGCCGATCTCCAGTTCGAACTCGCTGCCCGCCACCGCGACGAGATCGCCGACCTGAAGAAGGAACTCCGGCAGATGATCGAGGCCAACAAATAGCCACCGTCCCTTGCGTGCGGCACTCCCCCATCTGAGCCTTCGCACAGTCTTCGAGTCGACCAGGATTCCCGCCCCTTACGTTGCAAGGCGTTTCCACAGCTCGCCAACCTGCCGCAGGGTCTCCCGCACCGGACCGGAGCTGTCGATGATGTAGGTGGCCGCTTGCAGCCGTTCCTGGCGACTGGCCTGAGCCGCCAGTCGCTGTCCGGCCTCGGTTTCCGTCAGACCGTCGCGACGCATCAGCCGGCGCAGCTGTTCTGCGGTCGTGGTGTCCACCACCACGACCGCATCGAAATCATCCTGCTGACCGGTCTCCACCAGCAGCGGAATGACGTGTACCACCACCGCTCCTGCGGGGGCTGCGGCTTCCAGCTCCAGGGCTCGTTCCCGCACGCGGGGATGGATGATGGCGTTCAGGTCGGCACGCGCCTGTGGATCAGCGAAGACGATGCCGGCCAGCGCACGGCGATTCAAGCTTCCGTCGGGGGCGAGCACCTGTTCCCCGAAACGGGTGACAATCGCCTTGAGTCCTTCGGTTCCCAGGGCCACGACGTCCCGGGCCAGGATGTCGGCATCGATGATGACAGCACCCAGTCGTTCCAGTTCCCGAGCCACCGTCGATTTGCCCGACGCAATTCCGCCCGTCAGTCCGATCCGCACGAGACCACAGGGTATTACGGAACCTCGAGGAAGGTCAGTTCGGAGGCGTCTCCCGTGATCAGCGGCCCAAGCTTGTCGTTGAATGCCGTGTTCGCGGGGTCGGCAAGGTGAGCCTTGAAAGCGTCTTCGTTCTGGTAGCACTCGAGGATGACGAACTGGTTCGGGTCATCGCGTTCCGTATACACCTCGAAACGCACCGTTCCCGGCGAGGCGTTCACGTGCTCAGCGTAGGCTCCGATCAGGTCCGCAACCACTTCTCGTGCCCCGCCCCGGCATATGAACCGGGCAATCAAATTCACCGCCATGGCCTTTCTCCGTCCTTCCACGTTGAAGTTTCAGATCGATGTTCCCAAGGCTACCTCCGTAGTTTCCTCTGCCTCTCTGTATGCTGTGTCCTGTAGCGGGAGAACCGACCCAGTCGGTGCCGAAGGAGCAACCGCCCCGGAAACTCTCAGGCCCCAGGACCGCGACGACTTCTACACTCTGGAGAGAGACCCCACCGGGGTCCGCCGAAGGATGAAACGATCTCAGGCAGCAGTGACAGAGGGGGCTCCGGGTGGGCCGCACCACCCAGCAACGTCGCGCGTCGGCAGGAAGGGGTCCTCATGTCACTATCAACCACTGCGTTGCACGAGCTGCACAAGGAATTGGGCGGTCGTCTGGTGGATTTCGCCGGCTGGGAGCTACCCGTGCAGTTCGCCGGAATCATCTCGGAGCATCAGCACACACGGCAATCCGCCTCACTGTTCGATGTCAGCCACATGGGTCAGATTCTGATCCGTCCGAAATCCGGAAACCTGGCTGACGCCGCCGCAGTCCTGGAAACGCTGATCCCGGCCAGCGTCGCCGGGTTGAAGGAGGGCCGCCAGCGCTACGGTCTGTTCACCGACGAGAACGGCGGGATCCTAGATGATCTCATGTTCGCCCACCACGGTGATCGTTACTTCCTGGTGGTCAATGCTGCCCGCTCCGATCACGACCTCGGGTTGCTGCATACCCTCGACGGGGTCACGGTCGAGCACCTCACGGATCGTTCGCTGCTGGCCCTGCAGGGTCCCCGGGCTGAGGAGGCCCTGGGCGGCCTAGTGCCGGAGGCGACCGGATTGAAGTTCATGGACTCGCAGATCCTCGATTGGGACGGTATCGAGGTCTGGATTTCACGTTCCGGGTACACCGGCGAGGACGGCTTCGAAATCTCCGTCCCCAGCCTCGAAGCCGAACGGCTGGCTCGTGCCCTCCTGGAATGCGACTGGGTGCTCCCAGCGGGTCTCGGTGCCCGTGATTCGCTTCGTCTCGAAGCGGGCATGCCCCTGTACGGGCACGACCTCAGCCCACACATCACACCAGCTGAGGCCGACCTGGGCTGGGCGATCCCAAAGGTACGACGCCGGGGTGGTTCTCGTGAGGGTGGTTTCCCCGGAGCCGGGGTGATCCTGGAACAACTCATCGAGGGCCCTTCCCGCAAGCGAGTCGGCCTGCGTGCCGAGGGCCGCGCCCCCGTACGCGAGGGGGCGAAACTGTTCCTGTCCGTTGAGAGCACCGAGCCGGTAGCCGAGGTCACATCCGGTGGCTTCGGAGCAACTGTGGGCGGCCCGATCGCCATGGCGATGCTGCCCGCCGAAATTCAACCCGGCACCACCGTCCACGCCGAGGTACGTGGTAAACGTCTCCCATTGACGGTCACCGCACTACCGTTCATCACACCGTCCTACAAACGCTGAGGAGAGAGCACAATGATCAAGTACACCAAGGACCACGACTGGCTCGACAGCGGCGACAACGGGGTCGCCGTCGGTCTCACCGACCATGCCACCGGCGAGCTGGGTGATGTCGTCTACGTCGAGCTTCCCGAGGTCGGGGCCGAGGTCACCAAGGGTGAGGAAATCGTCGTGATCGAATCCACCAAGGCCACCTCCGGGATTGTTGCTCCTTTCGACGGGGTCATCACCGAGGTCAACCAGACCGTGGTGGACTCCCCCGAGACCGTCAATGAGGATCCCGCAGGTTCCTGGTTCTTCAAAATCCAGCCCAGCGACCCCTCCGCGCTGGATGAGTACCTCAGCGAGGACGAGTACAAGGCCCTGATCAACTGATGAGCACCTGGAATCCCACCAGCTACGACCCAGACGATTTCGCCAATCGCCGTCACATCGGCCCGAGCCCGACCGAGATGGAGACCATGCTCTCGGCAATTGGGGTCGGTAGTCTCAACGAGTTGATCGATCAGGCCGTGCCCACAGGAATTCGCCAGACCGAAACGCTTTCCTGGGCACCACTGACCGAGGGCGCTGTGCTGGAAGAACTACGGCGGATGGCTGCCAAGAACAAGGTCCGGACCTCGATGATCGGCCAGGGTTACCACGGCACGATCACTCCGCCTGCGATCCAGCGCAACATCCTCGAGAACCCGGCCTGGTACACCTCCTACACCCCGTACCAGCCCGAGATATCACAGGGAAGGCTGGAGGCGCTGCTGAACTTCCAAACCATGATCAGCGACCTGACCGGGCTGGAAATCGCCAATGCTTCCCTGCTCGACGAGGCAACCGCCGCCGCGGAAGCGATGAGCATGGCGTTCGCGACGGGCAAACGCAAGAAACCACGTTTCTTCGCAGCAGCCGACCTGCACCCGCAGATCCTCAGCATCCTGGCCACCCGGGCCCGGCCACTGGGCATCGACCTGGTGATCGGCGAGGTCGATGAGCTGGACACAGAAAATCTGTGCGGGGCGATCTTCGCCTATCCCGGCACCTACGGGCACCTGCGGGACCACACCGCGCAGTGCGAGGCCCTGCATGAAGCAGGTGCCCTGGCGATCGTGGCCGCCGACCTGCTGGCCCTGACCCTGCTGAAGGAACCAGGCGCGATGGGATTCGACATCGCAGTTGGTTCAGCTCAGCGTTTCGGGGTACCGATGGGGTTCGGTGGCCCGCACGCAGCGTTCATGGCCTGCTGTGACAAGCTGAAACGCACCATGCCGGGACGTCTCGTCGGTGTTTCCAAGGACAGCGCGGGCAATCGCGCCTATCGTCTGGCCCTGCAGACCCGGGAACAGCACATCCGCCGCGAGAGAGCCACGTCGAACATCTGCACGGCCCAGGCACTTCTCGCGGTAATGGCTTCCTTCTACGCGGTCTTCCACGGCCCAGCGGGTCTCAAGGCCATCGGGCAGCGGGTCCATCTGATGGCGGTCACCCTCGCGGAACAGCTGCGGGCAGGGGGCGCCATCGTTGAACCGGACGAGTTCTTCGACACGATCACGGTCCGGGTGGGAGTCGGCCAGGCGGGCATCCTTGCCGCTGCAGAGCAGCGAGGTATCAATCTGCGCCAGGTCGGTCGCGACAGGGTGGGCATCTCGGTGGACGAGACCACCACCTTGGAGACCCTCGCATCAGTATTGGATGCCTTCGGCATTGAACCGGCCACAGAACTCAGCCAGGACCCGGCAATTCCGGATTCGCTGCTTCGCACCTCCGAGTACCTGACCCACCCGGTCTTCCACATGAACCGGGCCGAGTCGG
>ERZ773043.2241-NODE-2241-length-10197-cov-39.329521_pt1 | contig 10197 bp, 8 predicted proteins | sample MGYA00580636_ERZ773043 | MGnify/ENA primary metagenome ERZ773043 (study PRJEB29015, sample SAMEA2737992) | human oral metagenome | biome: human oral; feature: human-associated habitat; material: dental | place: China | collected 2065 ... | reverse complement strand
CGGCTTCGTCGCGCAGGCTGCGATGGTTCCGCGCAGAGAAACTGAGTAGCAGCATAGCGACATCCTACGCCGGAATCAGCTGTTGAGCGTAAAATTTACGTAGAATGCCCCTTTCAGGCCGAGTTCAGATCCCGAGGCCCGCGACCTCCCCGATGATCGTGACGGCCGGGGGACGCATTCCCTCCGCTTTAGCGGCCTCCGAGATCTCACCGACAGTGGAACGCACCACCCGCATCTGGGACAGGCCGGCATTCTCCACCATGGCCGCCGGAGTCCGCGGATCCAGTCCGGCCGCGACCAGGCGTTTGGCGATCAGAGGCAGGTAGAGCACCCCCATCATGATCACGATGGTCAGACCGGATCCCGCCAGGCGGTCCCAGTCGATGTCGCAGCGCTCGTCGCCCGGGGGAACGTGCCCGCTGACCACGGTGTAGCCCTGTGTGACACCGCGATGGGTAATCGGGATCCCTGCCAGCCCGGCACCCGCGATGGATGAAGAGATGCCGGGCACGTAGCTGACGGGAACGCCGGCAGTGAGACAGGCCAACCATTCCTCGTAGCCCCGCCCGAAGATGAACGGGTCGCCGCCTTTGAAACGCACCACGACCCTGCCTGCCAGGGCCTGCTCGATGAGGATCTCGTTGATCTTTTCCTGCGGAGTGAACTCACCGCGAGGGGTTTTCCCGACAGAAATGATCTCGGCAGTTTCCCCGGCCTCGGCCAGAAGGGCCTCCGGAACCAGACGGTCGGTGACGATCACATCGGCTTCGCGTAGGGCCTTCAACCCGGCAACCGTGATCAGGTCCGGATCGCCCGGACCAGCACCAACAAGAACGACACGACCGCTCATTCCATCTCCTTGCCCAGCGCGTCGACCAAACGGGTCCGAAGCCCGGGTTCAGGAACGCGCACCCTGAACCATTCAGAATCCAGCCCCGGGAAGGTATCACCTCGACGCACTCCAAGCCCACACGCCCTCAATTTCTCACGCAACCCAGCCGGTCCCCGGACCAGCAGGAACGGGGCATCGGAATCGACAACACGCAATCCCAGGGATCGCAGATCAGCGGTCAGAACGTCACGGTTGCCCCGGAGCTCCTCCTGCCAGCGTTGCGTCTCGGAGCGCGCCCTGTCGGAGCAGACCGCGCGGATGGCCGCCAGCGCGGGGCTCGATACCGCCCAGGGCGTCTGAATCCGCCGGAGAGCCGCGATCAGGGTGGGATCGCCGATGATGTAGCCGACCCGCAGCCCCGCCAGCCCCCAGGTCTTGGTGAGCGAGCGCAGCACGAGCACACCGGTCAGGTCGCCACGAAGCAACGATTGCGACTCCCCCGGCACCGCGTCCATGAATGCCTCATCGACCACGATCACTCGCCCTGGCCTGATCAGTCGCCTGATCTCATCGGCAGGATGCAGCACCCCGGTCGGGTTGGTCGGATTTCCGACGAACACCAGATCCGCCGCATCCGGAACCCGCCCCACATCCAACCGGAACCCTTCTTCCGGCCAGAGCAGCACCCGCTGCGGCAGCACACCCGCGGCTCGAAGCGCAGCCTCAGGTTCGGTGAACTGTGGATGGATCACAGTGGGATGCCGGTACCGCAACCCGCGGGCAACGAGGGTGAACGCCTCCGCCGCCCCGGCAACGGGCAGCACACAGTCCGGTTCGATCCCATGCCATGCAGCGAGCACGTCGATGGTCTCCCCCACCTTCGGATAAGGAGCCAGTTCCACGTCACGAAGCTCTGCCAGCAGCCACTGCGGAGGGGACGTCAGACGGATGTTCACGGCCAGGTCCTCGATGCCATCCGCGAGCTCCGCATCGCCGTGGTGGTCCAGGTCGAAGTCCCCCAGGGAGGCCACGCCGCGCGGCACAATTCCTACACCTGCGACAGGTTCCGGTCGGTGGCCATGAACCGCCTCGGCAAATCTCTGGGCAAGCTGAGGATGCCCGGCCCAGTGAACGTGAAGATAGGAGGCGTGCACGTTGCCTCGTGCCCATCCGTCAGTCTTAGGACCTTCGGGTGTCTCCCACTCCCAACCAGGTTCGCTTCCGGGTGGGAACTGGGTCGTGGTGCGGTGGAATTCGTGTCCGGTGATTTCCTCCCCGACCCGGGCGTAGAAACCGTCCCGAGTCGTCGTGGCTCGCCGGTACCCGAGGGTTAGTCGCGGCCCCATGGCCGCCACCCCGGGAATCGCGCCGACCATGCCGGTGGCGTCGACACTGCCGGACAGGTACAGCATCCCGGCACACTCCGCCACCACTGGACCTCCGGAGGTCACGAAGTCCGCGATTTCCCGCCGCAGATCGGCACGTGAAGCCAGGGCTGCCGCGTGAACCTCGGGAAACCCTCCCCCCAGATAGATGCCCGCTGTGTTCTCCGGCAGATGCTCATCGGCGGCGGGATCGAAGACCTGCACCCGGCAGCCCGCGGCCTCGAGCAGTTCCACGGTCTCCGGGTAGCGGAAGGTAAAGGCTCTGCCGCCCGCGACCGCAACCACGGGCCGGCGTTCGCTCGGGGGCGTGACCTCCGCGGCTGGTTCCCAGGCGGTGACGTCCAGTTCCGGGGCGGATCGCGCCGCCGCGACCAGGGCATCCAGATCGATGTGCGCGCTGACTTGGGAGGCCAGCCGTTCCATGGTCGCGTTTGCATCGGCCCGTTCTTCCACAGGAACCAGACCGAGGTGCCGCGAGGGCGCTTCGATGGCGGCATCGCGTGGCAGCACCCCAAGAATCGGCAGTCCCATTCCCTCCAGGGCGGACAGCACCTCCTCGTGGTGCCTCGGTGAGGCGACCTTGTTGATGATCACCCCGGCGAAATTCAAGGTCGGGTCGTAGTGAGTCAGGCCGAGCGCGACCGCGGCGACGGAACGCGATGCGTGAGAGGCGTCCAGGCACAGCACGATCGGGGCACCGAGGAGGGCGGCAACATGCGCCGTCGATCCGAAACCGTGGGTACCGAGCTGCCCGTCGAACAGGCCCATCACTCCTTCTATCACGGAGAGCTCGACTCCTCGGGCGCCGTGGGCCAGCAGGGGCGCCACCCGGTGCTCTCCCACCAGAAAAGGATCCAGATTGCGCCCCACTCGTCCCGACGCGAGCGCGTGATAGCCGGGGTCGATGAAATCGGGGCCTATCTTGAAACCCTGAACCGCCATCCCGCGGGCGGCCAGCGCCGCGATGATGCCGGTCGTGATGGTGGTTTTGCCCTGCCCCGAGGCGGCGGCGGCCACGACGAAGCGGGGAATATTCACCACTCGATGCCCTTCTGGCCCTTCTGACCCTCGTCGAAGGGATGTTTGATCTTGGTCATGTTCGTGACCAGATTCGCCAGTTCCAGCACCGGTTCAGGGCAGCGGCGGCCAGTGATGACGACGTGCTGGAACCCAGGCCGGTTTGCCAAAGTCTCCACCACCTCGTCAACATCGATCCAGCCCCATTCCATCGGATAGGTGAACTCGTCGAGAACGTAGAGCCCATGGGTCTGATCTGCCAGCCGGCGTTTCACCTCGTCCCATCCGTCACGGGCAGCCCGGGCAGGATCGTCCTCAGAGGTTTTCCGCGTCCAGGACCATCCGGAACCCATCTTGTGCCACTCAACGGACCCTCCCTGGCCGGTTTCCTCGTGCAGCTTCCCCAGGGCCTCAAGGGCAGTCTGTTCACCAATCCGCCACTTCGCAGATTTCACGAACTGGAACACCCCGATGCTCCATCCCTGGTTCCAGCCGCGCAGGGCCAGACCGAAGGCTGCCGTGGATTTTCCTTTCCCTTCCCCCTGGTTGACGATCACCATGGGGCGGTTTCGGCGCTGTTTCGTGGTCAGCCCGTCGTCGGGCACGGTTGCTGGGGTTCCCTGGGCCATCAGGCCACCTCCTTGGCTTGCAGGCTGCCGCGCACCACGTCAGTGATGGCAGCGGGGTCGAGTTCGGCCATGGGAATCAGCTCGGCGCCGAGGCGCACCGCCAGGTCCCGGGCCAGACCGAGATGCATCGGTCCGGTCTCACAGTCGATGACCACGCAGTCGAAACCGCGCATGGCCAGCGCATCCGCAGCTGCCTTCGAACGGGCCAGGGCGCCCTTGCCAGCAGTGGCTCGGCCATCGCTGAGCAACACGAGGATCGGACGCCGGGTCGGGTCCTTGACGGCCTCGGTGGCGAGTACCTGGGCAGCGCATTCGAGGCCCTCCGCGAGCGGAGTTCGTCCACCGTGGGGAAGCTCACTGAGACGCACGGCGGCTGCCTCGATGGAGCCAGTTGGCGGCAGCACCAGCTCGGCGGAGTCGCCGCGAAAGGTGACCATTCCCACCTTGTCGCGGCGCTGGTAGGCATCCAGCAGCAGCGACAGCACCGCTGTCTTGACCGTCTCCATCCGGCGCTTGGCGCCCATCGACCCGGATGCGTCCACAACGAACAACACCAGATTCGACTCGCGACCCTCGCGGCGCGCACGTCGCACATCATCTCCAGCGATCTTCAGCCGCTCACCGGGGGCATGGCCGCGTTCGGCCTGCCGGGGGGCCGCGGCCTTGATCGTCGCGGGAACATGCCAGGCTCCGGTCCGAGCCCTCGGGTCAACCCCGACCACACGACCGTGACTGGTCAGCGCCCGGCTGCGGCGCCCCGGCGATCCCTCGCCCAATCCCTTGGCACGCAGCACCCGCGGCTTGTACGGCTCGCTCGCAGCACTCAACCCGACGGGTGCCCGTCCCTGCTCGGGGTTGGGCGGGGGTGCCTGTTCTCGATCCCTCGTGTCTCCGGATTCAGGCTGTTCAGGGGGTGATTCCTGCTGCGAGGGCGGAGGCTCGGGTGCGTTATTCGGGCCGGAGTCGTCCGGCCCCATCGTCTCGTTCTCGGTTTCCCGGTCGGGTTCGGGTTCCGGATCGGGGTCTGGTTCCGGCTCGTCGTCACCGAGGAGCTGATCAAGCAGTTCCTCGTCGAGGCCGGGCGCGTCAAAAGGTTTGCGGCGGCGACGATGTGGCAGAGCGAGCAGAGCAGCCACGCGAATGTCGGCCCGGGTAACACGGGAGCGTCCCTCCCATGCGGCATTGGCTCGGGCAGCGCGGGCCGTGACGATGTCTGCGCGCATACCGTCGACGTCGAAACCAGCACACACCTCCGCGATTTTTCGCAGCATTGAGTCCGGCAACACAACGTCTTCGACTGTACGTTGAGCCGCTGCGATCCGGGTGGCCAATTCAGTCTGTTCGGTTTCGTGCTGGGCACGGAAGCCCGCGGGGTCGGAGTCGAAGGCCATGCGGCGTCGCACGATTTCCACGCGCACATCCGGGTCGCGAGGGGCGGTGACCTCGACGGTCAATCCGAAACGGTCCAGGAGTTGCGGACGCAGTTCTCCTTCCTCCGGGTTCATGGTGCCGACCAGCATCAGACGAGCAGCGTGTGCAACGGACACCCCGTCGCGTTCCACCGTGCTGCGTCCCATGGCCGCGGCGTCGAGGAGAAGATCCACCAGGTGGTCGTGGAGCAGGTTGACCTCGTCGACGTAGAGGATTCCCCGGTGCGCCGCGGCCAGCAGGCCGGGTTCGAAGGAAGTCTGTCCCTTGCCAAGAGCCGCCTGCAGGTCCAGCGATCCCGTGACACGATCCTCGGAGGCACCTACCGGTAGTTCGACCAACGGTACCTGCGCCCGATGATGTTCCGGGGTCGGATGGGGGCCGTCGAGGCAGTCGGGATCCGGTCGGGCCGGGTCGCAGCGGAAACGACATCCATCGACGACCTCCTGGCGGGGTAACACCTCGGTGAGGGCCCGGACCATGGTGGACTTCGCCGTGCCCTTCTCGCCCCGCACCAGGACACCACCAATCTCCGGTGAAATACTGGCCAGGATCAGGGCTCGCGCCATGTCCCCGGCCCCGAGGACCGCGGTGAATGGAAATTTCATGAGATTCGGGTATGCCTTCCTGTGGGTCCGCGCCCACATCGCAGTTGGCTGGGTCGATGGCCTGGCTCACCCTACGGGTACACAGTGGCGGGACCGCTGCGGATTCGCACCGCATTCCGCGCCCAGCTGCTTCATTGTTCCACAATCCGGATAAGCTCTCTCCTCGTGATCGATGTCGTTGGCGTACCCGCGTCCGGGCTCGACGAGCTTCCAGCGCAACTTCGGGAGCTCGTGAACTCGGCACCGATCGTTGTGGGTGGCGTCAGGCACCTGGGGATGCTTCCCGACCCCTCGCGTGGTGTGCCGTGGCCTACGCCGCTGCGTGCAGGTTTGGCTGGACTGTTTAAGGAACTCGGTGACGACGTGGTGGTGCTCGCCTCCGGCGATCCCCTCCTGTCCGGGGTCGCCACCACCCTCATGGAGGTGCTGGGTGCCGAACGCATCCGGGTGCACCCTGCCTTGTCTTCTGAAACCCTCGCACGCTCCCGGATGCTGTGGCCCGCGGAGACAACCAGCTGGGTTTCGCTGGTCGGGCGTGATCCCGGGCGCGTGTTGGAGCTGGCCGCTCCCGGCGAGAGGGTCATAGCTCTGTCCTCGGATCAAACCACCCCGGGAAAGCTGGCCCGGATCCTGGTGACGGCGGGCTGGGAGACCTCGGCCATGACGGTGCTCGGCAACCTCGGCACGCCGCGGGAGACGCGGCAGGATTTCACAGCACAAACCCTTGCCACACACCAGGAAAAGCTGCCACGCCTGAACGTGGTTGCCATTGAATTCGGTACCGGCAAATATCCGGTGGGAGCCGGGCCGCTGCTGTCCGACGACTCTTTCACCAATGACGGACAGCTGACGAAGCAACCGATACGGCTATTCGCGTTGGCGGCGTTGGCTCCGGCACGTGGCCAAGTGCTGTGGGACATCGGAACGGGGTCTGGAAGCATAGGAATCTCTTGGTGCCGCAGCGCTCCCGGTACCCGCACCATCGCCTTTGAGAAACGCAGCGATCGTGCTGCCCGGGCCCGGGGCAATGCGGAGCGTTTGGGTGTGGCCGACCGCTTCGAGGTGCGGGTGGGGGACGCCTTGGCCCTCATGTCCGATCCGTCGTTGCCCGCCCCGGACGCCATTTTCTTCGGTGGGGGCGCCAACGCCAGCACCTGTGAGGTCGCGCTGGCCGCACTTCCTGTCGGAGGGCGACTGGTGATCCACTCCGTCACACTTGAGACCGAGGCCTTGCTTGCCGGTCTACAGACACGAGTGGGCGGCGAGTTGACGAAGGTCTCGTTGGAGACCGCGATGCCTCTCGGGTCGTTTCGCGGGTGGAAACCAGCACGCGCCGTCACCTGCTATTCGTTGATAAAGGAGACCCCATGACCGTTCACTTCATCGGTGCCGGACCGGGTGCCGCCGACCTGCTGACCCTGCGTGGCGCCGAGCTGCTGCGCACGTCCCCGGTCTGCCTGTACGCAGGCACCTACATCGAGCAGGTGCTGACCCACTGCCCTGCAGACGGAGAGCGGATTGACACCCAGCACCTGAACCTGGACGCCATCACTGAGCATCTGGTTCGGGCGCACCGTGAAGGCAAGGATGTTGCCCGGCTGTGTTCCGGGGACCCCTCGATCTATTCGGCCATCGCGGAGCAAACCCGCCGTCTCGACGAGGCCGGTGTGCCGTGGGATGTCACGCCCGGGGTTCCCGCCTATGCAGCTGCCGCTTCGTTGATCGGCAAAGAGTTGACGACCCCAGAAGTGGCGCAGACGGTGATTCTGACGCGCGCCCAAAAGGAGTCGACCGCCATGCCGGAAACCGAACATCTGAAGTATCTGGCGGCTTCGAAAGCGACCTTGGCGATTCACCTGGCCATCCGCCACACCGCCCATCTGCAGGAGCAGCTGCTTCCCCATTACGGCGCCGACTGCCCAGTCGTGATTGTCGCTAAGGCCACTCAGCCCGATCAACAACTCATCCGCACCACTGTCGCGGGTATGCATGATGCCGCGGTTGCCTCGGGACTGCGCCAGGCAGCGATCATTCTCGTTGGTGAGGCTCTGCGGGCCAAGGATTTCGCGGAGTCGCACCTCTACAGTTCCCGCTGCGTTCCAGCGGACTGAGCCGGTTCTCCACACAATTTTTCCCGGCCCAAGCGCCGAGGCCACGCAGAGCCTAGGATCATGTCATGAGGAGCGTTCGGAAATACGGCGAGCGTGGTGCCATAACGGTGTGGACAGCGGTCGTACTAATCGGTTTCATCGTGATCATCGGAATCGGAGTGGATTTCTCCGGTCACGCTAGAGCCACACAGGAGGCCCGTGGCATCGCAGCAGAAGCAGCCCGGGCAGGCCAGCAACACCTGGGGTTGACGGACGGGCGCCTGAGCCCCGAACCCGATGTCGCAAAAAAGGCGGCCGAGAACTACGTGGCGGCGTCCCGGTTCCACGGCACGGCCCGGGTGATCAGCAGCAACATCGTCGAGGTGGAAGTGACGGGAAAGTACACCTGCGTGTTCCTGAACGTCATCGGGATCACCACCCTTCCGGTCCGGGCAAAAGGCACATCCGAACTACATCATTCCTCCTAGAAATCCCGAGAGGACACCGCTGGCCCTGCCGCTCCTCGCGTGACCGGTTCGCGGGTTTCCACGAGCCGAGTCATTCCCCGCAAATCCGCGGATTCCTCGCAGACCCAATCCCCGCAACGGGCTTTACCACGCCATCGCCCCGCCCCGCACCTCATGGAATCGACGTGAGGAGTCGTCAGCAGCCGTGTTTGTTGTGGTTGGTGGGGCAGGGCGCTAGCGCGGTCGGGGTGCCAGTCGGGCCCGGCGGCAACGGCGACTGTGAAGGGCGGGGGTACCTGTCGTTGGGAATGTTGACTGCGGATACTTCGACCACTTTGGTGTGGGCTTGGGTGGTGAGGTCCATTTCGATGGTTCCTTGTTGTCCAAGGCCGGTCCAGACGATCGCCCAATGGGCGGTGGCTGTGATGGTGTAGTTGCCGGTTTGGTGGTAGATGTAGCCGCAGCTGGGGGATTTCTCGTTGCGGGTGTTGTGTTCGGGGTGTTCGACGCCTTTGTCGCATGTTTTGGTGTCGCCGTTGCCCATTTCCCAGGTGAGGTGGGTGACGGCTGCGGTGGCGGTGATCGAGTGTCCGGATTGGGTGACGGTTTTGGTGATGGGTCCCCAGGTGTTGGGGGTGGGGTTTTTGATCCACATCCAGTTGTTCCAGCCGATGTAGTTGTATCCGTTGGGTAGTTCCTCCAAAGGATGGGGCCATAGTCCGATGTTGGGGGCGTGGAGGTCCATGCGTTCGACTGCGATCCTTGCGAGGGCGGCGGGTTCAGGAGTGCCCCCCGAACCCGCTCCGGGCGATTCGGAAGGCGCAAAACGCACGCACAACCCCGAGAGCGAGTCGTATCGGATGCAGCCTTCTATGGGCCAGCTCGGCTCTTCGGAACCACCCCCACCGGAACCCCCGCCGCCAGTGTTGCGGGGTTGCGTAGGCCTACCCGGTTGGCCGCCAGAACCCGGAGCCCTGATCTCAAGCTTGCAGGTCCCATTGCCTATGTCTTTTTGTCCGCATCGGACATTGCCCTCGGCGCGGGCTGACTGAGGAGGCAGGCCGACTGCGGCCAAGAGGCACGCGATGAGAGCAGCAATGATGGTTAAGCGTTTCATTCCGGGCACCTCAGGGCGTTTTCGTTCGTGGCATCCCCGAATTTCCAGCCGGCCTCGGTTTTGACCACATTCACATTCCACTGGAGATACCGTGGACGATCTATGGGCACCACGCTTTTCCCGGTGGCCGAGTCGATCACATCGACCTTCCCTGCGTCCGTGCACATCTGGACATCCACGGAACGCACACCATCAAACTCAACCGGCTCCGAAGCGCCCGTGATGCGAACAACCGCCTCCCCGGTCTGCACCTGACCCTTCCTGCGATACTCCGCAAGAGTGTCCATCTGTATTTCCTGGCTCTGGCCGATGGTGATGTCCTTGAGAGGCTGGGGATCGGAATCCGGATTGCTGAACACCTCATTTCGGATGCGAATGAACTCGATCAGCACATTGGCGGCTTCGAGTTGTTCCGGGGTGAAGGTCTCCGATGGCTGCGGTTTTGAGAGCGAGGGAACCGGCGATGAGGAGTGGGGTGTGGTGGTTCGGGGAGGCTGCTGCGGGGCGGTCCCCCAGGACTCCGAACCACTGCTTCCCGATCGAGGCTGCTGCCCACCACACGACGAAAACAACAAAACCACGGCCACAGCAACCGCAGCGGCTCCTCCGAAGTGATGTTTCACT
>ERZ773043.2233-NODE-2233-length-10217-cov-8.369120_pt1 | contig 10217 bp, 10 predicted proteins | sample MGYA00580636_ERZ773043 | MGnify/ENA primary metagenome ERZ773043 (study PRJEB29015, sample SAMEA2737992) | human oral metagenome | biome: human oral; feature: human-associated habitat; material: dental | place: China | collected 2065 ... | reverse complement strand
CAAGTCTCAAAACCAGCATGATCCGCCCCCGGTATATATACCGCATCGTGACCTTGCATCCGGTGATAACGCACCAAAATATCCTGAATCGCCGAGCCTAAAGCGTGTCCAATATGCAAATTGCCGTTAGCATTAGGCGGCGGCATGACGATAGAATACGGTTCGCCCTGCCCTTTCGGTTTGAAAACGCCTGATTCCTCCCACAGGGCATATATCGACGGTTCATATTCGTTTGGAGTATACGTTTTAGCCAAGCTCATTTCATTCTCGATTCATTTTCACGTGAAAGTCAGAAAACAACTAAGCATAGCAACTATACAACTTGCTACCTACCTCTTGCCACCTTTTCTTCCACGTGTTTATATTCTATCTTATTATAACACAAACGATGTATACTAAGTATATGATTGAAACGACTCTATGCAACGAAAAATCTACTTGGGACAATATAGTTAACACGTTCGGCGGACATCCATTGCAACTTTGGGGCTGGGGTGAAGTAAAATCTGCTCACAATTGGCAAGTCCAACGCATTATTATCACTGACGACGATGAAGTTATTGGCGCTGCGCAAATACTGCTGCGAAGTTTACCTAAACCGCTTAATCGGCTATGCTATATCCCGCGCGGACCTGTTTGCCAGCAGGGAAGAGAAGCTGAAGTTTTGGCCGCAATCGCCAATTATACCAAACGAAATTTGCCGTGCGTTGCCCTGACCATCGAACCCGACACCGAAAATCCTCCTCAAGCCAAAGGTTGGCGTCATTCCAAAAACACAATTTTGCTACCGCGAACGCTAATTCTTGACTTGTCAAAAACTACTGATGAGCTGCTATCGGCGATGACCAAGAAGACTCGCCAATATATCCGTAAATCTAGCCGTACCGGATTAACTATCAAGCAGATCAAATCACATAGCGGCATCGCCGCTTGCCTTGATATTTATCGCCAAACCGCTAGCCGCGCTGGATTCGCCTTGCATAATGACCAATATTACTATGATATTCATGATAAGCTAGGCAAATATTCGCAAATTTTCGCTGCCTATGAGGACGATAAGCCAGTATCGTTCTTATGGCTGGCAGTTAGTAGCCAAACTTCATTCGAGCTATACGGTGGCATGAACCAGCGCGGGCAAGCTTTGCGGGCAAATTATACGCTAAAATGGCACGCCATCACCAAGTGCAAAGAGCAGGGAGTAGAGCGTTACGATTTGAATGGTTTGCTCAATGACGGCATCAGCAACTTCAAGCGCGGTTTTGCTAGCCACGAAGACACGCTAGCTGGCGCTTACGATTATCCGATGAATGCTTTTTATCCGGTCTGGAATTACGGCCTGCCATTTGCTAAGAAAATCGTTCGCGGCGCCAAAAAATTACTTGGCAAGTAATTTGTCAATGTCAACAACACCACGGCGAAAAACTGTTATTCGCGAATTCTCATCAAAGCCGATGATAGTCGACGGCCGATCGCCGATTGTTGTGTCGCCATCAACGTAAAAATCAATCTTATCGCCAAAATAAGCCTTTGCTTCCGCAATCGTCGTTGCTGTCGGTTCGCCCGGAGCATTCGCGCTAGTTGTCATTAGCGGGCCGGTTTGCACTAAAAGCTGCAAAAGCGCAGAGTTATCGGGAATACGCACCGCTAGGCCACGCCGCATTTGTTTGAGGTAAGCGGCAACGCCAGCGGCATTAACAACAACGCTAACTTGGCCAGGCCAAAATCGAGCCACCAGTGATAACTGACTAGTGTCTAGCCCCAGCTTCGCCAGATCGTCAATCGAGCTAGCAATTAATGTCCCTGGCTGGCTAATCCGTTTTTTAGCATCATACAGCTTTTTAATAGCTGCCGGATCGCTAGCACGCGCCACCAAGCCGTACACTGTATCAGTCGGTAAGACGCCGATACCACTGCTCTTCAATATACTGACTAATTCATCATTATTAACAGAGGTAAATAGTTGTACCATTTACAACGCCTCAGCCTTGTTCCAAGCAGTTTTGACCATTGATATACTAGGGATTACCTCGAGAGCGTATGGATCTGCCGGCACGCTGTACTGCGCATGCTGGTAACCAAGCGCCGCGATCATCGCCGCGTTATCAGTACACAGCTGAATTGGCGCATATTCGATACCTATCGGCAGCGCCTGGCGCAGTTGGCGGCGCAACTCTTGGTTAGCCGCTACGCCGCCGGCGATTACCACCGACTGTGGCTGGAAGTCGCGATAAGCTTGCACTGTGCGTTCAACCAGCGTTTCAACCGTCACTTTTTGGAAACTGGCCGCAAAATCATGCTGCTGAGAGCTCGTGAGAAGCCCTGGAAGCTTGTGTGACGGAAAAGTGAAGTCTTTGCCCACTGCGTGCTGAACGGCCCGCAGAACGGCTGTCTTGAGGCCTGAGAATGAAAAATTATACGGATTATCTAGTTTGGCTTTGGGCAAATGATACTTATCCGGATCACCTTGCTCGGCAGCACGGGCAATCGACGGGCCGCCAGGGTAGGGGAGTCCGAGAATCTTAGCGACCTTATCGAATGCCTCGCCGACAGCGTCATCTTGCGTTTGGCCGAGTAGCTCATAGTCGCCATGATTGCGGAAAAGCATCAGCTGAGTATGGCCTCCAGAGACAATCAGTGCGAGAAGCGGAAAACGCGGCTGAGTTTTAGGCAAAATGAGCCGGGAGGAGTCAGGATGCGTTACTCTTTGCTCTGTAATGAAATTCGCGTACACATGACCTTCGACGTGATGCACCGGATAAAGCGGCTTATCATGCAAAAGCGCCAACGTCCGCGCTACTAGCGTCCCGACTAACAATGAGCCAATTAATCCTGGTGCATACGTCATTGCAATCGCATCGATATCGCCCCAGCTACAATCCGCCTGAGCCAACGCTTCGTCGATCACCGGGCCAATCGCTTCAATATGGCTGCGCGCCGCAATTTCGGGCACTACGCCGCCAAAATGCGCATGAATATCAATCTGCGACTGTACGACATTTGACAATATGCGAAAGCCGTCTTCGACAACAGCTGCTGCAGTTTCGTCGCAACTCGACTCAATACCCAAAACCTTCATCGTCTTAATTGTATCACCAGCGAAGTCCGGATGCTATAATACCGGTATGAATTCACTCAAAAAAACCCTGAAAAAGGCTATCCCTGCGAGTCTATATCAAACTATTGAGCCGACTTATCATTTATTGACAGCCACCGTTTCCGCTACCAAAGCCGGCTATCCAGCGCGCAAAATGCGCGTTATCGGCGTAACCGGTACTAACGGCAAAACCTCGACGTGCTTTATGATTCATAAAATGCTCACCAACGCCGGCATCAAGGCTGGTTTGATGACAACTGTCGCTTACGGTGTTAGCGACGACATCACGCCGCAAATTGCCCACATGACTACTGTTTCGGCATCGCTGCTGCAAAAAAGACTCAAGCAATTCAAAAAGCAAAGCGTTGAATGGGTGGTACTAGAGGTAACTAGCCACGCCTTAGCGCAACACCGTACTTTCGGCGTGCCTATCGAGATCGCCGTTATGACTAATGTCACACACGAACATCTCGACTATCACAAAACTTTTGCCCGCTATCTGGCTGCCAAAACTAAACTTTTTAAGCTAGCTAGCCGCGTTGGCATCATCAACGCCGACGATCCATCAGCTAATGCTTTTCGCCGCAGCGTCAAGCGATCAATCAGCTACGGTATCAAAGCTGGCGACTGGCGTGCCCAAGATGTCAAACTAGATGCTCAAGGCAGCGATTACACCGCACGCGTTGGCGATAATTCATACCATATACACGTCAACATACCGGGCGAATTTAATATTTATAACAGTCTAGCGGCAGCAGCCGTAGGCAATGAGGTCGGCTTGACCAAGAAGCAAATCGAGCAGGGAATCGCTGCGCTAACTGGGGTCGAAGGACGAATGACTGTTGTTGACGCCGGACAAACTTACTCGGCGATCGTCGATTTTGCGCACACACCAGACTCGTTCGAACGGTTATTACATGATGTCAGAAAAACAACGAAAGGCAAGTTGGTTGTTTTGTTCGGTTCGGCCGGCCGCCGCGATGAAGCTAAGCGCGCCATCCAGGGTGAAATTGCCGGCAAGTATGCCGACGAAGTTGTGTTGACGGAAGAAGACGACCGCGACGTTGACGGACGCAAAATATTATCGCAAATTGCCGCTGGCACCGAGAAATCCGGCAAGCAACGAGATGAAAATCTATTTTTGATAGCGGATCGCACCACGGCAATCAATTTCGCAGTTTCACGCGTATCTAGCCCCAACGATACCGTTATTTTCCTGGGTAAAGGGCATGAGAAAACTATTGAGCGCGCCGACGGTACGCATCCATGGAACGAAATTGAGACGGTACGGCAGGCAATCGCAAAGACGAATCGCTAGTGACAGAATTATTAATTAATACCGAAAATCGACATCACTCAAAAATATTAATCAATAATACGCCTCGTGATGGCGCATGAAGTAGAGCCGTCGCACTAGCCGTTCGACATATTTGCTCCAAAGGCGCGATTTGATAGGCGACACAGGAATTTCGAAGGCACCGATATAGTCGGTAATATGCTTATTGAAACTAGTTTTGAAACGCCCTAAGCCGTAACGAGGGTGGTTTGGGTTGCTCATTTCGTCGGATGCCGGTGTACCGCAGAGATCATGCTCGAGCGCACCATGTTCCTTAGCCCACTTAATCACTTCCCATTGCAAACGGTGGCTAGCACCGTATGCGGTACGCTTGCGGATCGAAGCGCCATCTTTGTAAGTGCTTTTAGTGCCAAGAATCACCGCGAAAGCACCAGCCACTAGTTGATCCTGGTAATAAGCAAAGAACAACTGCCCTTGGCCAGCATCAACATACCGCTGATAAAATTCACGGTAATATTGCGCCGAACGAATTGTAAAGCCAGCGCCATCAGCCGTCTCTTTGAATAGAGCATACATCTGGCGACAAGTTTCGTCGTCGACCGGCACGCGCTTGACGACTACGCCGTCGCGGTCAGCCCGGCGAATAGCGTGGCGTCCTTTTTGCGGCAAATTTTTGAGAATCGTATCGATATCATCGTGCAAATCTACCACCACTGTCGAAGCATTGTATTGAATCGGCTGCGTCGGCAATAATTTAATTGTCGAAACATCCGTACCGCGCAGCAATTCCGGCTCGATTTTAATAGTGAAGACACCTTGCTGGCGAGCAAAATCGCGTAGATCCGGTACTACCTCAGCGAGCTTCTCGGCAGTAGCCACGCCAGGACCCTTCGGAATATACCAAACTTTACCAAGCAGAGGAATGTGCTTTTCGATCGCGCCGATCGCTAACCCATCGCAGATAATGAACCGCGGCTGCCAACCAGATAGTCGCTTCAGGTTCAAAAAGACTGACCCCTGCAACATATTACCGCGGTCGCCGTTATTGACCACCAGCTCATCCCAGGAACTAATTTCATTATCTGTAGCAAAACGAATAGACATAGCTATAGTATAGCACTTCCGAAGATGCTGTAGAAAGTGCTGGCCTCTAACATCCGACTAAAGCTAGCTTACTGTGGGTTTGACAAAAAATCAATCTCTTTAATAATATCCAACAATGCTTGAGCACGGCGAGACTCATCGGTGATTTCTTTAGCTGCCTCATGAGCAGGAGGGATTAGCGTTCGGTCATCGGTCGAACGGATTAGCAGTAAATATGTATCAAATTTTTCCTCAGCAGAGATATTAAGCTTACCCACAAGCGGACGCAGCTCCCGAATAGCATTATTCTTGACTGCATCAAGGTCGCTGGCGTCGGTTGTTGCCGCAGTTTTAGCAGCCTTTGGTTGCGGCGCTGATGAGGCTGCCGGTTGTTGTTCCGGGTCTGGTTCTGGTTCAGGTGGCAAATCCGGCAGTGGTGGCAATGGTGTTGCTGATTGCGTGTTAGCCGCTTTTGCTCCGTTATTTACACCGGCCAACACTTTGGCGAGATCTTGATCGTCACTGATTGGCTGCGTAGTTTGCGATTTTATATCCATGTGCCCACCTTCTCATTACTTTTATGCTTGATTTATTATATACTGTATCATAGCTATATGGAATATCGCAAGAGAAAGGTGATTTGATTATGTTGGACGACCCTAATATTTTAAAACAAAGAGACAGTGGGGGAGCCCTAGAGGTTGCAGCCAAAATTTACCAGCAAGCGAATTTCGATTGCCAGCTGCGCGATGCCGAGCATGATGCCCGCGAGCTGCGCAATATTATTGTAGCTGGCATGGGCGGTTCGGCGCTGGCAGCTGATCTCGCTAAGTCGCTGCTTAAGGAAGCTTTGACGATTCCGTTTGATGTTATCAAAGATTACAATTTGCCGCATTATGCCGGCCGCGATACTTTAGTAATCGCTAGCAGCCATTCGGGTAACACCGAAGAAACTTTGTCGTGCCTCGAACAAGCGATTGAACGCGGCTGCCAAATTGCTATCATTGCTACTGGTGGCAAAGTCGACGAAATCGCCAAGAAAGAACGCATTCTATCGGCACTCATTCCGAAAGATTGCCAGCCGCGTATGGCGGTAGTTTATTCGCTGCGAGCATTACTTGAAGTATTAAACGCTTTTAAACTGATCGATCGCACTTATATTAATGAATTAGTTGCTGCTAGCGCCTGGCTAGAGAAGGAGAGCTTGCTCTGGGCCAAAGATGTGCCAACTAAGCAAAACTACGCCAAGCAGCTAGCTTTGATTGCCGTCGGCAAAACACCGGTTTTTTATGGAGGCAGTCTAATGGCGCCGCTAGCTTATAAATGGAAAATTAGCTGGAATGAAAACGCCAAAAATGTCGCTTTTTGCAACTATTTGCCAGAATTTAGTCATAACGAATTTGTCGGCTGGACTAGCCATCCGATAGAAAAGCCTTTCGCTGTATTTGATTTGTTGAGTGATTTTGAGCACCCGCGCATCCTCAAGCGTTTCTCGCTAACCGACCGCATGTTATCTGGCAAGCGTCCGAAATCAACCGTCGTACCACTAGCTGGCAAAACGCCGCTACAGCAAATGCTGTGGGGTTGCGTTTTGGCCGATTTCGCTAGCATTTATGTGGCAATCCTCAATAATGTCGATCCGACCCAAGTCAATCTAATCGAAAAATTCAAAAAGGCTCTCGATAAATAGATAAAGAGTTAATAAACTATAATACGAAAATAGACAGCCCAGCTGTCTATTTTGTTTGTGCGACCGCTTTTTTGCGGGTTGCGAACGCCTAGTGGTATTGCCGCAGAGATTCAATAGTATTCTTGCGCGCTGCTTTGAGAGCAGGGTAAGTACCAAAGATAACGCCAGAACCAACTGCCATCAGTAGCGCTGCTACCGCTGTTGAGCATGTCATTGTCGGTGCAAAACTCATTTGCGAACTAACAATTAAGGCTAGCAAATAGCCTGCCAAATAACCGCAAGTACCACCTAGTAAGCTAATCATTAGTGATTCAACCAAAAACTGCCCGATAATCGTCCGCTGGCTAGCGCCAACTGCTTTGCGGATACCAATCTCGCGGGTACGCTCAGCTACGCCGACCAGCATAATATTCATAATGCCAACGCCGCCCACAACCAGCGAGATCGCCGCGATAGCTGCCATTACCGCTGTCAAAGCGCTAAATAGCTCACCAGCCGGACGACCGATATCTGCGCCATTTAGAATCATGAAGTTTTCTTCACCAAGATGCTGTTTGAGAAGCTTTTCCTTTAGCTTACTCTTGACAGCAGGGGCACTGTCTTTGTCTTTGGCGAGAACATTGATTTGTTGAATCTGCGTACTACCTTTGTGCAACAGTTTGCCTTGATTGTATGAAACAAAGATAGCATTACCATAATCAACAGTGTTGTAGTTCACTGGATTTGCCCCTGATTTGACTACACCGATCACCGTGAATTGCTGTCCGTGCATAGTAAACATCTGTCCGACTGAACGATCAGTATTAAACAACTTGGCTGACAATTCACTACCAATCACTGCCACTGAATCGTCAGTCTCTTCGCCGAGAAATTGCCCAGCGCTCATCTTAAAATCGGCAGTTTTCGCAAAAGATGGCGTAGTAGAAAGCACAACATTATTAGCGGCTTCAGCGCGGGAGGTTTTAGCTGTGGCATTCAAAATCATCAACGGAACAACCGCGCCAACACCATCGATAGATTTAGCAGCATCAATATCAGCTTCAGTTAGTGAACTAGTCCCAAAAAGCTGCTGGCCAGCTGGGTTAAGGTAAGCGTTTAAGTCGCGCGTTTGGGTTCCTGGCCGGACAATCATCAACTTACCGTCATAAGTATCAACTTGACTAGAGATCATCCCGCGAGCGCCGTCACTAATAGTCAAGATGCAAGTCACACTAGCTACACCGATAGCAATGCCGAGAGCTGTCAATACTGTACGCGCGCGACTACGTCGCAATGTCTGATAGGCATCGGTAATATGTTCAACTGTCATCAACCTCATTTCTTGTCGTCCTCACTCTTCTTGGATTTGGCTGTTTTCTTAGACTTGTTTTCCGTGTCTTTAGCGCTTTTGCTTTTTTTGGAATCATTGTCTTTAGGCTTGTCAGATTTATGCAACGATATCGCCACTGCTTTCGATTCCTCGTGTGATTCTACTGTCACACGACGATCGCTAGCAACTTCGCCATCCAGCATATTGATGACACGACTGGCATAGCTAGTCAAGTTCGGATTGTGAGTCACCATGACAATAGTATTGCCTTTTTTGTGCAAGTTAGCCAGTTCCTCCATAATAACGTGGCTAGAGCGGCTATCAAGGTTGCCGGTCGGCTCGTCGGCTAGAATGATGCTCGGTTTATTCACTAAAGCCCGCGCAATCGCCACCCGCTGCATCTGGCCGCCCGATAGCTGCCACGGCATGTAATATTCGCGCTCCTGCAAATGGAACGACTTTAGAATGCTACTAGCCATTTCCAGACGCTTGACGCGCGGTACACCTTTGTAAATCAGCGGTAAAGCGACATTTTCGAGCACTGTCAAGCGATTAATCAAATTAAAACTCTGAAAAACGATGCCAATCTTGTTAGAACGAATTTTGGCGTACTGCCGCTCTGATAGGCGAGCGGTCGAGTGCTCCTCGAACAGATATTCGCCCTGGTCAGGCCGATCCAAAAAACCAATGATATTAAGCAAAGTTGTCTTGCCGCAGCCGGACGGCCCCATCACGGCGATAAACTCGCCTTCACGGATGGTCAGATCAATTTCATCGAGCGCATCGTGCGCCGCGTCGCCTATACCGTATATTTTTGTAAGTTTTTTAAGTTGAATTATCGGCCTTGCTGTCTTTCGCGCTGTCATATTAATCTATTATAGACAAGTGACGTTTAATAAATCAACCGATGAAGATTGTGTAAAATACTACATTTTTAATTAGTCAAGCGCAGAGTAAAGCGTAATTCATATTTCTGGCGTTTTCTGGTAGAATTGTAAGCGAAGGAGAGGTGACCGAGTGGTTGAAGGTGCACGCCTGGAACGCGTGTGTGCGAGCAATCGTACCCAGGGTTCGAATCCCTGTCTCTCCGCCAAATATCACACCGCTTGGCTCGACGCCAAATCAGGAAACTTTGCCTCTAGTCGGCGCAAGCGCTTGTCCAACGAACCATACAAAGTATCGTCCACCAGCTCGCAGCTGCCAGATTCGTGGTAAAGTTCAAGTCGCAGACTAGCAATCTCGGCATGAATTTTGCCGTCCTCAGCTTTTAGCTCATTGAAGCCTTTATCCATTCGTAAATCCATATCTTTCACGATATCAACCAACGTTTTATGGTCGTTGCGAATATCAGCGAGCTGCTCATCAATACTGTTGAAACGTTCGTCGATCTGTGCAAACTGCTCGTCATTTTTTTCGAAGCGTTTGTCTATCTGATCAAAGCGCCTATCAATCTGAGCAAAGCGTCTGTCAATTTGCTCAAACCGTTCGTTCATCGTTTTCGCCAAATTGGCAACGATATCACTTAGTTTTTGTATCTGATTGGATAATTCCTCATTAGTCATACTTCTATTTAACCACAAACATCAGCAGCATAGCAAATGTCTGCCAAACGAAAAGCGCCCGCCCAGCAGGGCAGACGTTCTCAATCATCAGACACGAACCATCCGATCCAGGCTCGTATAAAAACATGTGGTACACCCGGCGCGATTCGAACGCACGACCTCTGGTACCGCAAACCAACGCT
>ERZ773043.2231-NODE-2231-length-10227-cov-8.078746_pt1 | contig 10227 bp, 8 predicted proteins | sample MGYA00580636_ERZ773043 | MGnify/ENA primary metagenome ERZ773043 (study PRJEB29015, sample SAMEA2737992) | human oral metagenome | biome: human oral; feature: human-associated habitat; material: dental | place: China | collected 2065 ... | reverse complement strand
CCCCCATCCGGGTGCGCTGGGGCGAGAAGAGACTGAGATTGGTAGAAGCCATGAGGAGTCCTTTCGAGAAGAGAGGAAGGAAGGAAGAGAGAAAGACGACCAGTCGGGCTGGTCATCTCGCGTCGACGGCCCGTGCTACCACTCTGGGGAGAGCGGGCCGTACCACCCGCCACAAGCCGCGCCAGGCCAGCGTTTTCTGCCGGTCTGGCCCCGGGCTCGTGGCGTTGGTTAGAACGGTAGGCAGGCCGCGCCGTAGCGCCGTCAAAGTTGGAAGAAAGTTGGAAAAGAGGACTCACTCAGGCATCCACCACTGACGCACCCGAGCAGCTATGAGCCAGCCTCACTGCGGGAGACAGCGCAGCGACTGGGGCAAGGAGCCAGTCGGCCAAGCCAGGCACAGACTCCTTGCCTCTGTTGTTCGGCTCCCCCGCTATATCTCCTGGTTTGTTCCGACTGCTCGGTCTAGGCTGGCTTACGGCCCGTCCCGTCCGCCGAGACCCAAGTCGCCACTCATGACAGGCCCGTCGCAGCAGGCGGCTCACCAGCACCAGTACTGGCACCTCGGTCGCCTCGTCGCTGCCCTGCCCCAGCGACTTCATCTCTGCCTATCCCCGCACCAGCTCTGCCCGCACTTCCTCTAGGAGGCTTGCTCATGTCCCGCGCTCATCTCGATGCCGATGACGCAGCTTCCTTGCTGCGTGAGCTGGCGTGGCTGCGTAAGCGCGGTGGGTTTACGGCGGCGCGGCTGGTGCACGCCCCGATCGTTGACGAGGTGCTGCGGGGCAGCGTGGAGGACTCCTTTGAGCGGCTACGTCATCGCTTTGTCTCAGCCATTCACAGCCTGAGTGAGAGCGGGAGTGAGCAGGATGAGCCGCTGGTGGGTGTGCTACTGGCGGCCTTTGCGCTCAGCCCTGAGACGGCGGGTAGTGGCAGCCTGCTGGAGCGGCGACGGGCCATGGCGACCCGCTTGGGGTGCAGTATGGAGACGATCGCGTCCCGGGAGGAGGCTGGCCTGCGTCTGCTGCACAGCCGCCTGGTGGCTGGGCGCTACGCTCAGGCACCGCTGGTGCTGGACGTGCCGGAGATGCACGGCGGGATCGTCTATGAGGAGACCACCACGCTCATCGTGGTGGAGCACCGTCTGTGGCGGGGCACGGTGGAGCACTACCGGCTGGCCAACATGGCCGGCGAGCTGGACTTCGTCACGATCTCCCGCTCCTACCCCGCTCATGTCACGGCGCAGCCGGGCGGGGAGTTCAGCGTCAACAGCCGCCCTGTCGAAGGGGCTGGGTGGAATGACCACTTCTGGCACACCGACCCAGCCACCGGCAGGCGCACGCCGATGCAGGACGCCACGCGCTACGACCTCGCCTTCCGGGCCGAGCCTCTGCCGGGTGAGGAGCCGACCACGCCGATCTCCTTGGCTAGCCGGGCCTTCCACGCTCGCTCGCTGTTGGCCACCATCCAGGTGCGCTTCATCGGGGAGGTGCCGTCCAGCATCTGGCAGTTCACCGGGGCAAGCCCCTTCGCCCGCCCACAGAGCGCCAACCAGTACAACCGCACCAGGCTGGACGCCCAGCAGCGCGCCACCCTCACCCAGCGCGACGTCCATGGTGGACTGTTCGGCGGGTTCGGGTGGGAGTGGTGACGCCAGCCATCTCACCAAGTGAGACAGCCGCACATCAGTAGAGCGCTCCCCTGTTGGAGGCATCCTCAAACATCGGTTGGTGACGACAGACAACCGAGCGGCCAGAAACCGCATAGTCCACAATGGCAACGCCGCAAAATTCTTGAGAGGGCAATCACCTCTAGCATTGGCACTTGCCGAGAACCGCCAGAAACAATCTTGTGAAGTTGCCAGCCAGTTGGCAGGCTACATCACGAACACATCACCGGCGACTTCCGCGATGCGCTCATCTCCCCCAGTATCTCTGTGGCTCAATTCGAGGTGAAACCAATGACGGTTAATAACGCGAGCGCTCTGATAAGCGAGCGATCCCCCTCCATTGAGGCAATCTGCCACCTGTCTGCCTGTATAAGCATGAGCGCCACGATCAGCAGTACCGACCCTCAAACGTAGTCATCCCAGGCTTCTCGCCCCACGGCATATCACCAAACGCCCAACAACGCCGTATAGCGGCGTACCACGAGGCTCACCCCCAACCGCCTGTCGGACGCGCACGCCCTATCGCGCAGGTCACCATAATCCTGGATGCGGCATGTCTACTCGGGTATCACACGGTGCCCGACTGACTGCACGCAGTGCTTTGCGCCGCGAAGTTACACAGCAACTTCTCTCAGCCTTCATATCCCTCACACCCCGACAGGAGTATGGAATGACATCAGATGACAATGTGATCCCCTGGCCCAAGCCAGACCCAGAACGTAGCAATGACCGTGGAATGGTAACAATCCTCCTCGATCTATCTGGCTCGATGAACAACGAGCTGAAAGACGAAGATCCATCACGAGATGCACGAATCACGACACGCATTGCTGCACTAGAAGACGGACTACAACGACTGGTCTCCCCAGACAATTCAAGTAGCATGCACAGCGCAAAAAGCTTCGACGGCAGTGTCGAGTTCGCGCTCGGCTACTTCCCAAGTCGCCACTCCGCTGGGCATGTCGACTGGTGCCAGTTCCCAAACGCACGCGCAACCAGCGGGCCATTCTACTACGGCGTGGATATCACGGAGCCGCCCGAACTACCAACGCCAGCCGGCCTAACGCCACTTGGTGAGGCAATTATCGAGGCGTTAAGCGTCATCGAAAGGCGTCGCGTAGAGATTCGCGACGTCGAGCGTCGCACGATCACGCGCCCTTCGCTCTTCGTCATCACTGACGGCGTCTCAACAACCCCAGAACTCATCCCAGAGGCTACTCGGCAACTGCGTGCCGCCGAGGACGCAAAGCGCATCCTTTTTTTCGCGCTTGGCACGTACGATGCAAGCATCGATCGGCTCATGGAGCTCGCACCACGCTCATCGTATGACCTGCACAAACTATCAGCAGCCCGCCTTATCGAATTCCTCAGCACCAGCATGACAAACTCCATCAATATCGACTCAAATGCAGATGCGGATACAATCTACGAAAACATGAACCGAGACTACGTTAAATGGGATTTGGTGAGGCAAAGTCTCCGGAGACGATAGGATATCAAGACGATGTCGTGGACAACCTTCAGCACCGCGATTAAGGGAAAGGACAAGCCTCACTGTCAGGATGCGACATACGCCGCAAAAACCGGCTATCACATCATCTTGGCTGTTGCTGACGGCGTCGGGTCGCACCAGCATTCCGCGCTTGGCTCCCACCGCGCGATTCAACTCGTTCGCTCATTGTCACCACGGCTGCTTGAGTCATCGCTGCCGCCCCAAGACATATGCCGTCGCTTATTCGGCCAGGTGGCGCACCAGTGGAGCCGCTGGGCACATTCCCTGCCCACTTCCGATGCGCACGCACCGCAGTTCAACAACGTCCAAACAACCTTCGCCATTGCGGTGATCGAGAATGACGATGTCTCGGTGCTATCGATCGGCGATAGCCTGCTCTTCGTACAAGGAGACAGCGGCCCGTTTCTCAATCTGCTACCCGTCCAGCGGTCGGATTCTGGGAGTGTCAATACCGTTGGTGACATCGATACCGGCGCTCGTCCTCAAGAACTCAAGATCAACGATCCAACGATGTCCAAAATCGTACTGACGACCGACGGCGTTGAACGGCTCCTGATGAGGCGACCAACTAGTGAAACAAACGAAAAGCCATTTCACTATGTCCATGGATCACTTCTCTCTGCCTTGGATAGCACCGACTTACGTGACGGCGCATCAAAGCAAAAATTGATCGATAGCATATCACAAGGTCTCATTCATCAGCATGGCGCGAAGGGAGACGACGTTGGAATTGCCGCAGCCTTCCAAGACAGCGATTTACCTGTCCGGCCCTGAACTCGATGGGTACCGAAAGGCTTATCTTGGACGAGAAATCGGTCATGGAGCATACGCCAGGGTGTGCGAAATCGACACCACGTCGACTAGTGATGTCGAAGCACCTCTACTAGCCAAACTGTATATTGATAAACCGCGTGACGATATGGACCGGTTCATCCAAGCAGTGCACGACACCGGCCTTGGATACATTGGGCCACACCTCAAACGGGAGTCGTTCGAGGTGATGAAGAAAAAAGCGCATTATGCAGTAGCTGCACCGTTGTACCTCGTAAAGTATAGTCGAGACGGTGAAGTCATAGGTGTCGCCGTTCGACAACTCGATACCGACCGTTTCACAGCGATTAGTGACTATTACGGCATGCGCTTGGTCGACGAACTGCCAATCAGTCTGATCGCTGCAATTCGCTTGGTACTTCTGGTAACCGACATTCACAAACGAGGGTTCGTGATTGGCGACTTCTCGGCCTCAAATATCCTGATTGACCGCGAAGGTCATGTCGCTATCATCGACTGCGACTCGTTCCTCCTTGCTGGCAGCGGATCCGACGGGCAGCGCGCGGACACTACCATCAACTGGCGAGCTCCCGAATGCAAGGGCACACAACGCCTCACGTTTGCATCGGATGTCTTCGTGCTGGGGCTTCATATCAGCAAGCTCCTGTTCTCTGGTATCGGCCCGTTTGATGCGCCTGACCCACAGAATTCAAACGGCATTCCACAGGATAATATCGACGCCAACCGCAGTTGGCTCTGGGACGACGATATCGACACGCCAGACATGATTGCGCAGTCTCGCGGCTTGAGCGATCTTCCTCCTCGTCTTCGGACTAGTCTGCGAGCCGCACTGTCTCAGAATCCAGATCTACGCCCACTGGACTGTACCGAGCTTCTCAGGGCACTCAACGACACGTTAGAGGGTCTTATACAAGGAACATGCGGCCATTACCGCATGTATGGCGACCATTGCCGTTATTGCGGGTCTTCAACACAGGCGGTTCGTCCGACACCGCGCACTCCCCCGGCCGCTGCTACCCCAGAAGACGTACCGAGAGCGCTGCCACTCCCAACCGAGCCGGCCCCTATCGCCATCAAGCCTGATCCACCAGAGCTACAACCAGAGCCACAAGTAGCCTCAAGTTTAGCCAATGACACTTCGGACCACCGCAAGTATGGCTGCATTGACTACTTCATCATTTTCATCTTCGTGTGCATCAACATCATATTTCTAATGAATCACTGCTAACAAAACCTCGCGAACCATGAAACGAGCTAACCGGATGTACGCCCTCATTCTCATCATTAGCGCAATCTACGTTGCCGGCATCGTGACCGGTGTAGCTATCGCCTACTGTGCGCCTGGTACGTACCGGCAGCGACATGCACGCGCTCCTTCTCGCACCCCTCCCGCGCCGCAGCCATTGCCAGAATGGGAAGTCGCAGCGCCGCGGCAACTCATGGACGACGCACCCACCATTGCTTCGCCCACCCCGCCGGGTGGACACCATGTCGTCCATGCCATTGGTAGCGCTCTTCCACCAGGTAGATATATCGGGCGATCCATCACAGACTTCGAGGGTAGTGGCTACGTCACTATCGAGAACCACAACATCACCGTCCGCGTCACCTCCAACAGCACCACCTACGAAGGCGACACGCTGGCTGTCGTCTTTGGCAACTGAGAAAGGAACACCATGACCGAGCAAGTAGAGCGCGAACAAGTCGTCCAGAACCTCGCAAAACAGATCGACCAAGTCAAGCATTTTAGCCTGCGTGGTATTGAAGAAATTTGCCACGATGCCAGCATCGGGCTACTGGGGCCACAAGATGCCATCGCCGACGAGTTCGTCGACGATTCGCTGTACCGCCTCCTGTCCAACAACGAGCTCCTGGCGGCATTCGCCAACGCAGGATTCACTCCACCCGGTACGGTAGAGGCCAGGAAAGAGCTTCTGTCGGTGTTCATCGATGCCATGCAACGCCTCGACGTCTTGCCGCACGCCACCCAGCGAGACGTTCAACAATGCATTGCGGCGACGAGCAAGGCCACGCTGGAGCACATACAATACGAGACGCAGATTGCGATCGCCCGGACGGTGGCACCAACGGATGTTGAGATCGCCAGAATCGATGCCGAAACTCGTCTTACCAACACCAGGGCAAACGCTGCCCTGGCAGAGGCCGATGCAAGGAAGCGCATCAACGATGCAAGCGATCTTCATAGCGAACAAATCGCTCGCGAGTCGCAGTTTGCTCGGCGAGATGAACTGAATCTTCGCAAAGCACAAGAAGAGTCGAGGAATGCAGAATTTGCATTTTCCATCCAGCAAGCAAACAATCGCATTGAAGAAGAAAATGAACTCCGCAAGCAAAGGATCAAGGAGCGACGCGTTGCGCGGGAAAAATTCTGGGAGAAGATACTGCCTTTGACGCTGCTGGAAATGCGGAATGGGTTGAGGTGAAACTTTGAAGTGCATTTCTAGAGCACTCTCGATAATATACTTGTATTCTTCTAAATATGTCGTATTATTGAAGTAATAGTATAGGAGAGTATATATGAGTGACGTCAATCCAACCAACAGTAAAAGTTACCGCCCGGGCGACGAAAAGCGAGGGTACAACGAACTGATTACCCTCACGTTGACCGACAGAGAGTGCGCAGACCTCATGAATACAATCACCGAAATGACGATGGGCGCATTCTCCCCTTCCGCCGAGGAATGGGAGTGGTTGGAAAACGTCATGAATATGCCAACACGAGACAGCCTAAGAAAGCTTGGACACAAAATTGGCAGATTTCGAGGCTGTTACGATTACGACGATTAATGCTCTCAATGGGAAGAGCAGGCTGCGCAAGTCACAACGCTATTTGTGAGCGATATAATTACTTAAGCAAGCGCAGTGACACTGCACGACTAGTTTTTGATTGGGCGTTCCTCTGTGGCCGTGTTTAATTTGCATGTGAGGAGAATTTGTGAGCGAACAAGCACAGTCGGATATTCAGAAATATGGCTACAACCCTAAGGATATGCCCGATTGTTTCCTCCCTGATAATTTTGACGAAGTCTTTCAGAGGATCGGGATACATGGCACAAGACCTCGTCGGGACAAAAAAACAGGAGAGCCAAAACCGCCACACCATGTCGAAGGGGGCGTAACGGAGGAAGAGTATGTTCAGCTTGTAGTTTCGGTAATGACTGCACCTGATGCAATAGTTTCATTTAATCAACGCGGGGGTGTCACCAGGATTTTTGGAAGCGAAATTGACGGACAGAATTGGATTCTCGTGCTGCCAGAAAATATTGAGAACGGCAAACAAGATCCAACTATGTTTCCTATAGATTATTCGATTAATGACTACTTCAAAGATAAAATGTCATCCAACTGGCAAGAGGTGCCTGTAGTTCTCTATGACAGCGGCATCGGACTCAAGGTGCCTAAAAGAGTTTTAGATGCTCGACGAGAAGCAAAACTCAACCTATCTTCGCCTACTACTGGCACAATGAATACTAGCGAGGTCAAAGCAAAGCAACACATAGATTCTACGACGACCCCCGCAGCACAGCCTGTTGCAACCACCGGGGTAGATAAACAACGTCAGAGCGCGCCAGTATCACATCAGAACTCCTCTGAGAGAGTTTTATCTACCGATCCTCAAACGTCAGTAACGGCAGAGCCCGAAGTCAACTCAATGAGGCTTGATACTGTATCCTCCGGTGATACAACGATACCCACGAAATCTGACACCAACGACCTCATTTCCACCGGGAAAGCACTATCGCAGGAAAGTAGCGCGCAACATATTGACGATAGTGATGCGTCGACGAAACTCGACGCTGCGTCAACTTCTTTAGACGAAGAGGTTACGGAAGCCAATCTGCAGTTGGGTGCACACATCGATACGTCGGCAGAACAAGGTTCGATCTCTGCTTCCTCCCAGCCAGTCGCGGAACCCGTCACATCTCATGATGTAGCAACATCAAGTATCGATACCACCGATATCAATGCTGTGGACGCCACCGACGAATCCTTGAGTTCTTCTGGGCTTACGAGCGAAGAGGCCGGCTCCGTCTCTGATGCAACCTTTGACTCTTCGGAGGCCGGGAGTATCGAAGCCGTTGAGATGGATACGTCTGGCACAGATGAGCTGCTTGATGCCGGTGAGCACTCACTCGAGGCGGGAGACCAGTCTGCCGCGGTCGATGTCTCGTCGGCAGAACAGGCAGCGCCCGGCGAAGAGGTATATGCCGAAGGCGTTTCGGATCTAGAGATAGGTGCCCCCTCCGCGGAGGAGGATGGGTCTCCTTCCGCGCTTGACGTCGTGGCGTATGAGGCGATCGAAAGTGGCGAGATCAGCCTCGATGGCGTCCTGTCAGACGATGATGTGGGTGCAGAGGACGTTGCCAGCGAGAAAGACAACGGGGAGCTTGACCCCGATTTTCTTTCTGGCGATGAGTCTGCCGCCGTTGACCAGGTAGCTGTAACTGAGAGTGTTGACGGTGTCGATAGTGCCGCAGACGTTGCCTCGGAAGCTGAGATGGGCGATGGCAACGAAGTTGCCATCGAAGACGAGGCAGGACTTGAAGCAGATGTCGTCACGGAGTCCGAAACGGACGAGGATGCTCTGTCACTCGATCTATCACCACAGAGTGCAGACGAGACTGCTGCTGAGGTTGACGACGGCTCACTAGACATCGACGAACAGATGGCAGTCGAGGACGTCGCCGCTCTTGAAGACGCTGCTGGCATAGGAGATGAGGGCGATGTCGACTTGGATGCTGTGCCGTCCGCTGAGCCTGCGATGGAAGATCAGTCGGGGGCAGTAGATAGCGAGGATGACGAGCTGGACTTCGTATCCGAGGCCGAGGTCGCGGAACTAGAGGCGTCGCTCTCCGACAGCAATGCGGCACTTGACGACGACTCTATATCGGAAGATGAGCATGCTGACATGGCGACGCAAGACTCACCATCGGCTCTCGATGACACCACCGACCTGCAGGATGACTTCTTGGATACGGACGACACTGACATCGACAACACTGATGATGATTTCCTCTCCATGGATGACTTGGCGGTAGATGAGGAGGATTTGCCGGATAGCGCCGTAGATGCCGGCGACGAACTAGCTGAACTAGGTTTCGACGAGCAGGCAGATGTCGGCCTTGACGCCGACAGCGATGGTCTTGATATCGATACAGACGCAACTGACATAGATGCCAATGACGATATCGATGCCGACGACGACGATGACGTCTCAGAGAGCGGAGGCTTCTCGCTATGAATGATCTACTCGCCCTGTCTCGTGCCCTGCTCTCGAGCGGCAAGGGTGCTTATCTTGGGGAGGATAGCGACGGCAGCTTGATCCACCTCCCCAAGGAGCAAACACTGGCGGTGTTGGGGGCTCCTCGATCTGGTAAGTCAACGCGAGTCTTCGTCCAGTCCATCGCCGCCTTCCCAGGCCTTGCCGTGTGCACGTCGACACGGGCACCTGGACAGCAGCAGCACCCAGACATCATCGAGGTCACCGAGTCCGCCCGTCAGCAGCTAGCAGATGTATCAGACGGCAACGTGGTGCACGTCGCGCTCGATCCGGCATCGCCCACCCACTACAAGTCTTGGAACTTCTTGGAGGGATGCAAAGACTGGAAGGTTGCTGAGGAGCGCGCCAGATTCTTCGTGTCAGCTAGCCTAGTAGGCGAACACACCGTCAACAACGCCGATTTCTTCCGTGGTGCAGCCATCCAGGCTTTAGCACCAGTCATGATGGCATGTGCTTTAAATCGTAGGCCCGCTAGCATGTTCGCAGAATTAGTGCGAAAGATGCGGCTACGTAGTTCGGAATCAGACACTGACGTGTTTGATTCAATGGGCACCCTTAAGAATGCTTTCAAGAGGAAGCGAGGGGCAACACATCCTGCGAGCCTTGCATTGGCGAACTTTCTCTCGAAAGATAAGATCTCTGACGAAACTCGGCAGAATGTGATGTCTGTGATTGGCAACGTCATCTTGCCGTCGATCGAGCGGTGCTGTCCGGATGGACGCGATGAGTTCACGCTATCCGAACTCTTCGACGGTGATTCGACGCTGTATCTGCAGGCACGTTCTAGTGATACACAGATCGTCGCGCCCTTCGTCGCAGCGCTGGTCGGCTCGCTGGTGACTCAGTGGCGCACCACGGCGGTAGAAGAGCGCCCAACCGGGTGCATGCTTGCCCTGGACGAGGTGGCAAACATCGCCCCCATCCATACCCTGCCCGAACTCATGTCCACAGCCG
>ERZ773043.2228-NODE-2228-length-10230-cov-15.693071_pt1 | contig 10230 bp, 9 predicted proteins | sample MGYA00580636_ERZ773043 | MGnify/ENA primary metagenome ERZ773043 (study PRJEB29015, sample SAMEA2737992) | human oral metagenome | biome: human oral; feature: human-associated habitat; material: dental | place: China | collected 2065 ... | reverse complement strand
GAGCGCGACCGAGGTGAGGGCGCCACAGCGCCAGGGCAGGCGGTGGCGTGGGGGCCAGCAGCTGGGTGACGCGGCCGGCAATGCGCACAGGCAGCACGAGCGCAGGCGGCACGCTGGCCACCATGGGCATGTCCTGCTGCAGGCGGCAGTAGGGGCAATGGCCGTCCCCGTGCAGCGCGCTGTGATCGAGCGGGCTGGGCGTGGGGGCGTCGGTACCGTAGGTCTGCAGCAGCCGGTGATGGCCCGGGCTGCCCGGATAGGACGGCGTCGTGCAGACTTCCAGCGGATACTGGCCCGTCCAGCTGGCCAGCATGGCAGTGAACGAGGGCGCAAGCGTGCCGACCAGGACGGCCAGCATGGCCATCCAGACGATCAGCGGACGATTGCGGCGGGCGTTCATCGTTCAGCGTGGTACGTGGGGTTGAAGGACGGGACGATGCAGCCGGGAAGCGTTCCCCCCAGGATGTCTGCGCAAAAGCCTCGCAGACCCTTGCAGACCTTCCGGAAGCTGCCATTGTCCGTCAGATTGACCGATTTCCTGCTTTGTGTCCAGAGGTGTCACGGGGTTTTACACGTCGGGGGAGGCGTTTCCGGGGGGTGTGCATTGCAGCATCGCTGTGGTGCCGGCCTGTGTCATGACCGCATCGATGCCCATGACAGACCCATGCGTCATGAGCGGGCCTCATGACACGTGTTGTCGGGGCGCCACGGGCAGAAGCCGATATACTCACACTTCGCAACAATCAAGAATCATTCATGCCTGTGGGAGACTCCCCGGCATTCAGGAGGTTCTGTCGCGATCTGCAGGGCGCACGCAGGGCATCCTCTACCCGGGGCGGGAGCCCCTGTCCCCATGCGGGATCTCCCGGGCCGGACGGCGCACCGTCCGGCGCCGTCACGCATAGGCCACTCAGCCTCCGGGAATTATCATGCTTTTCGCCATTCAGTTTGCGATTGTTCTTCTGTGTATTCTGGTGGGTGCCCAGATCGGCGGTATCGGTCTGGGCGTCTTCGGCGGGATAGGTCTGGCCATTCTGGCCTTCGGCTTTCACCTGCAGCCCACCAGTCCCCCCATCGACGTGATGCTGATGATCATGGCGGTGGTTTCGGCCGCAGCCGCCATGCAGGCGGCGGGTGGCCTGGACTATCTGGTGCGGCTGGCCACCCGGGTCCTGCATCGCAATCCCCGCTACATCACCTTCATCGCGCCGGCGGTCACCTACACCTTCACTGTGCTGGCCGGTACCGGGCACGTGGCCTACTCGGTGCTGCCGGTGATTGCCGAGGTCAGCCGGCGCAACGGCATCCGCCCCGAGCGCCCACTGTCGATGGCCGTGATTGCCTCGCAGTTCGCCATCGTGGCCAGCCCCATCGCGGCGGCCGTGGTGTCGGTGGTCCACTATCTGGAACCGCAGCACGTGTCGCTGGCCGATGTGCTGAAGGTGACGGTGCCCTCCACCCTGCTGGGCATCTTCATTGCCTGCCTGTTCGTCAACCGGATGGGCGTGGAGCTGAAGGACGATCCGGGCTACCAGGCGCTCCTGAAGGATCCCGACTACCTGAAGAGCCTGGAGATTACCTCCAATACCGAAGACGGCCCGCTCAAGCCCACCGCGAAGACCTCGGTGGCCATCTTCGTGGGAGCGGCCCTGCTGGTGGTGCTGATGGGCGCCGTCAAGTCGCTGCGTCCGGTGTTCGACGGCGAACCGATGGGCATGGCGCATACCATCGAGATCATCATGCTGGCGGCCTCGGCCATCATCATCATGACCTGCAGGCCCGATGGCAACGAAATCACCCGTGGTAGCGTCTTCCATGCCGGCATGCGGGCCGTGATCGCCGTCTTCGGGGTGGCCTGGCTGGGTGACACGCTGATGCAGGCCCACATGGGCGAGCTGAAGGAGGCCGTGTCGTCGCTGGTGGAAACCGCCCCATGGACCTTTGCATTTGCGCTGTTCGTGCTGTCGGTGCTGGTCAACAGCCAGGGCGCCACGGTGGCCACGCTGTTCCCGGTGGGCATCGCCCTGGGCGTACCGGCGCCGATTCTCATCGGCACGCTGGTGGCCGTCAACGGCTATTTCTTCATCCCCAATTACGGCCCGATCATTGCTTCCATCGACTTCGACACCACGGGCACCACACGCATCGGCCGCTTCATCTTCAACCACAGCTTCATGCTGCCGGGGCTGCTCAGCATGGCCTTCAGCCTGGCCTTCGGGCTGCTGTTTGCGGAGCTGTTCCTGTAGCGCGCGGCATGGACCGGTCCGTTCCTGCGCTGGCTCCGGATTTGCGTGCTTGACAAGGTGCCGCGCAGGCGGGGAAACGCCACGAACCGCGCATTTTGGGCTGGTGGAAGGCCACAAGGCGCCGCGCAGGTGGGGAAACGCCGGCAGCACACGGCCGGATCCGGCCCGAAGGAAAATCTCCCCTGGGCGCCCGTGATGTGCCTCTGCCGGTTACAGCAGGTTGTCCAGCTCGTCCTCGGAGATACCGTGGATCTGCCGGGCAAAGTGCATGGGCTGGGTAATGAGCAGGCTGGCCGGCAGCGAGCGCAGACAGCCCTGCCCGTCGTCGAAGATGAAGGCGGGCACCCCGCGGGTCGAGTGCTGCTGCATCAGCGCCCGGGCGGTATCGATGCGGCTGCGGTGGGCCGCCTGCAGGGCATCCGTGGGGCGCTGCATGCCCAGGGCGGCCTCTGCCAGTCCCATCTCTCCCAGCAGCGCGGCCACTACGGCGGGATCGGTGACGTTCTGGCCGCCGGCATAGCGGGCGTGCTGCAGGCCCTGCAGGGCCTCGAACTCGCGGCAGGGGGTGGTGAGCGACACGGCCGTCAGGGCCAGGGTGGGCAGCGTGCTGTCGAGAGGCTGCTGGCTGCCCAGTACCCGGTCACGGTAGCGGGTGCTGAAGGGCAGGCCGGTGAGCTGCTCGATGTGCAGATCATTGGTCCACGCATGACCTGCCAGGGCGGTGCTCATCGGCCGGGCGCCATTGCCGGAGAACTGGCCGCTCGGCAGCAGGGCCAGCGCCACGCCGGTGGATTCCACCAGCCGGGCCAGCGCCTGATTGATGCCATAGCACCAGTCGCACAGCGGGTCGAAGAGGTAGGTCAGCGTCTTGCTCATGCCACAGCACCATGACTGGCCGGTGAATGTCCGGCTGCAAACCATCAGGAAACAGCCGGAGATTGTGGAACTGTGTGACGTAACGCGCTGAAAAGGTCTGTGTTGCCGTAGTGTTATTTGGTGTTAAGGCAGCGGTGTGGCCTTCCGGTCGGGGAAATTGCCCATCTGGTAGCCCAGCCACAGGCGCTGGGCTATGCGGCCGGCCATGGCATTGGCCTGGGCGGCCATCCGCTGGTTGGGGTTGTCCTTCAGGTTGTCGGCAAAGAGGGCCAGCCAGCGCTCGAACATCTCGGCCGTGAGATGGGGCAGGGCCACGTGCTTGGGCATGGGCTGCCCCATGAAGCGGCCGGTGCGGCGCAGCAGGCTGGACCAGAAGTCTTCCAGCTTGACCAGATGGGCCGGCCAGTCGTCGATGTGATCGTTGAAGATCGGCCCCAGCACTTCATCCTCGCGGATGCGTGCATAGAAGCTGTGCACCATCTGGTGGATCTCTTCTTCGGTGCAGATGTCGGCAGGCATGATGATGCGGTCGGGCGCAAAGGAAAAGGACAGCGGAGGCGCCCCCCGTGCGGGAGGCACTTCCCGTGTCCTTCATTGTGACACCACGCCCCGCCGGTGTGCATTGACCTTCGTATAGAGCGTGTCATGGGCTCGTTCGTCCCCGTGCAACCTCTCTTTGGGCGTGCATGGACTGTGATGGCGGCGCTGCCAGTGTCTTGAAGCCGTGGAGGCTTCTGTGGTCCTGCCGCCTTGTCCTGCATGCTCGAGGGGGGGCTTAGGGTCAGCCCCGAATCCGTGCGTTGATGTCAGTACAGCTCCAGGTGCAGCCGTCCCTGGCGCTGCAGCAGCTTCCAGCCCGTATCGTCGGCGGCCAGCTCGCTGCTGCCTTCCATCAGCGTGTTGACGGCGCCCGACACGGCCTGTTCCAGATGCGCCTTGTTGCCGCACAGGTAGACGTGCGCCCCCCGGTCCAGCAGCGGAAGCAGCGTACCGGCATGATCGGCAATGGCATTCTGTACGTAGTATTTTTCGGCGCCATCGCGCGAGAAGGCCGTGATCAGCGTGCCCAGCACACCTTCCTGCTGCAGGGCCTTCAGCTCGTCTTCGTACAGGAAGTCTTCCGAACGGTGTTTCTCGCCGAAGATGAGCACCGTTTCACGACGGATGCCCTGCGCCTGCATCTCGCGCAGCAGGCCGATCAGCGGGGCGATGCCCGTACCCGTACCCACCAGGATCAGCGGCGTGTCGGCACTGCCGGCCAGGTGGAAGCCCGGATTGGCGCGGCAGTAGATGCGGAACGGCCCCTCGTGCGACAGCAGCCAGCGGGTGGCCGTGCCCTTGTGCGGGCGGCCATTGTGCTCGTAGCTCACCTCGCGCACGCACAGGTCCAGATGGCCGGCCTCACCGTGCGAGGCAATCGAGTAGGCCCGCACCAGGCAGGCCGACAGCAGTTTGGCCAGCTCGGGCAGCGGTACGCTTTCGGGCGAGGCGAAGTCCTTCAGGATGTCCAGGATGTCGGCGTGGTACAGGTACTCTTCCAGTGCCTTGCGGTTTTTGAACTTCTGCAGTTCCTTCAGCTTCTCGTTGCCGGTCAGCTTCGCCAGGTCACGCAGCACGCCCTTGCTGATCTGCCGCAGCTCCTTGTGGCGCAGCAGTGCCGGCGCTTCGAACGAGCCATAGTATTTGGCCAGCGCGCCCAGCAGCTGCGGGTCGTTCTCGGCCATCACGTACACGGTGTCGCCGGCACGCCACAGCATGCCGCTGCCGGTGGTGTCCAGCCGGATGTGCCAGGCCGCCGGATCGCTGGTGTTGAGCTGCCGGCGTTCCAGCAGCGGGGCCTCGAAGGCCTCGCCGGCGCCGTAGGCCTTGACCTGCAGTTGCAGTGCGCGCCCGGCCTCCAGATCCCCGTGGAGCACCTTCTCCACCACCGGCGTCCACTTCTCGAAGAACTGCCGGTAGTTGCTGTCGGCATCCACCCGGTTGACCAGCGCCGTGGCGCCGCGTTCCTGCAGCAGCGCGTCCACCTGCTTCGTGAAGCCGCAGAAGTGGGGGTAGCTGGTATCGCCCAGCCCAAAAATGGCATAGCGCAGGCCGGACAGGGAGGGGGTTGCCTGCAGCAGCGCCAGGAAGGCCTCGGCATTGCCCGGAGGCTCGCCGTCGCCGAACGAGGCCGAGATGATGAGCAGCGGATCATCGCCCTGCAACATGCCGGGCGAGATTTCGTCCAGCGTCAGAACCTCGGGAGAATAAGCCTTCAGGGCCGGGTCGGCGGCCAGCTGCTGGGCCAGTGCCCGGGCATTGCCCGATTCCGACCCATAGCCGATCACCAGATGCTTGGCGATGGTGTTCATGCGTGAATGTGGTGCGTACTGCTGAAAGTGATTTCGTGACACGTTCCGGTGGCCCCGATCATAAAGCCATTTGGCCCCGCTGCCCGGTCAGTGCTGCCGGTCGTAGTAGTCGTCGAAGATCTCCTTCGCCTGTTCGACCGCCTCGAAGTCTTCCATCAGGTCGTTCACCATCCGGCGGATGCTGATGTAGGACGTGACCCTGCCCGCGTCATCGAACATCGGCACCGTCGTGTCCACCACATAGACAGAGCCATCCTTGCCCACGTTGGGGATGATGATCCGGCCGTCCCTGATCGTGTCCCACATGTCCTTGTACAGCGACTTGGGCACATCCGGGTGACGCACCAGGCTGTGCGGCCTGCCCACCAGTTCGTCGCTCGTGTAGCCGGTCAGCCGGCAGAACAGCTCGTTGGCATAGGTGATGTTGCCCTGCAGGTCGGTGGTGGAAATCACGGCCACCTTGTCCAGGGCGTCGAGCAGGGCCTGGTTGCTGGGGGCGATGTTTGCGGCGGTACTGGGAGCGATACTCATGGCTTGCGTCCTTCAGGTTGGTTGCTGCCGGCCCCTGATTCCCGGCGGGGGAGGTGGCAGCAGGATAAAATAGTTGAGCAATATTATCGGGAATAAGCGCGAAGCGCCTGATCGCCCTGATGCAGGTGGGGGCAATACCCGTGAACGCCTCGTGGATCCGTCCGTCCAGCAGAGCCATTTCCATTCCGTCCAGCGTGGTCGTCTGTCCCGATCAGAGGAGGCCCCCGTTTCATTCAGTGTGGTCATCCGTTGCGTCCGGGGCGCTCGTCCGTTCAGCCCGGAGGGGCGATCTGGCTGTGAGCCTGCCAGGCAGCCCTGCCTGCACAGCGACACATGAATCCACGACACGCGCTGTACCGTCTGCGCCGCAGTACGGTGTGCCCCAGGGGCGGGATGTGATTGAATGCGCCCATTCCATTTTCCTTGCATGCCATGAGCACCACTCCATCCCGGCCGGCGTCCTCTGCCGAGACACCGGCCATCGATCCGCGCGCCTTCCGGCGGGCACTGGGCAACTTCGCCACCGGTGTCACCATCATGACCGCCAGTGCAGGCGGGCGGCAGGTGGGCGTGACCGCCAACAGCTTCAATTCCGTATCGCTGGATCCGCCGCTGATCCTCTGGAGCATCGTCAAGCGGTCGGGCAGCTATCCGGTCTTTGCCGAGGCCACGCATTTTGCCGTCAACATCCTGGCAGCCAACCAGATCGACCTGTCCAACCAGTTCGCCCGTCCCGCCGATGACCGCTTTGCCGGCGTCGCCCACCGGGCCGGCGTGGGGGGCACCGTGCTGATCGACGGCACCGCGGCCAGCTTCGAGTGCGAGAAACATCAGACGGTGGACGGTGGCGACCACTGGATTCTGATCGGCCGGGTGGTGGCCTTTGGTGACTACGGGCGCTCACCGCTGCTCTACCACCAGGGCACCTATGGCATGGCCATTCCGCACCCGCAGGTCGATGAACCCTGCGAGTCCTGTCACACCACCAGCGGCCTGCACAGCCGCCTGGAGGACAACTTCTACTATCTGATGACCCAGGCCGTGCGAGCCTACCAGCAGGCGTACCAGGCCGAACGCCGCAGTTCCGGCTGGAGCCGTGGCGAGACCCGTGTCCTGCTGGTGCTCGACACCGGCGTCCCCTGCGACATGCGTTCGCTGGTCCAGCAGGCGGCCATGCCTGCACGGGAAGTGGGGCCGGTGCTGACCCTGCTGCGCGAGCGGGGGCTGGTCGAGCGGCTGGAGGGAGATCGCTTCCAGCTCACCCCGGCTGGCCACGAACAGGCGGTGGCCGTATGGGCCATGGCCGAGCGCCAGCAGGAACTGGCCTTCCGGCCGTTCTCGGTGCAGCAGAAGGACGATTTCCGCGACATGCTCAAGACGCTGATTGCGGGCTTTCGCTGAGTCCAGGCCCCTCCCTTCGGTCCCTGCTCCCCCTTCGGAATACGCCCCTTCAGAACCGTGTCAGGCCCATCGGGCTGCGCCCTGTCAGTCACGGATCCGGGGGGGTGACGCGGGGGGCGAATGAGGCCATGACACGCTCCGGCAACCCGGGATCAGGGGCCTGATGCGGGCCGAATCACCTACATTGCCTACCTTCAGGCGCGCTCTGGGGTATCCTGCCCCCATTGTGCATTCCTGCCATCCCATGAAAACAGACATTCGCCTCGACGCCCTTCAGGATGGATCGTCGCTGCCGGCCGATGCGCGGCAGGACGTGATGTCTCCTCAAACCGCCGCTTCACCCGGGCAGCCGCAGACGGTCGATGTGCCGGTTTCCCTCGCCGATGTGCCCCTGCCTGCCGGCGCGGCTGCCCTGGATCACGACAGCATCCCGCTGGCCGATCCCGGCTTCCTGCTGTCCGTCGAATGCCCGGGGCGCCCCAATGCCGGCGCTTCGCCCGTCGGGCTGGTGCCGGGCGCGTCCCCCATGGAGCGTCCTTCGCTCACGCTGGCGCTGCTGCAGGCCCGGGAGGCGGCCATGCTGTTCTTTCGGCCGCTGCTCAACCGGCATGGGCTCACCGAACAGCAGTGGCGCGTCATCCGTGTGCTGTACCGCCACGGTGTGCTCGAAAGCCACTGCCTGGCCGATCTGGTCTGCATCCTGAAGCCCAGCATGACGGGCGTGCTGCAGCGCATGGAGCGCAACGGGATGGTGCGCCGCTACAAGGCCAGCCATGACCAGCGCCGCGTCTTCGTGGAGCTGACCGAAGCAGGGCGAACCTGCTTCGAGCGCATGTCCGGTGAGGTGGAGAGCAGCTATGCCCGCCTGCAGGAGAAGTTCAGCGAAGAGAAGATCCACCAGTTGCTGATGCTGCTGGATGAACTGCGGGTGCTGCATCCCTGACCGTCATGAACGCATCCGTCCCCGCACACGCATTCGTTCCCGTGCTGGCCGGCCGGTAAGGGCAGGGGGCGCAGCGGGCAGTCGCCAACCCCGCAGGTGCACCGTTGGGCCGGGCGCCGGAAGACACACGGCCTCCGGCAGGGGGGCCGACCCCCGCTGGGGGTCAGCTTATGGCCGGCGTCACGGCCACTGCATCTCGCCCTTGGCCACCTTGGCGCTCATCTCCAGCGAGCCTTCGCCGCTCAGCTTCGGATAGCGGGCCTTCATGGCCTCGATCAGCTCGGCCGAGTTGCGCGCTTTGGCCGTTTCCTCGTCGAAGGCACGGATGTAGTCGGCCGTGAAGCGTGCCGCGCTCGTGTCGAGGGCGCTGCCGGGTGCATAGTGGCCGGGAATGACCACGGACGGCTGCAGCTGCTCGATGCGCGCCAGCGTTTCCAGCCAGGCCGCATGCGAGGCGGGGGTCTGTGTGTCGGCCATCCAGACGTGCTCACCCGCCACGACCGGAATGCCGCCTGCCACCACGCGGATCGACGGAATCCACACGAAGGTGCGGTCCGGCGAAGGGCCATCCAGCCCCACCACCTGCAGCGTCTGGCCTTCCAGCTTCAGGCGGTCACCGTCCAGGGGCTCGGGGATGATGATCTGCTTCGGTGCGTTCTCGCCCAGCTGCGGCCCCCAGACCTTGCGCTTGACGGCCTCGGTGACCCGGATGTTCCGGATGGTCTGCGGCGTGGCCACGATCCGCGCCTCGGGGAAGGCCGCGTGCAGCGTGTCCAGCCCGAAGTAGTAGTCTGGATCGGAGTGGCTGATGTAGATGGTGGTCAGCTTCTTGCCGCTCTTGCGGACCATCTCCGCCACCTTGCGGGCATCGGCAGCGGAGAACTGCGCGTCGATCAGCACGGCCTCCTTCTTGCCCTGCACCAGGGTGGACGACACGGCGAAGATGGCTTCCTCGCCCGGATTGTAGGTGCCGATGATCAGCGGCGCCTCGGCCATTTCCTTCACGCCGGCGGTGGCGCGGGAAGTGTGGGCAGCCTGCGGCAGCTGGCTGCAGCCGGCCAGGGCGGCAGCGACGGCGAGGGCGATCAGGGACGGGTTGAATCGTTTCATGGTCCTGGAGAAAAAGGTTGTGAAGCGCGAAGTGGAGACTGTGCGGCCGCAGGCCATGCGCCGGAGGGCTCTGTAAAAGCCTGCCTGCATTCCGGCTTTCATGCCCGTGCGGTCCAGAGGGTGGCCATTGCCGGCGATGGTGTTCTGGTTCGCCCTCATCATGGAGCCAAGGGCGCCCGCCTGCCTCTGCAGAGGCTCCGGTGGCTCATCCCGGTCATGGAGAAAGCGCTGGCAGATTCGTGCAGCGAACCCTGATGTGATGTTGCCAGAAACGCCGGCCCGATGCCGGCGGGACAGGCTGTTTCTCCCCACGGACCAGTCGATCATGTGTGCGGAAAGTCACAGATGGCGAGGGTCATCGCGTGCGGGAGGGGCGGGAGGACTTTTTTGCGTCCCCCTTGCACGCAAGGAAAAAAGTCAGCATAATCGCGCTCTGACCACGCAGACATCAGCTGCAGCGCGTGTTATACTGCGCGCTTGCCCCCAAACGTCTGCATCCTTCACCTGCCAAAGTGAAGCGTATCGGGGTCAATGCCCATGTGGCTCAGTGGTAGAGCACTCCCTTGGTAAGGGAGAGGTCGCGCGTTCGATCCGCGCCATGGGCACCACATATTCCAAGGCGTCGCCACCACTGGCGGCGCGTCATGTCAGGGAGGGTCCCTGACGGATCCCGGGTCGGTCGGCCACTCCCCACCCAGACATCAGGAGTCTCCAGTTATGGCAAAGGGCAAGTTTGAACGGACCAAGCCGCACGTGAACGTGGGCACCATCG
>ERZ773043.2227-NODE-2227-length-10234-cov-26.558798_pt1 | contig 10234 bp, 6 predicted proteins | sample MGYA00580636_ERZ773043 | MGnify/ENA primary metagenome ERZ773043 (study PRJEB29015, sample SAMEA2737992) | human oral metagenome | biome: human oral; feature: human-associated habitat; material: dental | place: China | collected 2065 ... | reverse complement strand
CTGGGACCGCCGCCGCCGTCTCCTGCTCGCCCCGGTCTCGCTGCGCAGCGTCGGTGACGCCGTCCTGGCCGCCGCCTCCCTGGTGGAGGCCGCCGAGTCCGAGGCCAAGGAGGCCACCACCGAGCGCGACGCCCGAGAGAAGGCCGAGCTGACCCGCGCCCTCGGCCTGGAGAGCGACGGGAAGATCCCCGCTGCCCTGCGCGCCCAGATCCGCCAGCTCGAGGAGGACCAGAAGCGCCGCGCCAAGCGCGCCCGCACCGACGTCCTGGATCGGGCCATGATTGACCTGCTGTCCTTCTACCGCGATGTGCTCACCACCCAGATGGGCAGCGACGTCGAGCGCGTCAACCTCGACCTGTCCGACGCCGTCGATCAGGCCGCCCGCAGCACGAGTCCCGAGCAGTCCCTGGCCCGGATCACCGCCATCGAGGAGTGCCGCAGCCGGCTGCGCTCCAATGCCGCCCCGCTGCTGGCCGTCGAGGCCCTCATGGTTCAGCTGCGTCCCCAGGCCGTAGGGCGGTAACGCTGTTCTTCGACGTTGGCTGGCGTTGGTGTCTCCATGTGGGGTGAGCTGCCGCCAGGGGATGCCCATCGTCGAGGATTCTTCCCGGTAGGTAGGGAACTCATTCTGTAAGGGGATGAGAGCGAAACTCTCTCTCATCCTTAAGGTGGATCACGTGACGACTGGTCGTTTTTTATGATTCCGAGCATGGCAGTAAGACTGAAGCAGCATGATGACTGGAAGCGCGCCGTTTCTGTGGTGGGAAGAGGAAGGATGCGAGCCGGAGACGCTTCGGTGACCGGGCATGGTCGGGTGGCTGTCGGGGTGTTGGCGGCTGTGGCGGGTGTGTGTCTGGGGGTGGGGGCCGGTGCGGTTCCTGCGGCGGCGTGGGGGCCTCGACCCCCATCACCTGCGACGCGGTCAATGGCGCCACCCCGACCGATGATGTCGCCCCGGCCTCGGACAACGTCCCCTTTGAGGAGCTGGCTCCTCATGTGGAGGCGACCTTCAGACAGATGGAGGCCGACTGCGCCGCCAATACCAAGCCGGCCGGGCTTCTGGACCATGTGGACACCGTCTCGGTGGCCCGGGACCTTGATGTCCTGCGGGCCCTGTCCGGCAATGAGAAGCTCGACTACCTGGGTGCCTCCTACGGCACCTATCTGGGCGCTTACTACGCCGAGCTCTTCCCCGCCAACACCGGCCGCATGGTTCTCGACGGAGCCCTCGACCCCAGCCTGTCTCAATATGAACGCCGGCGGGGGCAGGCCCAGGGCTTCGAGCAGGCGCTGCGCAACTATGTCGACTGGTGCCAGGCGGGACAGGACTGCCCACTCACCGGCGGTACCGACGCCGGGATACAGCAGGTCAGGGACCTCATCGCCTCCGCCGACCAGTCGCCCCTGCCGACCTCGGATCCGAACCGCCCGGTGACCGGGACCGAGATCCGCTCGGCAATCATGTACAGCCTGTACGGCGACGAGCGGACCTGGGGCGACCTCACCTCCTCCTTGGACGAGGCCGTCAACCGGCGCGGTGGCTCACCCTTCCGGCAGACGACGGACCAGACCGTGGCCGACGTCGTCCACACCGCCGCCGTCCGTGAGGCCATCAGCTGCTTGGATTACCCGGTCGACGGCGACATGGCCGTCTGGTCGGCACGGCATCAGGAAATCAGACGGGAGGCCCCTGTCTTCGGCGGCATGGCGGCGAGTGTCGACCTCTCCTGCCAGGCGTGGGGGCGCAACGGGACCCACGGGCCCACGCCGATTCGCGCCCAGGGTGCCTCGCCCATCCTGGTGGTCGGCTCCACCGGCGACCCGGCGACCCGGCGACGCCCTACCAGTGGGCCAGATCCTTGGCTGAACAACTCGACTCCGGCCGGCTGCTCACCCGGGAGGGCAACGGGCACACCGCTTATGGGTGTTCGGTCGCGTGCACGGAGACGGTGGACTCCTACCTGCTCACCGGGGAGCTGCCGGAGCCCGAGCAGGTCTGCCAAGATCAGAAGTAGCTGCCCGCCCCATGGGTTCGTGGGCATTTCAAGCCGTGGTCGGCAACCGCGCACAGACGGCAAGTTCAGTTTGTAACATATCGTCCATGAAAAAAGGTATGAAACATCGCACTGTCCAGGACGATATCGCGCCGGAATGTGGTCGGGTGGCTGTCGGGGTGTTGGCGGCTGTGGCGGGTGTGTGTCTGGGAGTGGGGGCCGGTGTGGTTCCTGCGGCGGCTGTGGCTCCGACTCCGGGGGCGGGGTCGAGTGTGGCTGGGGCTGCGGTTCCTGCGGGGTTGGAGTCGTTCTACGGTCAGACGGTGGAGTGGTACGACTGCGGTGCCACCGGGGGGATGGAGAGGTCGGCGGAGGCGACGGCGTTCAAGTGTGCGAAGGTGAAGGTGCCTTTGGACTACTCCCAGCCTGATGGTGAGACTATTGAGATCGCCATGAAGAAGCATGTGGCCACCGGTTCGATCCATCGGGGCAGCCTCTTCATCAACCCCGGCGGCCCCGGCGGGTCCGGGGTTCAGTACGTCGAGGTCGCTGCGGAGACGATTTTCGCCGGAGTGCAGGGCTCCTACGACATTGTCGGCTTCGACCCCCGCGGCGTCGGAGACTCGACCCCCATCACCTGCGACGTCGACGGAGAGGCGGTCCCCGACGGGGCGGTCCCCGGAGCCATGGGCGTCGACGATCCCCTCCCCGGCCCCATCAGTGCCGACGCTGCCGGCGCAGACCCCACCCCCTTCCGGGATGCCCAGGACCCCATCGCCGACGGCGCGGCGACGGGCGACATCAGCTTCCAGGCACTGGTCGATGAGATCATCAGGGACTTCACGCAGAAGGAGAGCCAGTGCTCCGCCGGCACCAAGCCGGTGGGACTCCTGGACCATGTGGACACCGTCTCGGTGGCCCGGGACCTTGATGTCCTGCGGGCCCTGTCCGGGGACGAGAAGCTCAACTACCTGGGCTTCTCCTACGGCACCTACCTGGGTTCCCACTACGCCGAGCTCTTCCCCGCCAACACCGGCCGCATGGTGTTCGACGGAGCCATGGATCCCAGTCTGTCGCTGGGAGAGCGGGCCTCCGCTCAGGCCAAGGGCTTTGAGAACTCGCTGCGCGTCTACGTCGAGAAGTGCCAGGCCGGCCAGCTGGGCCCGGGGTGCCCGCTCACCGGAGGTACTGATGTCGGGGTGCAGCAGATCCGCGATCTCATCACCGCTGCGGACCAGGAACCGCTGAGAACCTCCGACCCGAATGCCACCGTGGACGGCAGCATGATCCGCGTCGTCGTCCGTCGCCTCATGTACTCCTCCGAGTACTGGAGCGCCCTGACCTACGCCCTCGACCAGGCCGTCTCCCAGCAGGAAGGAACCTACTTCCAGATGCTTCACGGACCTGCGACGGCCGGTGTCAGCGTGCCGACCTTCTACGCCGTCAACTGCCTCGACATCCCCGCCCAGGGTGATATGGCCGCCTGGGAGAAGGAGTATCAACAGAACATCCAGGAATCGCCGACCTTCGGTGCCTCCCTGAGCAATCAGGACGTGCGCTGCCGGGCCTGGGGGCACAACGGGACCCGCAGGCCGGCGCCGATTCACGCCCAGGGTGCCGCCCCCATCCTGGTGGTGGGCGTCACCGGCGACCCGGCGGCCCCCTACGCGTGGTCCGAGGCCCTCGCCGACCAGCTCGAGTCCGGCCGGCTTCTCACCTGGGAGGGCAACGGGCACACCGCCTACGGGCGCGCTGACGCTTGCATCCACAGCGCGGTCGACGAGTACCTCATCGGCGGGACGATGCCGGAGCCGGGGCTGGTCTGCAAGGACGGAGAGTGATGTCAGCGCGACTTCAGGACGAATCCGTCACAACTCCGGTATGACCGGTGATGGGTGACAATAATCCTTCTTGAGGAGGAGGAGCCGGGCACTCCCGCACCGTAATCTTCCTATCGTGACTATTGAGACCCCTTGTCCCCTTCGTCCTCGTTCCAAGAAGCTCCTGGCCGCCGTTGCGGCGCTCCTGATGGGCACTGGTCTGACGGCGTGCCAGTACGGCTCGAACATCACTGCCGCACCGGCCACCGCGTCCGCCTCACCGGCGATTCCGGCCGGTTTGGAGAGCTTCTACAACCAGAAGGTCTCTTGGTACGACTGCGCCAAGAAAGGCATGGAGGAGGTGAAGTCCGGGGAGAACACCGGTTTCACCTGCGCCAAGGTCAAGGTGCCGCTGGACTACTCCAACCCCGGTGGAGAGACGATCGAGATCGCGGTGAAGAAGCGAGCGGCGAGCGGGGAGTCGGTCGGCTCCCTGTTCGTCAACCCGGGCGGGCCGGGAGGATCGGGCATCCAACTGGCGGAGGCCTCCGGAAGCTACTTCTCCAAGAATCTCACCGGCTCCTACGACGTCGTCGGTTTCGATCCGCGGGGCGTGGGCTCTTCAACAGCGGTCGACTGCCTGAGCGATGCCGAACTCGACGCCGAGCGGGCCGGTACGAACAAACCGGCGGTAGTATCGGCCGTCTCAACCGTTGAACGGGCTCAGAAGATGAACACGGCCTGTGAGTCGAAGACCAGTACTCCAGGGCTCCTGGACCACATCGACACGATCAGCGCTGCCCGCGACCTCGACATCCTGCGTGCGGTTGACGGCCAGCAGACACTCACCTACCTGGGCCTGTCTTACGGCACCTACCTGGGGGCCACCTATGCCGAGCTCTTCCCGGGTACCACGGGCCGCCTGGTTCTCGACGGAGCTGTGGACCCCTCCCTGAGTTTCGAGGAGCTGAATCTGGGGCAGGCCAAGGCCTTCGAGGCCTCGCTGCGGACCTATGTGGAGAACTGCCAGAGCTCCAAGGGCTGTCCCTTGAGCGGAGACGTCGACTCCGGTGTCTCCCAGATCCGGGAGTTTCTGGAGTCGGTGAAGACGGCGCCGATTCCGACCTCGGACGATAAGAGGCCGCTGACCTACGACCTGGCCGTGAACGCGGTCCTGGGGCCGCTGTACCAGACCGACTTGTGGCCCGCCCTCAGCCAGGCGCTGACGCAGGCGATGGGAGGCTCAGGGACTCGGGACGGAAGCGGGCTGCTGATGCTCGCTGACGCATTCGCCACCCGACAGGCCGACGGCAGCTACTCCGGCAACGAATCCGAGGCCATTATGCCGATCAACTGCCTGGACTTCCCGGTCCAGGGGGATGAGGCCTCCTGGGAGGAGAGTGCCACCGCCATCAAGGAGGCCTCTCCCACCTTCGGTTCTCAGCTGCTCTACTCCAGCGCCTACTGCCAGGGCTGGGGCCACGAGTCGACTCGTAAGCGTGAGAAGATCACGGCTCCCGGTACGGCGCCGATCCTCGTGGTGGGCACCACCGGCGACCCGGCGACCCCCTATGAGTGGTCCGAGGCGCTCGCCGAGCAGCTCGACTCCGGTCAGCTCCTCACCTGGAAGGGTGACGGGCACACCGCCTACGGGCGCTCCAACGACTGCGTCACGAATGCCGTGGACGCCTACCTGCTCAACGGGACCAGGCCTGACGAGGGACTGACCTGCTGACCCATCCTCCTGCCCCGGTGCGTCACTGATCCGAAGCACCCAGTAGCGCCTCGCAGTAGGCATGGACTCGGCCCCGGTCGGCGTGATGCGCCGACCGGGGCCGAGACCTGTGAAACGGGCCGGATCGGATCCGGGGCGTCACTCGCGCAGCTCACCGGCGATGGAGCGCCCCATCCACCGGGCCAGCTCGCCTCCCCGCAGCCCCTGCGAGAGCAGGAACTGCACCTTGGCGTAGGCGGCCTCCAGGGTCATGTCGCGACTGCCGACGGCACCGCTGCGGGCCAGCGCGTCCCCGGCCTCGTAGTGCCCCAGGAGCACCTCGGCCTCATGGCACTGGGAGGTGACGATCACGGCAGTCCCAGCGGTGACCACCTGTTCGACGACGTCGGGCAGACCCGGCTCCTGAGAAGGGATGTTGCCGACCCCGAAGGCCCGCAGGATCACGGCGTCGGGCAGCGGCGTCAGCAGCGCCTCCAGGCGTGCCGCAGTGATGCCCGGGGTCAGGTCGACCACGATGACGTCGTGGCGCGCATAGGGCGCGGCGTTCCTCCAGCCGATGCCCGTCGGCGTCGGCGCGGCCCACTGCCACGGGGCGCCGGTGATGGCCAGCGGGGCGGTGTTGGGGGACTCGAAACCGGTGAAGGCCCACGAGGAGGACTTCGTCGCCCGGTTGCCGGCCAGCAGCCGGTGCCCGAAGAAGAGCGAGACCCCGTCGACGCGGCCGGAGGTGGCGGCCCTGAGGGCGCCGGTGACGTTCGCGGCGGCATCCGAGCCCAGTACCCCCAGCGGGAGCTGGGAACCAGTGACGACGACCGGCACGGTCAGATCTGTCAGCGCGTAGGACAGGGCGGCACTGGTGTAGGCCATCGTGTCGGTCCCGTGCAGGACCACGAAAGCGGCCTCCGGGTCATCGGCGGCGTGGGCGCGCAGGTCGTCCACGATCGCCTGCCAGGACAGAGGGGTGGCGTTCGAGGAGTCGATGAGTGGGACCAACGGGGTCACCGTCACCACGTGCTCCAAGGGCGTGCCTTTCAGCAGGGAGGCGAGCCAGCCCTGCAGATCTGCTCCGGGGACGAGACCGCGGGGGGAGTCCACCATACCGATGGTGCCTCCGGTGTAGGTGATGTGGACGCGCACGGGTCAGGCTCCTGCCGGTGAGGCCTTGTCGGATGAGGAGGGGGCGGCGTCGTGCGGTGAGGCGGGTTCGGATCCCTCCGCCTCTTCGGTGAGGACCTCCTCGAGGAGGTCTGCCCGGATGCGTCCCCGCACCGCATACCAGCCCGCCACCATCATGACGATGACGATCGCGAACAGCGCCAGGGTCCATCGCCCGGCCGGGTCGGTCAGGTTCGAGGCGACGACGACGGTGAAGAAGGCCAGGGCCACGTAGTTGGTCCAGGGGGCGCCGGGCATCCGGTAGGCAGGGCGCACCTCCTTGCCCTGGCGCACTTTTCTGAGGAAGGCGAGGTGGGTGACGAGGATGGCGCCCCAGGTTCCGGCGATACCGATGCCGGCGAGGTTCATGACGATGTCGAAGGCGTCGCCGGGCAGGTAGGCGTTGAGCAGGACCCCCAGTAGTCCCAGGGCGGAGGTAATGGTGATGCCGCCGGTCGGAACCCGGTGCTTGTTGAGTCCAGCGGCGGCCCGGGGAGCCTCGCCGGCCACTGCCATGGAGCGCAGGGTGCGTCCGGTGGCGTACAGACCGGCATTGAGTGAGGACAGTGCGGCGGTGAGAACCACGACCTGAATGATGTCGCCGGCATAAGGGACCCCGATACCGGAGAAGAAGGTGACGAAGGGAGACTCGGTTTTGGAGTAGGACGTGTAGGGAAGGACCAGTGCCAGCAGCATGACGGAACCGACGTAGAACACGAAGATGCGAAGAATCATCGAGTTGATCGCCTTGGGCAGGATCTTCTTGGCCTCCTGTGCCTCGCCGGCGGCCACCCCCACCATCTCCGTGCCGCCGAAGGCGAAGACCACGCCGAGGGTGAGGGCGAAGACGACCGGGAATCCCTCGGGGAAGAAGCCCCCGTTTCCGAGAATGTTATGAGCTCCTGCGGTGATCTCATCGCCGTTGGATGCGGTATCGGTGTGGAGCCCGAGGACAATGGCGATGATCGCGATCACCATGAAGGACACGATGGCGGCGACCTTGATGAGTGCGAACCAGAACTCGGCCTCCCCGAACATCTTGACGTTGAGCATGTTGAGAATGAAGACCAGAACGAGTGCGATGAGCGCGAAGAGCCACTGCGGTACAACCTGCAGAGCCTTCCAGTAGTGGAGGTAAAGGGCCACTGCCGTGATGTCGGCCATGACGGTGACCGACCAGTCCAGGAAGAAGAACCATCCTGTGACATAGGCGCCTTTCTCCCCCAGGAACTCGCGGGCATAGGAGACGAATGCGCCGGAGGAGGGCCTACGGATGGCGAGCTCGCCCAGGGCCCGCACCATGAGAAACGCGAAGATGCCGCAGATGGCGTAGGCGAACATCAGACCGGCGCCGCCTTCTTTGAGACGACCGCCGGCGCCCATGAAAAGACCGGTGCCGATGGAGCCGCCGATAGCGATCATCTGGAGGTGACGGTTCTTCAGCGACTTGTTGTAGCCGGCGTCGCCGCGGTCTTGGACATGATCTCCCTGACGGATGTCAGCGGAGGCTTGCGGCGAATCCGAGTGCGGCGATCGAGGAGCGGATGAGGGGGTGGGCTCGGTCATGGGGATCCTTACGGGAGGGATGCTTGAATGACGTGCGGAGAATATCGGGAGATGCTGGGTGCCGGTAACGTGGGTCGTGTGTATGCAAAGTGTGGTCGTCTCAAGGCATGCTGAGTCCGTACTGACCCGGTGTGATTGCTGGGGGTGGTCCGGAGAGGGGAGCGCTCACGGTCCGCCGGCCCCGCTGGACATCGGTGGCTGCATCGGTGACTGTGTTGAGAAACACGGTTGATGGTGTTCCGCCGGAATTGCGGCAGTAGGTGTGGGAACGGTACCTTTACCCGTGCTGCCTATGGCAGCGTGCCGCCTTAGCTCAGTCGGCAGAGCGATTCACTCGTAATGAATAGGTCGTGGGTTCGATTCCCACAGGCGGCTCGATCAGCCCTGGGGGCCACGGCTCCCAGGGCTTTCATATCCTCGGGTCCTCAGTCGTTCAATGTGTTTTCTGACACATACCCCTCCTCCTGTGGTGGAGGTCTTGGGGGGTGTTGCTTTCTGTGGCGGCTGCATCGCAGGAATGCGCGTCGTTGAGCGGATGAGCGTCGGAAGGGCGTCCCCCGAAATTTTACCGATTTTGAGGGTGTGACCTGTGGTTGAAGAGTCTTCCTGTGGTGTTCGTAGGCAATCTCTTCTGGCTGGGAGAATCCTGTTCCACCATCTGGGAACCTTCTGGGAGAGGTGGTATCACGATGTGGATGATCTTCGGATACCTCAAGTTCTCCACGAGGTCGGATCTGTCGGTCGAGGTTTGACCGGTCGTGCCTCGTGGAGATCTCCAATAGAGGACTTCAGTACTTTCACAGTATTCGTCCTTGTGTGAGGAGGGCAGGGGGTGTCGATGGTGGAGCGGGGTTCGATTAGTGATGTCCGGTTGTGGTCGGTAATGCGGGTGGCGAAAATGCTGTGTTGCGTCGAAAGCAACTATTGTTTAATCTAACGGTGTCCGAGCGGGATACGTGTGTGGCCCGCTTCCCCAATCAGAATGAGGAATCATGGCACAGAAGACTCAGGTCATCCTCGTCGACGATGTCGACGGGTCCGAGGCCAACCAGACCGTCACCTTCGCCCTTGATGGCGTGACCTATGAGATCGACCTGAACGAAGAGCATGCCGCCGCTCTTCGTGAGTCCCTTGAGGAATGGGTCGGAAAAGCTCGTCGCACCGGTGGTCGTCGTAGTTCCGGTCGTCGTCGTTCCAGCGGTCCTTCCGACACTCAGAAGATTCGTGAGTGGGCCCGTTCGCAGGGGCTGGAGGTTTCTGACCGTGGTCGCGTCTCCGCTGAGGTACGCAAGGCCTACTACGACGTCAATCCCAGCAACTGAGGCCGGTCGGGCGCGGCGGACTTATGTGAGTCGGCGCCACGCATCGAGTCAACCTCGAGCTTACTGCCACCTCGCACAATGGCTCTGGTGGTGCGTTTCGGTGCACCGCCGGGGCCATTATGTTTTGAATGGGTGAATATGGTTGTTGCTCGCGGGTTATCGTTATGAGCGCGGCACGTGGAAAGGTGCGTCGTGCAGAGTGCCCTTCGTCGCCGCTCGACGTTCGGATCGGAGACGTACCTTTTGCATCGGGAGGACGTACTTCTTCCGCAAGAGACGACGCTCGGGCCTTGCTGGTCTGCGGGCAGCGCAGTCCAGGAGAGGAAAACTGGAGGAGAAAGTGCGTCCTTGAACGGTACTGGCCCAGCGCGACGGAGCGTGGGCCCATCAGCCACCTTCCACCCCCTTCTCGGCCAGGTCTCAGTGGCTCCATCAAGCGCGTCCCGATCATCGCCCGGCAGGCGTGGGGACCCGTCCGGAGCACGACCAGAACACCTAAGCGACACGCGCCTCGGGGCACCTATTGCCGCGGCTTCTTAGGACCTCCAGGGCCTCGCGCCGGGCCCGGGATCCTGGCAGGATGGCCCCATGGCTTACACCCTCGTACTGCTCCGCCACGGCGAGAGCGAATGGAACGCGAAG
>ERZ773043.2223-NODE-2223-length-10245-cov-3.195289_pt1 | contig 10245 bp, 9 predicted proteins | sample MGYA00580636_ERZ773043 | MGnify/ENA primary metagenome ERZ773043 (study PRJEB29015, sample SAMEA2737992) | human oral metagenome | biome: human oral; feature: human-associated habitat; material: dental | place: China | collected 2065 ... | reverse complement strand
TTGTCGATATTGGCGGAGAAGGCGGCGATTTCCTTGTCAATGGCGGCGACGTCCTTGCCCGCGTTCATCAGGCCGACGATTTTGGTGAAATGCCCTTCCAGCTCCGTCTTGAAATTCACGTCGCGCGCGCCGATGGCGTTCTCCATGCCGCTCGCCTCAAACACGTCGAAATAAGTGTCCTGTACCTGATTGACCGCCTTGGCGGTATCGCCCGCCTGATAGGTCGCCTTTGCCTGCGCCAGCGCAGTCAGCAGCTCCTTCTGCGTCCCCGACCAGTCCTTGCCGGCGATAGCGCTGTCATCAACCGGCGGCGCGGCGCTTGCCGGGGCGGGTACGCCCTGCAACGCATCCTGCACATCGCCGAGCAGGGTAGAGACGCCATAGCCGAAGGCGTCAATCGAATCATTTGAATCCGCCTGCTTCATCAGCGCGGCAAACTCGCGGTTAATCACCTCTGCTGCCCGCGCCGATTTCTGCTGGCGGATGGTGGTTTCCATGTCGCTGTTCTTGAAGCCGTCGTACTGCGCCTGCTGCACCCGGCTTTTCGCCTCGGCGTGGTTGCCCTTTTCAAAGGCGGATACCGCCGCCGCCATGTGGTCGTCCAACGCCTGATACGCCGTCGCCCAGCCGGGGTCAATGCCGTCCAGCGCCGAATGCGCGCCGTGCGCGACCAGCTTGTGCCCGCTTTCCAGCACCGGCACCACCTTTTGCACCTCGTCGCGCAACGCCTGCAAGCGCTGCTGCACCTCGTCCTGCGGCGCGCCGTTGCCAATCAGGCGGCGGATATTGCCAAATTCCGCTTCCATTTCCGCGCTTTTCTGCGCGGAAATATTGATGCGGATAGGGCCTTCCAGATTTTCAAAGACCTCAAAATACGCCATCTGCACCTTCTGCTTCGCCTCATCGGTCTTGCCCTGCTGGTAGAGCTCGTTGGTGGCATCCAGCCGCTGCGCGATGTCGTCGGCAAAGGCGCGAAAATCCTGCGCGGCGAGTGGCAACATACAAAGAAGCAGCAAACAGGCGATGAAACGGCGGCAGGTGGTCATGACGGAATTTTCTCCAGGATAATTGAAAGCGTTATTATGGCGAATTCATCACACACGGTGCAAACCTGCCTGTGGCAAAACACGCTTTCGCACAGCTATCCGCCTAATCAGCAAGTATTTTTAAACGTAACTTGCAACAAAAAATCATTTGAGAATGTTTCCGAATTTGACTATCCTGCCGCGCGGCAAAACCGCCCTGCTGCGGTTTTCGTTCACATCTTCGCAAACTCTGTCCAATGGAGTCTCCATGAAATTGAAATCCCTTGCCCTCGCCGTCGGCTTCAGCGTGCTTTCCTTCAACGCCAGCGCCGCTACTGACCTTTCCAAAGAAACCGCCGCGTACAAGGCGTTCGTCGTCGAGCAGATTGACCTGCTGCTGGCTGACACCGAAAAATTCGCCGACTACCTGAAAAAAGGCGACCTGGAAAACGCCAAGAAAGTCTATGCCGTCGCGCGCATGTACTACGAGCGCTCCGAGCCGATCGCCGAGAGCTTTGGCGACCTTGACCCGCGCATCGACGCCCGTCTCGCCGACCTCACCGCCGAAGTGAAAGAAGCAGGCAAGGCCAAAGATGACGCCGACGCCGAAAAACACGCAACCGCCATCTGGACCGGTTTCCACAAAATCGAGCGCATCCTCTGGGAAGACAAAACCACCAAGGGCACCGAAGAAATCGCCGACCAACTGGTGAAAGACATCAAAGAACTGCGCGCCAAAATCCCGACGGTGGACGTTACCCCGCAGCTGATGGTCACCGGTGCGGTCGATCTTCTGAACGAAGTATCCACCACCAAGATTACCGGCGAAGAAGACATCTTCTCCAAGACCGACCTCTTTGACTTCAAGGCCAACATCGAAGGCGCCGAAAAAATCTTCGAACTGTTCAAGCCTGCGCTGGAAGCCAAAGACAAAAAACTCGCTGGCGAAATCGAAGCCCAGTTCAAGGCGGTGAACACGCTGCTCGACAAGCACAACAAGGCGAAAGACGGCAGCTACGACTACGCCGGTTACGACACCCTGAGCAAAGACGAAATCAAGGCGCTGGCCGAAGCGGTGAACAAACTCGGCGAACCGCTCGCACAAATGGGCGTCATCATCGAATAACCCACCAACCACAAGGCCATAAAATGACAGATGCACCATCGCGTCGGGGTTTTATCAAACAATGTGGAATCGTCGGTGCCGGCCTTGTCGCCGGCACTGCTGCGAAAGCAGAAGGCGCACCCTGCCCGCCTGCCGCCACCAACCCGCCCGCGCATAACGAAATCCCCTTCTACGGCAGCCACCAGGCGGGCATCACTACCCCGGCACAAAAACATATCTACTTCCTCGTCGCCGACCTGCACAGCGATGACCGCGAAAAAATCCAGGAAATGTTCCAGATGTGGACGGCCTACAGCCTGAACCTCACCCGCGGCGAACACGTCAAACCCTACAGCAAAAACCTCTACATCCCGCCGACCGACACCGGCGAAGCAGACAGCCTCAACCCGCACAACCTCACCCTCACCTTTGGCGTCAGCCCCAGCTTCTTCAGCAAGCTGAAAATGGAGCACCTGCGCCCGGCCGAACTCGCCGACCTGCCGCACTTCCCGCGCGACCAACTGCAAGCGGCCTACACCGGCGGCGACCTCTGCATCCAGGCCTGCGCCGATGACCCGCAAGTCGCCTTCCACGCGGTGCGCAACCTCGTGCGCGGTGCGCGGCTGAACCTCACCATGCGCTGGAGCCAGGCGGGCTTCAACTCCTACGACAGCGCCAGCGAAACCCCGCGCAACCTCTTCGCCTTCAAAGACGGCACCGCCAACTTCAGCGGCGAAAACCTCGACAAAGTCGTCTGGTGCGACGGCGACAACTGGTTAAACGGCGGCAGCTACCTCATCGCGCGGCGCATCAAAATGTTTTTAGAAACCTGGGACCGCACCAGCCTCGGCGAACAGCACAACACCTTTGGCCGCTACCGCGACAGCGGCGCGCCGATGGGACAGCACGAAGAACACGAACCCATCAACCTCGCCCTGACCGACGACAAAGGCGAACCGGCGATGCCCGCGACCTCGCACGCCCGCCTGGCACACGCCACCGGCCACAACATCCTGCGCCGCTCCTTTTCCTACGCCAGCGGCATAGACGACAAAAGCCAGTTCGACACCGGCCTGCTGTTCATCTCCTACCAAAAAGACCCCAAAGCCTTCATCGACATCCAGAACGCCTTTGGCAACGTGGACAAAATGAACGAATACATCACCCACATCGGCAGCGGCATCTTCGCCTGCTTCCCCGGAGTAAAAGACGAAAATGACTACCTTGGCAAAGCACTGCTGGCACAAATCTAACCCCTTCCTTGCAATCCTCCTCGCGCTCACGCTCGCCCTCTGTGGCGGCGTGGCGCAGGCAGCAGCCAACACCAGCCCGCTCTACATCGAACTCTCCGATGCGATGAGCGCCGTCAAACAAAACGACCGCGCCCGCGCCACCCCGCACCTGCAAGCCCTCAAACAAACCTTTACCGCGCTCAACAACCACGACTCGCCCGCCGGACAAAAAGTCAGCGCCGCACTTGATGCCGCCCTCGCCCGCCCGGACGCCGCCAGCCTCGAAAGCCTGTCGCGCGCGCTCTACACCTTTGAAAAAGAACAAAACCCGGTGGACTACGTTGCCGCGCGGCAAACGTTTGCCAAGCGGGTGATGCCGGTTTACGACCAGCTCAACGACGCCGTTGTCGCGCATAACCTCGAAGACGCACAAACCATCTACAAACGCTTCAACAGCACCTGGACGCTCAACGAAAAAATCGTGCGCGAAACCAGCCTCGGCCACTACGGACAAATCGAAAACGCCATGGCCTTCCTGCGCGTCGCCATGCTCGCCGAGCCGCCGAACTACCCCGAAATGGAAAAACAGGCGCAACTTCTCGGCGACGCGCTCAACGACTTCAAAGCAGGCAACGTCCTCCAGCCACAAGTCGCCGCCAACGCGCCGCAAACCCTGCCGGACGGCATCAACCTCCTCGAACAGGCGCTCACCGCCCTGCAAAACGGCGACAGCGCGAGCGCCAGCAGCGACATCGGCACCTTCATCCAACAATGGCCCATCTTTGAAGGCGACGTGCAAACCCGCGACGGTGCGCTCTACGCCCGCGTCGAAAGCGAACTGCCGGTCATCATGAGCAAAGGCAGCGAACCGGCGAACATCGCCCGCCTGCAAACCCTGGTGAGTGACCTCAAAGCCATCGACATCAGCGCCAGCTACGGCATCATTGACGCCATGCTCGTCCTTTTGCGCGAAGGCGTCGAAGCGCTGCTCGTCGTCATGGCACTCATCGCGGCACTCAACGCCGCCCGCCAACCGCGCGCCAAACGCTGGGTTTACGGCGGCGCCGCGCTGGGACTTGTCGCCAGCATCATCGGCGCCATCGCCCTGCAACGCCTCTTCCCGACCCTCGCCGCCGCCGGTACCAACCGCGAAATCCTCGAAGGCGCAGTCGGCATCGTCGCCGTCCTCATGATGCTCTTCATCGGCGCCTGGCTGCACAGCAAATCCAGCATCGAAGGCTGGAAAAAATTCGTGGACAAACAAGTGGCACAAGCGCTCGCCACCGGCAGCCTCGTCTCCATGATGCTCCTGAGCTTCCTCGCCGTCTTCCGCGAAGGCGCAGAAACCATCCTCTTCTACGTCGGCATGCTGCCGCAAATCACCACCGGCGACCTGCTCGCCGGCATCGGCCTCGCCGTCGCCCTGCTCGCGGTCATCGCCGTGCTGATGAACCAGGGCAGCCTGCGCCTGCCGATGCACCTCATGTTCAAAGTGATGACCTGGCTTATCTACGCGCTCGGCTTCAAAATCCTGGGCGTCAGCATCCACGCGCTGCAACTCACCCAAATCCTGCCGACCCACGCGGTGAGCGCCCTGCCCTCACTACCCGCCATCGGCTTCTACCCCAATTGGGAAAGCATCGCCGCCCAAGCGCTCTACCTCGCGCTTATCCCGCTTATCGGCAGACTGTTCCGGCATGAACATTGAAACCGCGCCAATCCCTGCAAAGAAAAAGGCTGCTCCGGCAGCCTTTCTCTTTGCAGGCGCGCATTACCCCTCGCGCACCGGCACGCGGTGGTAAATGAATTGCAGCCCTTTCAGACCGTCATAGGTGCGGCCGGTGTCCTCAAAACCGACGCGCTGATAGAGGCGGATGGCGGCACGGTTGGCATGATTGACGCCAAGGACGATTTCGTCGCAACCGGGCAGATGCGCACGGATGAACGCATCCAGCGTGGCTGGCGCCAGCGCGGCGCGGGCATAGCCGTTGCCCTGATGTCTGGGGTGAAGCGACATGGAGCGCAGCAGCGCGGCATGCGGGTTAGCGCTGTATGCGTCGCGGTCGGCGCCGCTATCAAGGACAAAGAAGCCGATGGGTTCATCGTCGCGCAGAATGGTTACCGCCAGCAGCGCCGCACCGAACGGGATGTTGCCGCTTAACCAGTCACTGGGTGGGCGCGAGAATTCGACCTGCTCGCCGGTCAGTTGGTAAGCGGTGAGTGCGGGATAGTGTTCAACGCGGCAGGGTGCGAGGGTGATGCGGGGATTCATGGGCGGTTGATTCCATTGGGTTTTGCGTCAAGGCGTGTTTGCAATTTGCATTTTCCGCCCCCTGCGCAGCGGGGAAGCGGCTACAGCCGCTTCAGTAGCAGACGTTGTTGGTGCTGCCCATGCGGATCCAGTCGGCCTGGACGATGCCGTTTAGGCGGATGTCCGGCAGGCTTTCCTGGGTTTGCAGGTTGTAGCGCGAGAGCACGGGTTTGTATTCTTTGCTGTAAAGCACCAGTTTGCTGTCGCCGCTGATCCACATGTCGGTGACGTCTTCGTCGTAGCCGAAATCCAGCTGGATGCGTTCTTCGAGGTTGTCGAAGGGGTGGATGCTGAGGTGGCGGTCGCCGCCGACAACGAGGTAGCGGTCGAGCCAGCCGGTGCGGAATTTGCGCGGGCGGTAGCCCAGTTGGAGCCGCTTGGGTTCGTCGCTGACGTCCGGTTCGTAGATGAGGATGTTGCCGCCCAGGTCGCCGAAGATGACGTGTTTCATGCCGTTGTCGATGAAGGGTTCGAGCAGCCGTTCGTTCAGGTGCTTGGAGTCGTAGAGCGGCCCGGTTTTGATGACTTTGCCGGTGTCGGCGAAGTAGATGATGCCTTCGTCGGCGTAGTAGGTGGTGAAGGCGATGAGGCGGTCTTCAAAGCTCGGCGCGCCGCTGCCGAGGCCGCGTGTTTCGCCGATGTCGATGGTTTGCCAGCCTTTTGCCGGGTCGCTGTAGCTGTATTGGTAGATGAGCGGGGTGTTTTCTTGCAGTACCCAGAAGGTTTGGCTGTAAACGCTGAAGATGGTGTTGAAGCGGGTGTAGAGGTTCTGGAAGGTTTTTTCGAGGATCTGCGCTTCGCCGGTGCGGTAGTCCACCATGCCGACGCGGTCTTCGAGGGTGATGGCCAGTTTGCTGCTTTCCGGGACGAAGGTGAGGCGGAAGGCGCGGCTGGGCAGCGGGATTTCCTGGATGTCGCGGGTTTCGAGGTTGATGAGGGTGATGGCGTAGCGGCGCTGGTCGCTGATGGCGAGCCAGGGTTTGTCGGTGCTGCTGGCGAGGGTGCGGATGGCAACCGGCGAGCGCAGGGTGTCCACCTGGCGTTCTTCTTCGAGATCGACGACGGCGATGTTGCTCATGCCTTTGTCGGCGACGAAGACGTAGCGCGTCGGGTCGTAGAGGCTGACCGGGCTGGCGGCGGGCGCGGCGGCTTCTTGCGCCCACAGTGGGCGGGTGAGCGCGGCGGCACCGGTGGCGAGGAGGAATTGGCGCCGTTTCATGGCCGCGTTCCTTCGCTGCCGTCATTCAGGCAGCGGGCGTAGGCGGTGAGCGCGTCGCCGTCGTGCAGCGCGCCCGCGCTTTTGGCAATCATTTTGTCATCCACGTACCAGACGGAGAGCGGCAGGCCGACGCCGCCGAGGGTTTTCAGCAGGGCGTGGTCGCCGTGGTTGTCGCGCGGCAGGGCGGTGATGTGCAGTTCGTCGTAGATTTTGTCGATGACTGCCGGGTCGTCGCCGAGGTTCAGGGTGATGATTTCCAGCGGCGCGTTTTCGTCCTGTGCGATGTGGTCGAGCAGCGGCAGTTCTTTGCGGCAGGGCGCGCACCAGATGGCCCAGACGTTGAGCAGGGCGACGCGCTGTTTGGCGTCGCGCTTGATGATGTAGTGCAGCGGCGCCGGTGAGCTTGCCGGCTGGAAGCCTTCCGGCGGAATGCAGTCGGCTGCTTGCGCAACGCCGCCCAGGAGGGCGGCGAGCAGGGTGATGGTCAGGCGCTTCATGATTTGCCGCCTTCGGCTTTGCTGATGGCTTTGTCGATGTCGCGCGCCAGTTTGTCCGCGCCGCTTTGGTAATCGAAGGCGTCAATGAGTTCGCGCTCCGGCGAGAGCAGGTAAATCATGGTGCTGTGATAGACGGTGTAGCCTTCCGGCAGGTCGGGCGGCACGACTTTTTTGCCGTTGTGACGGTAGCCGAAGGTGGCGCCGTAGCGCTTGGCGGTCGCTTCGATGTCGGCCATCGCGCCGGTCAAGCCGACGATGCGTTTGTCGAAGTAGCCGGTGTACTGGTTTAAGCGCTCGGAATCGTCGCGCAGCGGGTCGATGCTGATGAAGACGGGCTGGATTTTCTCCGGCGCCTTGACGATTTTCAGCATCTGCGCGAATTCGTAGAGGGTGGTCGGGCAGACGTCCGGGCAGGAGGTGAAGCCGAAAGCGACCAGCAGGTATTTGTCCTTGAACGGCTCGCTCGCGTCGGTAACGGCCTGGTTTCCCGGGCCGGTCAGGGCGAAATGGTAGCCTTCCGGCTGGGGTTGTTGTGCCGGTTCGCTGGCGCTTTCCGCCGCTTTGGCGGGTTCGCCGGCAGGTTTGGCGTCTTCGGCGAAAACGGTCGGGACGGCAGCAGCAAGCAGGGCGCTGGCAAGCAGGGTACGAAGCGTGCGGGTCATGGAGGGTCTCCGGTTGTGAAGGGCGTTGGCATTATATAACCGAACCCGCGCCTACTTTCTTGATTAAGGGTAAGTCTGCGGCGCTTGCACGCGGGATGCGCAGGAAGAATGCCAAAGCGTCTTGGAAAGTGCCTGCGAATCATAGTAGGATGCGCCCGCGCTTTGGCGCCTTCCTTTATCCCCAAACAGATTGGAGTCTTACATGAAAAAATCCCTGCTCGCCGCTGCCATGACCCTGGTATCCGTTGCCGCTTTCGCCGACACCCCGCTGAAAGACCTGAAAAGCGTCCCTGCCGAAGTCTTCCTGCCGGAAAAAGTAACCTTCGTGGAAGGCGAAGACGACGGCACCGGCGGCATCGATTTCACCGTCGCCACCGATGCCAAGGTTGCCGACATTGCCGCCTTTATCCAGGCCAAGGCCAAAGAGCAAGGCTTGCAGCCGGAAACGGAAGAAGTGGACGGGGAACACGCCGAGCTGAAATACAACAAGATGGACGCCGAAGGCAACGTGCCGCTGTACAGCATCGGATACGACGTGGACGATGAAGACGGCAAGCGCAATATCAAAGTCATCTTCCTTGATTCGCGCAAATAAGGCACTGCCCTGCCAAAGCCCCGGAACTGCCGGGGCTTTTTCATGCCGCCCCGCCAGCCCTTTTATTCTCGCCAGATGATTGCCGAAAATACAGGTGCGGCAGTAAGATAGCCGCCCTTTCAACCACCACAAGGACCTCCCATGCAATTCCTCCGCTGGCTCGGCAAATCGCTCGTCCGCCAAATCCTCTGCGCCATGCTGCTCGGCATCCTCATCGGCTACATCCTGCTCAAGGCGGAAATGCCGCAATCCGCCGAATACTTCCAAATCCTCGGCGAATTTTTCACCAAGGCACTGCGCGCGGTCGCGCCCATCCTCGTCTTCGTCCTCATCACCCACGCCATCTCGCGCCACCAGCAGGGACAAGCGCGCGGCCTGAAAACCATCATCGCCCTGTACGTCATCGGCACCTTCGCCGCCGCTGCCGTCGCCGTCGTCGCCAGCACCTGTTTTCCCACCACGCTCCATCTCAACGGCAACCCCGAAGCCGTCACCGCGCCGGGCAGCCTGAAAGAAGTGCTGACCGCGCTCCTCTTCAAAATCACCGACAACCCCATCAGCGCCGCCACCAACGGCAACTACATCGGCATCCTCGCCTGGGCGATTCTTGCCGGCGTTGCCCTGCGCCACGCCAACAGCGTCACCAAAACCGTGCTGGACGATGCCGCGCGCGTCATCCACTACGTCGTCTCGCTCGTCATCCGCATCGCGCCCTACGGCGTCTTCGGCCTCGTGACCGCGACCGTCGCCACCACCGGCTTCTCCACCTTTGACACCTACGCCCGCCTCATCGCCGTCCTCCTCGGCAGCATGGCGGTGGTTGCGCTCATCGTGAACCCGCTGATGGTCTGGGGCGTGTTGCGGCAAAACCCCTACCCGCTCGTCTGGCGCTGCCTCACCCAAAGCGGCATCCCCGCCTTCTTCACCCGCAGCTCGGCGGCGAACATCCCGATTAACCTCAACCTCAGCGAACAGCTCGGCCTGCGTGAACAAACCTACAGCATCAGCATCCCGCTCGGTGCGAACATCAACATGGCAGGCGCGGCCATCACCATCGCCGTCCTCTCGCTTGCCGCGGCAAACACCATCCACGTGCCGGTACACCCGCTGAATGCGCTCCTGCTCTGCTTCCTCGCGACATTAGGCGCGGCAGGCGCATCGGGCGTCCCCGGCGGCTCGCTGATGCTCATCCCGATGGCCTGCTCGCTGCTCGGCATTGACGGCGACACCTCGGCGCAAGTCATCGCCATTGGCGTCCTCATCGGCATCATCCAGGACAGCGCCGAAACCGCGCTCAACTCCTCCTCGGACGTCCTCTTTACCGCCGCCGCCGACCTTGCCGACCAACGCAAAACCGCAGCAGTCAGTGCCTCCTGAACCCGTAGACACAAAAAAACAGGGCGGTTAATCACCGCCCGTTTCACATCCACATTCCTAAAAAACAAGACGCCATACCGCGCCTACTCCCCCACCGCCTCCTGCAAACGGCGAAACGCCTCATCACGCAGCATACGAAAGCGCGCCTCGTCAATCTCGCCGTTGGCAAGCTGACACTCCAGCGCAAACACCAGCCGCTCGAACGCCGCTTCCGCCGCCGCC
>ERZ773043.2222-NODE-2222-length-10251-cov-6.201059_pt1 | contig 10251 bp, 9 predicted proteins | sample MGYA00580636_ERZ773043 | MGnify/ENA primary metagenome ERZ773043 (study PRJEB29015, sample SAMEA2737992) | human oral metagenome | biome: human oral; feature: human-associated habitat; material: dental | place: China | collected 2065 ... | reverse complement strand
AAGCAAAACGCACCCGTGAATTGGGTCAAACTAGGTGGTTTGAAGCAAAACACACCCGTGATTTGAGCCAAACCAGGTGGTTTGAAGCAAAACGCACCCGTGAATTGAGCCAAACCAGGTGGTTTGAAGTAAAACGCACCCGCGGTTGGAGTCTAACCATGTGGTTTGATCAAACCCTAAGATGATTTTATGTATAGAACAAGGAGTAACCACCTTTCTAAAACAAAGAGTATATGAACGAATACATTGAGATTAACAAGATCGGGCTGCCTCAGCTCGATAACGGACGGCATTACGAGTATCACAACTTTGTGTATGGCCTCCTCAGCGCGGCCGACGCTACGAAAATCGGTGTCCCCGCTGCGAAAATCACCGAGTACAAGGGTTGCCTTGATGTCGAAGGCGAACTCAACCTTGAGACGCAAGCCAACTCGAACACACAGCGCATGCTGAAGAAAGATGCCGAGCGCGACCGCCTGCTCTCGTTCCTCTTCAACACCATTCGCGCTTACCAGTTCTCGCCCGAAGCGGCCGAGGCCGAGGCTGCCGATGAGTTGGAGATCGTCGTAAGACCTTATTACCGTATTCAAAAGGCGGGACTCGATAAGGAGTCAGCCGCCATTGATGGCCTATTGATCGACCTCCGAAAGGCGAAAAACACGCCTCACCTCACCACGTTGCGACTGGCCGCCGTGCTGCCAAAGCTGGAAACGGCCAATGCAGAGTTTCGCCAAGTCTACGCCGAACGCACCTCTGCACGGGCGGACGACAAGGAGCTGCCCGCCGCTAAAGATGCTCGCGCCAAGACGGATGCCGTCTTTGATCGCATCGCTTTCATCCTGCAAGCGGCTTACTACTCTGGCACTGCGCCCGTCGAGCGCGCCCTGATCGGGTCTATCGTCAAGCAGATGAACCAACGCATGGAGGAGACTTACGAGAAGTATCGTTACAGTCTGGCCCAAAAGCGTGCTGCGGACAAGAAGAAGCCCAAGGAGCCGAAAGATCCCAAGCCACCCAAAGATCCGAAGGATCCGAAACAGCCGAAGGATCCCCAACCCGCACCCGATCCCAAGCCTCAACCCGACCCCAAACCTCAGCCCAAACCGGGCGGAGACGACGGCGGCCCCGACATTCATCTACCGGAGGAATGATCGATTTTCTATGTTTGCGCCCGCAACGAGTAATACAACGATTTCAAGATGGATACCTCTTATTTCCGGAATAAGTTATTGGGTCTGCAGGACTACATGATGAACTTTGCGCTCACCCTCACGGCCGATCGCGAAGATGCGATGGATCTGACGCAGGAGACGTCGCTCCGTGTCTTGGACAACCTGGAGAAGTACACGGACAACCGCAACTTCAAGGGTTGGGTGCTGACCGTGATGCGGAACATCTTCATCAATAACTACCGCCGTGTGCTGCGCTCGCAGACGGTTGTGGAGCAGGACATCGACCTCTATCACCTCGAGGCCACTACCGAATCGAGCATCGAGACGCCCGAGAGTGCCTGTCGACTGCAGGAGATCACGAAGGCTATCGGCGAGCTGAACGACGAGCTGCGTGTGCCCTTCACCATGTACGTCAGTGGCTATCGCTACAACGAGATTGCCGATGCGCTGGGCATCCCCTTGGGGACGGTCAAGAGTCGCATCTTCTTTGCCCGTCAGGCGCTCAAGACGAAGATCGAAGAGAACTGAATCTGTAATAACGAAAAGTGAGAACAGTCCTGCCGGACAGTGGGAGAGGGGGAGCGGATCTCTTTTTCTCGCGTCTGGCAGGGCTTTTTTGTGCCTTCTTTTCTTCCCTTGATGGAAGAAAAGAAGCAAAAGAAGATCAAGGCGTCAGGGACGCCTGCCAAGTTTTCCTGGTGCTTCAAGGTATCAGGGATGTCTGCCAAGTTGGCCTGGTACTTCAAGACCTCGAGGACGCCTGCCAGGTTGACTACCGCACGATCCTTGCGACCATCTCTTTGAGCTCCGTGAGGAAGGCCGCGGCTTCGTAGCTGCCTTGCTCGATGCCGCGGAGCTTACGCTCCCATTGGCCCGTCAGCTCGGGGCTCTTCAGCAGTTCTTCGTGGATCGTGTCGATCAGGCTGACACCCGTCGGGGTGGCCACCAAATGCTTCCGCTCACGGCGGATATAATCGCGTTTGAGCAGCGTCTTGATGATGTTCGCACGCGTGGAGGGTCGGCCGATGCCATTCTCCTTCATTGCTTCACGGAGTGCCTCGTCGTCCACGAAACGGCCAGCCGTCTCCATGGCCCGGAGCAGCGTCGCTTCGGTATAGGGCTTCGGTGGTGTGGTCTGTTTCTCTACGAGCGATGGCTGATGCGGGCCACTCTCACCCTTTCGGAAGGCTGGCAGCACGGACTCTTCCGCCGCTTCCTCCTCTGTGGGCTTCTCATCCTCCTTCTTGCTGCCCTCCCGCTCGAAGACGGTGCGCCATCCAGGCATCAAGATCTGCCGACCGGTGGCTCGGAAATCTACCTCGGCAGACACGCCCGTGACGGTCGTTGTTGAGACTTCACAGTCGGGATAAAAAGCGGCAATGAAACGTCGCGCCACAAGGTCGTACACCCGTCGCTCGTCAGCCGTGAGCCCGGCTGGAGCCGCCGTACCGGTGGGGATGATGGCGTGGTGATCCGTCACCTTCTTGTTGTCGAACACCCGCTTATTCTTCGCGATCGGTGCAGCGGTGAGTGGTGCGGTCAGGGCGGCGTAATCGGTCATCCCTTTCAATATTCCGGACACCTTCGGGTGAAGGTCTTCGCTGAGGTACGTCGTGTCCACGCGCGGGTAGGTGGTCACCTTCTTCTCATAGAGGGATTGGATCAGGCGCAGTGTCTCCTCGGCCGAGAGCGAGAAACGGCGGTTGCACTCCACCTGCAGCGAGGTCAGGTCGAAGAGCTTCGGGGGCGCCTCACGGCCCTTCTTTTTCGTGACATCGGTCACGGTGAACGGTTGCCCCTCGATGGCACGCAGTAGCGCCTCGCCGTCCTCCTTCTTTGCGAACCGTCCGCGGGATGCCGTGAAGGTGACGTCGCGATAGACGGTCTTCAGCTCCCAATATGGCTCAGGCCGGAAAGCCTCGATCTCGCGTTGCCGACGGACGATCAGTGCCAGCGTGGGCGTCTGCACCCGTCCGATGGAGAGCACGCGTCCGGGCCCACCGAAGCGCAGGCTGTAGAGTCGTGTGGCATTCATGCCCAGAAGCCAGTCGCCGATGGCGCGCGCCAGACCCGCCTCGTAGAGCCTTTGGTAGGCCGAGGCGTCCCTCAGTCGGTGGAAGCCCTCGCGGATGGCCTCCTCCGTCAGCGACGAGATCCAGAGCCGTTTCACGGGACACTGGCAACGCGCCTTCTGCATCACCCAGCGCTGAATCAGCTCCCCTTCTTGCCCCGCGTCGCCGCAGTTGATCACCTCGTCAGCCTTCGCGATGAGAGCCTCCAGGACGCGAAACTGCCGCATGCAATGCTCCTCCTCGATCAGCTTGATGCCGAATCGTGGCGGGATCATCGGTAGGCAGCGCATATCCCAGCGTTTCCACGCCGGCGTGTAGTCGCCCGGATCCTTCAGCGTGCAGAGGTGACCGTAGGTCCACGAGACGACGTAGCCGTTGCCCTCATAAAACCCATCTCGCCGCGTGTTTGCCCCCAGCACACGCGCAATCTCCAGAGCCACGCTCGGCTTCTCCGCAATGCAAAGTCTCATTCTCTGTGTTATGATACGTGTTAGGCGCGCAAAGGTGCATCGATCAGTCGGCCTCACCGAGGCAGGGAAGTTTTCCTGGTACTTTTTCAAGGCTGATCATATCATCATACCCGGCCAACTTCCCCGGCCTCGGTGAGGCCTTGATCTTCTTTTGCTGCTTTTCTTCCATCAAGGGAAGAAAAGCAGGTAGAGAAAGGCCCCGTAATTCCGGATTTAGGCCCGTTGCTAAAAAGAAACGCGGCGTAATTCAGGATTACGGGCCTGTTTCCAAGAAGAAACACAGCAGAATTCCAGATTACAGGCCGATCGCATCCAAGCGACAAGCCCTTTTTGCTCCGGACGGCATACATTCCCATGCGAGAGACACAGAAAAAAGGCTCTCCATCAGCCATACACGGCCGACAAGAAGCCTCTGTCTCTACTCTCTACTCTCTACTCTCTACCCTCCACGCCCTCTACTCACAGATCCTTACTCCCGAACGACAGCGGAAGCAGCGCCTCGGCCGACTCCACGCAGCAATACTCCGTCCGTCCGCAGAGGTAGATACGGATGGATTGCCCGTAGCGATGCTCCACCTCCGAGATCACCTGCCGACAGCCGCCGCACGGGCTGATCTTGTCTTGCACTACGCCATCCTTCATGGCCACCACATACAGCGCCCGCACCGCCACGTCCGGATGCTGTGCCCCGGCCGTGAAGAGGGCCGTCCGTTCGGCACACAATCCCGAGGGATAGGCCGCATTCTCCTGATTACTGCCCGGTACCAAGGTACCGTCTACCAGTTCTGCAGCCGCCCCGACGTGAAATCCTGAGTACGGAGCGTAAGCCCGCTCGGCCGCCGCAAGTGCCACATCCATGCCCCGACGTTCGTCCGCCGTGAGCTCTTCAATACGGCCTCTTTGGAGGCGTATCTCAATCCTTTCTTCTCGCATATTTTAGGGTCTTTGGTTGGGCCAACGAAGGTAGTCCGATTTTCCTAACAGGTTAAGGGCGTTCTGGTTATTTTCTATCTTTGCCCCGATTCCTAAAAGAGACGGCCCCGATGATCCCTCGATGTATCCGATACTTTATTCTCATTTTCTATACAGGCTTCACGATCGTAGCGGCAGGCCATGCCGAGCGAAAGCGACACCCTGCTTATGAGAAATACATTACCCAATACGGCTATATCGCCGTACAACAGGGTGATCGATACAACATACCCCCCAGCATTACCCTCGCACAAGCACTGCATGAATCTGGCGCAGGCCTATCACGCCTCTCTTTAGAATCCAACAACCATTTCGGAATCAAGTGCCACAAAGACTGGAAAGGCGCACGTACCTATTGGGACGACGATCTCAAGGACGAATGCTTTCGCAAATACAACAACGTGGCCGAATCCTATGAAGATCACTCCCGTTTCTTAGTCGACAAAAAGCGCTACAGCAAACTCTTCCTCCTCCGCAAGACAGACTATCGCGGATGGGCCAAAGGCTTGCAAGAATGCGGCTACGCCACCGATCGCGCCTATGCCAACAAGCTGATCAAAATGATCGAAGACTATGAACTCTATCTCTTTGACACCGGCAAAAGGATAGCGCGTGAGGTCCAGGAGAAAACGAGAAACGAACAGCCTCGAACAACGCCTACCACGCCCAGTCAGAAGCCCTCTACCCGACCCGTTACCGAGCCGGGGAAGAAAGAAGGCACCTTCTTCGAACGTCTATTCGGCAAAAAGAAGGCCGAGCAGCCTCAACCCTCATCACCAGACGAGAAGGGTCTGAAACCCCGTGACGTCTACAAGACGGGTGGCCTACTCTATACCATCGCACGCTACAACGACACCTTCGATCGGATCGCTCAGGATCTCGGCTTCACGGCACGCGAACTGGCGCGATTCAACGAATCCCCCGAGAACTTCTCCCTGCGACGGGGGGATATCGTTTACCTGGAGAAAAAGAAGAAACGGGCCGATATGCCTCATCTTTATCATCAGGTGCAGATCGGAGAATCTATGCACAGCATTTCTCAGTACTACGGCATACAGGTTAGTACGCTCTATGCCCTGAACGAGAAAAACCAAAGTTATGTGCCCCGAGAGGGAGAGACACTTAAACTCAGATAATAGAACTTTCATACATGATGCGCCCACGTACATTATCACTATATCGTCTTGCCGTTATTATAGGCTGTATTACGCTTGCCAGTAGCCCCGTGCTCGTCGAACGCATGGAGGCTGGCAAAACAGAGGTTCGAAATTTGGATGCTTGTGAAGAGTATATCCAGGCTTATCATCAGGCTGCTATTCATCAGCAGACCAGACATCGTATACCTGCCAGTATTACCTTGGCACAGGGTATCCTTGAATCGAGCGCAGGGAAAAGTTACCTGGCGATTCAGGGTAACAACCACTTCGGTATCAAATGCGGAAACTGGACGGGTGACTATCTCTATAAACAAGATGATGGTCGCTTGGAACGCTTTCGTAAGTACACCTCCGTAGAACAATCCTACGAAGATCACTCGCACTTCATCGCTGACAGAGCGCACTACAAGTCGCTCTTTGAGCTCAAGCCAACAGACTATGTGGGTTGGGCGCATGGATTGAAACGATGTGGTTACGCCTCCGATCCCAAGTATGCCAGTAAGCTGATCGAGCTGATTGAGCGTTACGAGCTGCACGCCTATGACCTGGCCAGTGCCTCGTCCTCCGAACCCATCGCCTCGAGACCCGCAAGGAGCGTCTCCACACCATCGGCACCGGCCAAGCGTCCCGCCACCTCACCCGAGGTAAAGCCGGAGCGCAAGAAACCTGCCGAAACCAAACCCGCTGCCGCCACGCAACTTGAGCCGGGAACGAAGCCCACAGCCCACGGTATCAAGGTGCCCAAAAAATCGAAACCGGAAGCGGCCGCACCCAAAGCTCAAAAAGAGCCAGCTGCCCAACCCGCTCCGGCGAAACCTGCACCGAAAAAGGAAGCTGCTCCGGCTGCTAAACCGGCTCCTACCCCGAAAGCAGATGCTCCCAAGCCTGCCGCGAAACCCGCTGCCGATCCGAAGGATGCTGCCAAGAAGCCTGCTCCGGCAGACGCTAAGAAACCAGCGCCTGCCCCCAAAGCGGATGCTCCCAAGCCTGCTGCGAAACTAGCTGCCGATCCGAAAGCTGCGGCCGCCAAGAAGCCAGCTCCGGCTGATGCTAAGAAACCGGCCTCTGCCCCCAAAGCGTGGACTCCCAAGCCTGCCGCGAAACCTGCTGCCGATCCGAAGGCCGCGGCTGCCAAGAAGCCAGCTCCGGCTGATGCTAAGAAACCCGCCTCTACCCCGAAAGCGGATGCTCCCAAGCCCGCTGCGAAACCCACTGCCGATCCGAAGGCCGCAGCCGCTGTAAAAAAGCCTGCGACTGCCGTCAAGAAGTCAGCCATAGCCAGCGCCAAGAAACCGGTGGCGACGAAGAAAACCGTCTCCCCACCCGCCGCGAAGAAGCCTGCCCCGACACCGAAGAAACAGTCGGGTAAGCTGGTGGCATCGTCGGAGAAGTCTAAAGCGACTCCAACGAAAAAGGTCACTCCTAAAGATCAGCGCGCGCCGCAGGCAAAGAAGCCTGCGGCTTCTGTCGTTAATAAGGCGAAGACTCCCGCTGCTAAACCGGCCGCCAAACCGACTGTCGCTAAGCCCGCCCCTAAACCGGCCACAAAGTCTGCTGCCAAACCAGCAGCCAAAGCCACTGCCGCGAAGCCGACGGCTAAGCCTGCAGCCAAGACGGCTCTCGTCAAGAAGACGCCCCCTCAGGCTTCTCAGAAAAAAGAACCCAAAACACCGCAGAAAACGTCTACCCTCAGAAGACAAAACAATAATGAGCGACCAACGGTACACACGGCGCGGCGTCAGCGCCTCGAAAGAAGACGTGCATAACGCCATCCGACGCATCGATAAGGGCCTTTTCCCGAAGGCTTTTTGCAAAATCATTCCTGACATACTGGGTGCTGATCCTGCTTACTGCAACATCATGCACGCTGATGGCGCCGGCACCAAGTCGGCGCTTGCTTATCTATACTGGCGCGAAACGGGCGACCTCAGCGTCTGGAAGGGCATCGCACAGGACGCGCTGATCATGAACATCGACGACCTGCTTTGCGTCGGCGCCACGGACAACATCCTTGTCTCAAGCACCATCGGGCGCAACAAACTGCTGATCCCCGGCGAGGTGATCTCAGCCATCATCAACGGCACAGACGAGCTGCTGGCTGAGCTGCGTGAGATGGGCATCGGCGTTTACGCCACGGGCGGCGAGACGGCCGACGTGGGCGATTTGGTACGCACGATCATTGTTGATAGCACCGTCACCTGCCGCATGCGCCGCGCCGATGTGATCGACAATGCGCGCATCCGCCCCGGCGACGTCATCGTCGGATTGGCCTCCTTCGGTCAAGCCACTTATGAGCATGCCTACAACGGCGGCATGGGCAGCAACGGACTCACCAGCGCGCGCCATGATGTCTTCGCCCACTACTTGGCCGAGAAATACCCCGAGAGTTTTGACGCCGCCGTTCCTGACGATCTCGTTTACGCCGGTGGTCTCCGCCTCACGGACGCCATCGAAGGACTCAACGTAGATGCCGGCCGCCTCGTCCTCTCTCCCACGCGCACCTACGCCCCCGTCGTCAAGGCCCTGCTCGACGCTCTGCGCCCCGAGATCCACGGCATGGTGCACTGCTCTGGCGGTGCGCAGACGAAGATCCTCCACTTCATCGGCGACGACATGCGCGTCGTCAAAGACAACCTCTTCCCCCTACCGCCCCTCTTCCGCATCATCCGCGAGCAGAGCGGCACAGACTGGGCCGAGATGTACAAAGTCTTCAACATGGGCCACCGCATGGAGGTCTACTTAGACGCCCAGCGAGCAGAAGAAGTCATCGCCCTCAGTCGATCGTTCGGCATCGACGCCCGCATTGTGGGTCGCGTAGAGTCTGCTGAGCGAAAGGAATTGATCATCCGCAGTGAGTTTGGGGAGTTCCGGTATTGAAAGTGTTTGCAACACCGTTGCAAGTCCCGCGAAAAACTTTCTGGCGTTTGCAACACCGTTGCAAGTCTCACGAAAAACTTTCTGGCGTTTGCAACACTGTTGCAAGTCTCACGAAAAACTTTCTGGCGTTTGCAACACTGTTGCAAGTTCCACGAAAAATTTTCTGGTGTTTGCAACACCGTTGCAAACACTTCCGGAATCATCAAGTAAATATCAATCAACAAGCATATGAGCACACTGAAAGTGATTATCCATACAGAGAATCCACATGATCATCAAAAGGTAAGGAAGGGCAAGTTGGATTGTGTGATGACCGTGCTTTCGCGTCGCTTTTGCGAAATAGCCGACCTCTCCAAAATCGAAGAAATGGATCGCCCCTGCCTCTATTTGCTCGTGGATGAGGGGAGAAAAGCCTATATCGGACAGACGACGAGTTTCCGCGTCCGCGTAAAAGATCATTTAGGGAAGAAGAGATGGTGGACACGGGCATACGTCTTTGTTTCGGGTTCCAACCAATACGACCAGGCCAGCATTACATATTTAGAGTATCTGGCTATTCGCGAAGGATTGGTAACCGGATCGTATGACTTGTCGGAAAACGGGCAAAAGCCGACGAAACCGATTTTGCAAGAGGGGGATAGCTCTGAGTACGACAAAATATTTGAGGAGATCAAGTTTTTTCTCGAATACGAGCGATGCTTTGTCTTTACAAAGATGAGCGCGCAAGCAGATGCTTCTTTGCAGGAAGAGATAACGTTTTCAATAGAGTCTACTGCTTCGAAATCAGTTACCGAAGCGGTTTCATCAGAGCCTATCGAACCGAAGCCGGCTGCTAAAACATTTTCAATAGAGGCTGTTGTACCGCGGTCAACCGATAAAACCGTTTTGCCTGCTCCCGTTACGCCGCAACCGGTCGTCAAAACGTTTTCACTAGACACCAGCGTGTCGCGGCCGGTTGCCAATCAGCCCCCATTGTTCTTCTTAAAACATACCAAGCAAACTTGTGTGGCACGAGGCTATCCGCTGAATGACGGGACGAAGTCTTTCGTCGTACTGAAAGGATCAGAGATCTCAGTAAAAGAGAGCAACACTAAAGGCGGCAGTGCACGAGTCGAGATGTTGAAGCATTGCACGCTGTGCGGTGATGAGAAATATGTACTCAATGAGGATCTTGTATTCAAAACTCCGAGCGGAGCCTCCGGCGCCTGCTTGGGGCAAAGCAGCAACGGCTATGATGTATGGAAAACTGAAGCAGGTGTGACGCTCAAATCGTATTTGGAAAACCTTCAACAAACAGACGCTTAAATGAACGCTAACCCCATCCTTCAAAAGCTCGACGGCCTTACGGCTCGTTTCGAGGAAGTGTCTACGCTGATCACTGACCCCGAGGTCATCGCTGATCGCAACCGCTTCGTGCGGCTGACCAAAGAATACAAAGGCCTCGAGGAATTGCTGTCCGCAAAACGCGACTACGAACAACTGTTGGCCAACCTCGACGAGGCGCGAAGCATCGTCATGAACGACGACGATC
>ERZ773043.2217-NODE-2217-length-10273-cov-3.963985_pt1 | contig 10273 bp, 9 predicted proteins | sample MGYA00580636_ERZ773043 | MGnify/ENA primary metagenome ERZ773043 (study PRJEB29015, sample SAMEA2737992) | human oral metagenome | biome: human oral; feature: human-associated habitat; material: dental | place: China | collected 2065 ... | reverse complement strand
TCGTGGTGGACAGCGACATGACCCGCGACGAATACCAGGCGCTCATCCAATTACACGAAAAAACCCAGCCGCTCATCCTCGTCCACAACAAAGCCGACCGCCTGACCGCCGCCGACCGCGACAAACTCCTCGCCCACCACCAGCGCCGCGTCGCGGGCATCATCCCGGCGCAGCGCATCGTCGCCGCCAGCGCCCGCCCCGACACCTACATCCAAATCACAACCGACGCAGAGGGGCGCGAACACGAAGAAACCATCCAGCCCGCAGCGGACGTGGAGGCGCTGAAAACCGTCCTGTGGAAACTGCTCGAAGCCGACGGCAAAAGCTACGCAGCATTAAACGCCAGCGTCTTTGCGGGCAAACTCTCCGAGCGCGTCGGCCAGGAAATCGTCGCCGCGCGCCAGCATTTGGCAGAGAACATCATCCGCCACTACGCGCTCATCAAAGCCGTCGGCGTCGCCATAAACCCCATCCCGGCGGTCGATCTCCTCGCGCTCGCCGCAGACGCCACCATGATCGTCCACCTCTCGCGCACCTACGGCATCGACATCACCCGCCACCAGGCAGGCGAACTGGTGCGCACCATCGCCCTGCAAACCGGCTACCTCATGGGCACCGTCTATGGCATCCAGGCGCTCTCCTCGCTCCTGAAAGGGCTGACCGCCGGCCTCTCCACCGTCCTGACCGCCGGCGCACAAGGCGGTGTCGCCTACTACGGCAGCTACGTCATCGGCAAAGCGGCAGAGCGCTACTTCGCGCAAGGGGCGAGCTGGGGCGCGGGTGGCGCCAAACCCGTCATCGAAGAAATCCTGCGCGATCTGGACAAAGACACCCTCATCCAGGAAGCGAAAACCTCCATCGCGCAGTACCTCGGCAAAAAAAGCTGACCGCCCTGCCCTGCCAACCTGCGCGTTCCCGCGCCGCCGCGGGCGGCATTTTTCCCTTTATTCGCGCGGATTTGCCCCGCCGACCGCGCCACTTCCCGACCCTTCCTTGCGTTTTTTTGCTGACAGCCCTGCGCGCCGCGTTGTACATTGACGTTCCCTCATAATTACTGGAGATAGTCATGCCGCAAGAAAAAAGTGTGATTGAGGCCGCAGTCATCTGGCTCAATGATGTGATTTGGAACCCGTCGTTCATCTGGCTTTGCCTCGGCGTCGGGCTGTTTTTTTCAGTGATGACACGCTTCGCCCAGGTGCGCCACTTCGCCGAAATGTGCCGCCTGCTCTTTCGCTCGGATGATTCGTCCGAACACGGTATTTCCTCGTTTCAGGCCTTGTCGGTGTCGCTCTCCGGCCGCGTCGGCATTGGCAACATCGCCGGTGTCGCCGCGGCGATTGGTTTCGGCGGGCCCGGCGCGGTGTTCTGGATGTGGGTGGTCGCCTTCCTCGGCGCCAGCACCGCCTATGTGGAATCCACCCTCGGCCAGATTTACAAGATGCACGACAAGGAATCGGGGATGTATCTCGGCGGCCCCGCCTATTATTTTGAGCGCTGCCTCGGCTGGCGCTGGTACGGCATCCTCTTTGCCGTCGCCGCGACGTTTTCCTGCGGTCTCTTTCTGATTGGCCCGCAGGCGAACGGTGTTGCCAGCGCCGTGGTGCAAGTCTTCGGCGAGGGGCAGGCGGTAACGACCGGCATCGCCGGTGCGGTCGGCTCGCACCGCCTCATCGCTACCGCCTGCGTGCTGGTGCTGCTCGCCTTCATCATCTTCGGCGGCATCCGCCGCATCGCCAATTTCGCGCAGGTGGTGGTGCCGTTCATGGCGCTGGCCTACATCGTGCTGGCGATGATCATCGTCTTCATCAATATCAACCGCGTGCCGGAGCTGCTCGCGCTCATCGTCAGCGATGCCTTCAGCCCTACCGCCGGTCTCGGCGCGGCCATCGGCATGGGCGTCAAGCGCGGCATTTATTCCAACGAAGCCGGACAAGGCACGGGCGCGCACGCCGCTGCCGCCGCCGCAGTCGAGCATCCGGTGCAGCAGGGGCTGGTGCAGGCGTTTTCCGTCTATATCGACACCCTGTTCGTCTGTACCGCGACCGCGCTCATCATCCTGATGACGCAGCAGTACAACATCGTCGCCGACCAGAGCTTCGCCGGAGATGCCACGCAATACCTCGTCACCCACCTGAAAGACGCAAGCGGCGCGGTCATCAACGCCGACCCCGGCACCACCGCCTTCACCCAGTACGCGATGGCGAGCGTCTTCGGCAAGAGCGGCCCGGTCTTGGTCGGTATCGCCACCTTCTTCTTCGCCTTCACCACCATCCTCGCCTACTACTACATCGCCGAAACCAACATCCTCTACCTCGCGCGCAAATTCCGCTGGAAACGCGACGTTACCCTCGTCGTCAAACTGAGCGCGATGCTCGCGGTCACTTACGGCGCGATTGGCAGCGCGGGCTATATCTGGAAACTGGGCGACATCGGCGTCGGCCTGAACGCCTGGCTGAACATCATCGGCCTCGTCATCATTTTCTTCACCGCTGGCCGCCCGACCATCCGCGCCCTGCGCGATTACGAACGCCAGCAAAAGGAAAACGCCGCGGTTTACACCTTTGACCCGCAAGCCTTGGGCATTAAAAACGCGACCTTCTGGGAGGAGCGGGTAAAAGCGGGGCAAGATAAATCGCCGTCGTGAAAACGCATATAGCGATACTCATAATGCCGTCTCTACCCCCCCTCTCCTGCAGGGCGAAGCCCGCAGCGGGGGAGGGGGCCTCAAATAGCAAACAGGCTTTAGATTGCTATAAAAAAACCGCCCTTCGGGGCGGTTTTTTTATGGGGAAACGGCTTAATTGGTCGCGTCCGCCATTTTGCCCAAATCTTCGTCAATATGATAAAGGCTGATACCGGAATTTCCGGCGAGATTGAATTTGTCGAGGATGGAAGTAAAGAGGTGTTCTTCTTCATGCTGCTCGGCGACATACCATTGCAGGAAATTGAAGGAAGAATAGTCTTTTTCCTTGAAGGTTTCCTCGACCAGCTTGTTGATCTTGCTGGTTATCTCTTTTTCGTGGGCATAGACTTCTTCAAAGAGTTCTTTCAGGCTGGCGTATTCCGTTTTCGGGGCGGCAATCGCGCCAATATGCGGCATTGCGCCCGTCTCGCACAGATAGGTAAAGAGGCGCTGCATATGCTCCATTTCTTCGGCCGCGTGCGCCTTGAGGAATTTCGCCGCGCCGGGGAATCCTTTATTGTCCGCCCAGGCTGACATTTGCAGATAGACGTTGGAGGAATAGAACTCGGCATTCATTTGCGCATTGAGGTGTTTGACGATGTTTTCAGAAAGCATGGTTTGCTCCATTGTTAAGAAAAAATCCGCGGGACGCGGCGAGGAAAGCGTAGCACGTGCGAGGCAAGAAAGTCATGCGGCGGCGCGCAATTTTTCAATCAGGCGGCGCACCGGTGCGGGCAGGCCTTTTGCCAGCGCCTGTTCCTGCGCTAGCCAGTCGGCGGGACTTACGGGTGCCGCGATGCGAACCGCGAGCGGCGCGATGTGCAGGGTGTAGTGGGTGAATTTGTGGGTGATGGTCGGCAGTGTTTCGCGGGCGCTAACTGTGCCGAGCGCTTGTGCGGCGGCATCGGCTGCGGCGAGCGTGTCGTATTCGGGCAAAGACCACAGGCCGCGCCAGATGCCGTGGTCGGGGCGGCGGTAGAGGTGCAGGCGGTCGCCGCAGCGGGCGAGCAGCATTACCGTGTGTTTTTCGGGGTTGGTTTTTTTCGCGCGCTTTTCCGGCAGGGCGGCGGTTTCGTCGCGGCGGTAGGCGTAGCAGTCGGCGGCGACCGGGCATGCGTCGCAGTGCGGGCGACTGCGGGTGCAGATGCTGTTGCCAAGATCCATCAGGCCTTGGGTGTAGCGGCGCAGGGTGGCGGGGTCGTCCGGCAGGCGCGCTTCGGCCTCGTGCCAGAGGGCGGCGAGCGTCGCCGGTTGGTCGGTCGCGCCGTAAATGCCGGCATGGCGGGCAAGCAGGCGTTTGACGTTGCCGTCGAGGATGGCTTCTTTTTGTCCGTAGGCGAAGACGGCGATGGCGGCGGCGGTGCTGCGGCCGACGCCTTTCAGTGTTTCCAGTCCGGCGCGGTCGCGCGGAAACTGCCCGCCGTGTTCGCCCATGATTTGCCTGGCTGCGTGGTGCAGGTTGCGCGCGCGGCTGTAGTAGCCAAGGCCTGACCACAGCGCCAGCACGTCGTCATCAGCGGCGGCGGCAAGGCTGGCGACGTCCGGAAAGCGGGCGAGGAAGCGCGGGTAGTATTGCAGCACGGTCGCCACCTGCGTTTGTTGCAGCATGATTTCCGAGAGCCAGACGCGGTAGGGGTCGTCGCTTTGCCAAGGCAGGTGGTTGCGGCCGTGGCGGGCTTGCCAGGCGGCGAGGCGGTGGGCGAAGGGGGTCATCCGGTCGTTCAGGCGTTTTGAATCCACTCTTCCAGTTGGCGGATGGCGCTGGCGATGCCCGGCGCGTTCGCCCAGGTGGCTTCGTCCGGCGCGCCGTCGGCGCCGAAAGCGGCGTGGTCGGCGTTATCGAGGTACAGTCCGGCAATGGCGGCGACGGTCGCGGCATCGGCGTGGTTTTGTAGTTCGCGCCAGTAGTCCAGCGCGCAGGTGAAGCTCAGGTTGTTCTGCGCGGTATCGCCGGGGTAGTCGTCGCCAAGCGCTTGCGCGACTTGGTCGAGCATGTCGAGTTCGGCGCCGATGCGGCGGTCGTTCCAGTCGCGCTCTTGTATGAGGCGGCGCAGGTTGCGGTAATGCGGCTGTTCGATGGTGAGTTCTTGCGCGATTTCTTCGTCTTTCATTTGTGCTTCCAGCGCGATGATGATTTTGCGCGCCAGACGTTCGAGCGCCATCTCGCTGTGGTTTTGCATCTGCGCTTGCAGGCGGGCGAGGGTGTCTTGGTAGGTACTCATGATGGTTTCCTATTGTTTGTCTGCGCCGAAGACGGCGGTGTTTTCCGGGTACTGGCGCACGGCTTTGGCGGCAGGCAGGCTGAATTGGCCGATGATGTGCTCGGCGCGCGGGCCGGAGAGGGTGGCGTCCAGGATGCCGCCGCTGTACGGCACGAGGTTTTCCTGGCTGCGCTCGCGGTAGTGCAGGTTGCCGCTGATGCTGTTGCCAGCGAGGTTGGCGCTGATGTCGAGCGGCTGGCCGCCGACCGCAGAGAGGCCGCTGACGCTGCCGCCGACGGCGCGGCTGGCGAAGTCGACGTCAAGGGCGATGCGGCCGTCTTCGGCATCGCGGTAGATGACCGCGCCCGCGTAGTGCGCGCTGCCGCTGGTCGGCACGGCGGCGTAGGGCGTCGGCTGGAGGACGTGGAAATGGCGGTAGCGGTCGCCGGGCGCGTGGTAGCTGCCGAAGCTGGCGTAGGAGAGGTTGCGGTAGAGAATTTGGCCGCCGCCGGGGGTGGTGTCGCGGTATGTGCCGTTGCCGCCGTTCAGGTAATAGGGGCTGCTGCGGTCAGCGCTGGGGATGGCGGCGCAGTCGCGACAGCCGCTCGTGTCCGGGAAGTAGCGCTGGATGTTATCGCCGTCGGTGCGTGCGGTGGTGGCGACCATGCCGTTTAGGCGGCGCCAGTTGGCGGCAGGCGGGGTGGCGCGGTTGTTGTTCTGGCTGTTTGGGTTCGGGGTGAAGCCGGGGCGGTTCGGGCTGCGGCTGCCGTAGTGCTGGGTGTTGATGTTGATGCCGGGGCCGCTCAGGGAAAGGCTGACGTCGTTACCGCCGCAGGCGCTGAGTGCGAGGGCGGTGATGAGGGCGATAAGGCGGTTTTGCTGCATGGCTGGTTTCCGGTTTGGGCGTCGCGGCATTGTCGCACGTTCAGGCGGGGAAAAGGCGCTGTAAATGCGTGGTGTAGTCGGCGAGGAAGCGCGCGATTTGCGGGTTTTTCACGACGTCGTTGCAGATATATGTCGGCAGTGGCTTCATGCCGAGAAATTCGTTGGCCTTGTGGAAGTGGAGGTAAACGGCGTCCACGCCGGCGCCGTCGAAGAAGTCGCCGGGGCGGGTGAAGGCTTCGATCGGCGCGTTCCAGGTGAGCGAGAGCATGTGGTGCTTGCCGTGCAGCAGGCCGCCGGTGCCGTAGCCTTCGGTCGGGGTGGCGCTGTGGCGGCCGTCGCTCGCAAACAGTTTGCCCGCGCCGAGGGAGAAGACGTGGTCGATGTATTCTTTGACGATCCACGGCTCGCCCATCCACCAGCCGGGCATTTGCCAGATGACGGCGTCCATCCACAGGAATTTTTCGATTTCGGCGGCGGTGTCGTAGCCGTCGTCGATGTGGGTTTCCTGGATGTGATGGCCGAGGGCGGCGAGGGTGTCGCGCGCGTGGGTGTGCAGGCTGTGGTTGAGGCGGCCTTGCGACGGGCCGTAGGCTTTGCCGCCGTTGATGAGGAGGATGTTCATGAGGACTCCGGGTGGGTTGAGAGAAGCGGGGATTATAGCGGCTGGCGGTGGTTCTTCCCCAGCTTGCACTCGCTTTGCTGGGTTACGACGCAAGCGCCTAACCCAACCTGCGCGGATACGGTTCAAGCATTGAGGTATTTTTCGCGCGAGGCCGTCCAGCGTGCGAGCAGGACGTCGCAGTAGTCAGGATGGGTGGCGCGCAGGGTGCGGGTGAGGCGCTCTGTTTCCGCGAGCAGGTCGCCGTCGCGCGGCAGGCGGGCAACGCGGAAGCTGGCTTCGCCGGTCTGCCGTGTGCCGAGCAGTTCGCCCGCGCCACGGATGGCGAGGTCTTCTTCGGCGATGCGGAAGCCGTCGGTGGTTTCGCGCATGATGCGCAGGCGGCGTTGGGCGGTTTCGCCCGGCGGCGGCTGGTACATCAGCAGGCAGTAGGATTGGGCGCTGCCCCGGCCAACGCGGCCGCGCAGTTGGTGCAGTTGCGCCAGGCCAAAGCGTTCGGCGTTCTCTATTATCATCAGAGTGGCGTTGGCGACGTCCACGCCGACTTCGATGACGGTGGTGGCGACCAGCAGTTGTGCCTCGCCGGCGACGAAGGCGCTCATCGTCGCCTGCCGCTGGTCGTTATTCATGCGGCCATGCAGCAGGGCGACGCGGATGTCCGGCAGCATCATTTGTAGTTGTGCCGCAGTTGCTTCGGCGTTTTCGCATTCGAGGGTGTCGGATTCTTCGATGAGCGGGCAGACCCAGTAGGCTTGCCGCCCGGCGCGGCAGTTTTCGCCGACGCGGGCGATGACGGCGTCGCGTTTTTGGTTGGAGACGACGCTGGTCTGGATGGGCTGGCGCCCGGCGGGCAGGGCGTCGATGATGGAGCAGTCGAGCTCGCCGTAGTGGCTCATCGCCAGCGTTCTCGGGATGGGGGTAGCGGTCAGGACGAGTTGGTGCACGCTGACGCCGGGCGCGGTTTTGTCTTGCAGTTGCAGGCGCTGGTGCACGCCGAAGCGGTGCTGTTCGTCGATGACGACGAGGGCGAGGCGGGCGTAGGCGACGTGTTCCTGAAAGACGGCGTGGGTGCCGATGATGAGTTGGGCGCTGCCGTCAGCGATGGCGGCGAGGCAGGCGCGTTTGTCGGCGGCGGGCATTTTGCTGGTGAGTGTTTCCACGCGCACCGGGAGGTTGCCGAGCAAGCGGCGGATGTTGGCGGCGTGCTGTTCGGCAAGCAGTTCGGTCGGCACCATGAACACCGCCTGTTGTCCGGCGGCGATGGCTTGCAGACAGGCGGACAGCGCAACTACGGTTTTGCCGCTGCCGACGTCGCCCTGCACCAGGCGCAGCATTGGCGTGGTTTGCGCGAGGTCGGCGGCGATTTCGGCGCAGACGCGGCTTTGTGCGGCGGTCAGCGTATAGGGCAAGGCGGCGCGAAACTCGCGTAGCAGCGGCGGTTCGGCGGGTAGCGCGGTGGCACGCTGTTCGCGCAGACGCTGGCGGGCGTTCTGGATGGAGAGCTGGTGCGCGATGAGTTCTTCGATGATGAGGCGGCGGCGCGCCGGATGGTTGCGCTCAAGTAGCGCATCGGGCGCGGTGCTTTCGTCCGGCTGGTGCAGGGTGGTGAGCGCGGCGGGCAGCGGGCAATAACCCATTGCGGTGAGCGGGTCGTCTGCGGGCAGTTGCGGCAGGGCGTGGGCGAGGGCGCGGCGGATGAGGTCGTGCCAGCGCGTCTGCCCCAGGCCTTTGACGGTGGGATAGACCGGATGGAGTTGCGCGGAGAGGTGCGGCGTTTCGCCGTCTGCCAGCCATTGCACTTCGGGGTGGTGGATTTGGTAGCCCTGCATCGTCCACACCGCCTTGCCGTAAAAGAGGCCGCGCCGTCCGGGGGCGAAGGCTTTTTGCTGGCTGGGGTAGAAGTTGAAGTACACGAGTTTGCAGTAGTCGCCGGCGGCGTCGCGCAGGGTCACGTGCAGCATCCGCTTGCGCCGCTGGATGAGGTCGGCGTGCAGCACTTCGCCGTGGATTTGTACGGTGGCGCCGTCGCGCAGGGCGGCGATGGGGGTGATGTGCGAGCGGTCTTCGTAGCGCAGCGGCAGGTGGGTGAGTAAATCGCGCAGGGTTTCCACGCCGCAGCGGGCGAGGAGTTCGGCGGTTTTGTCGCCGTGGCTGGAGATGGCGGAGAGCGGTTGGTTGAGGGGCATGGGACGGGGTCTGGCCGGAAGGAGGCGCTATTGTGCAACAGCAGGCGTTTGGCTGCATCTTGTGCCATGTGCCGCGCGCGCAGTAAACCGCATCTATACCCCCAATTTGCGCCGCAACGCGGGCAAGAGTTCCGGCGGCAGCAGCGCGCGGTAATCGACGACGTAGGTGCGCGCCTTGAGCGCCTCCGGCCAGGCGGCGGTTTTCACTGCGTCTTTTTCGCTGATGAGGAGGTTGCCGTCGCCCGCAAACGCAGCGGCATCGGCGGGAATGGCGGCGTGGTCGGGCAGACTGTGCGTCGCGGTGAGCATTGCGCCCTGCGCGCGCAGGCTGTCAAAGAAGCGTTCGGGGCGGGCGATGGCGGTCAGCGCATAGAGCGGCGCTGCGGCGAGGCTGACAAGCGGTCGCAGCGCGCCGCCCGTTAGCGGGCGGATGCCGTCGCTGGTGTATTCAAGCGGGTAATCGCCCTGCCCTGCCCTGCTACCTACCACCGCATCCACGCGGCGCAGTCGCGCGGCTCTTTCGCGCAAGGGGCCTGCGGGCATGAGAAAGCCGTTGCCAAGACCAAAATCGGCGGCGATGACCGCGATTTCCGCATCGCGGGCGAGCGCGTAGTGTTGCAGGCCGTCGTCGGCGAGAATGAGGCGGGTGGCGGGGTAATCGCGCAGCAGCTTCGCCGCCGCCTGCGCGCGTTTGCGGGCGACCACCACCGGTGCGCCGGTGCTTTGCCAGAGAAGCAGCGGCTCGTCGCCGACGATGGCGGCATCGGGGCAGGCGGCAACGTCGGTCGCCGCAACTGCCCTGCCCCCATAGCCGCGGCTGATGATGCCGACGGCAACGCCCTCTTGCTGCAAGGCGCGGGCGAGCGCCTGCACCAGCGGCGTTTTGCCGTTGCCGCCGACGCTGATGTTGCCGACGATGAGGACGGGAACGGGCGCACGGTAGGCGCGCAGTATGCCCGCACGGTAAAGCGCGCGGCGGCAGGCGGTGATGAGGGCAAAGAGCGCCGCCAGCGGCAGCAGCAGGTAGCTGAGGAGTGTGCGGCGGCGCCAGAAATGGGGAATGTCGTGCGGCATGGCGATGAAAAAGCGGGCGATGCCCGCGGGATAGCAAGGTTATTTGGCGCTCGCGCTTTTTTCCAAATCCACCAAACAGTTGGCAAGGCCTTCTTTGAAGGATTTGGGCTTATGCGTTTCCTGGTCTTCTTCGAGCAGGTCTGTAATTTCGCATTGGTTTTCCGTACAGGCGAATTTATAGATGACCGTCGTCGGATCAAAATTGGTAAATTTAGCTTCTACGCTTTCTTTATCCAGCGCTTTTATTTTCAGGGTTTTTTTGATGCTTTCCGCATCATAATCCTGTCCCTGAATAACAAAGTCGTAGTCGAGGCAGCCGATTTCATCGCCCGCCAGCTGCTCGTCTTTGGCAAGGAGCGCTTTTAGTTCTGCGCTGGCGTAGTCTTCAAATGCGGCCGTATTTTCTTGCACGCTGGGTTGCTGATAGGCGTCATAGAGTTTCTGCACGATTTGCGCCGGGCTTTCTTTGGGCGCGGCGAAGGCGCCGGCAGAGAGTGCCAATGCGAGAAGAAGATATTTTTTCATGGATGACTCCTTTATGGATTTTATTCGGCGCGGATATTCCAGGCGGCGTATTGCTCGCGGTCAGCGTCGGTGATGGCGCGCAATACGCGGCAGGGGTTGC
>ERZ773043.2214-NODE-2214-length-10281-cov-21.770585_pt1 | contig 10281 bp, 10 predicted proteins | sample MGYA00580636_ERZ773043 | MGnify/ENA primary metagenome ERZ773043 (study PRJEB29015, sample SAMEA2737992) | human oral metagenome | biome: human oral; feature: human-associated habitat; material: dental | place: China | collected 2065 ... | reverse complement strand
AGACCATCACCGAACTGGCCACCGACCCGATCACCCGCATCATCTCCTTCACCGTGACCGAAGCCGGCTACTACCTGCTGGAAAACGGAGATCTGGACACCAGCTTCCCCGACCTGAAGGCCGACCTGGAGCGCGTGAAGAAAGGCGAACCGGGCCAGACGCTGTACGGCGCCCTCATCACCCTGCTGCGCGCCCGCAAGCAGGCCGGTGGCGGCCCCATCACGCTGCAGAACTGCGACAACCTGCGCCACAACGGTGATCGGGTGCGGGGTGGTCTGCGCGACTTCGCCCAGAAAATCGGTGACACCGACATCCTGACCTGGATCGACGCCAACATGCGCTTCCCCAACGCCATGGTCGACCGCATCACGCCACGTCCGCCAGCCGAGCTGAAGGCACGCGTCAAGGCCGCCACCGGACGCGACGACAACGCCGCGCTGGGCTCCGAGAGCTATCTGCAATGGGTCATCGAGGACAATTTCGCTGCCGGCCGCCCTGCCTGGGAAAAGGTAGGCGCCGAACTGGTTGCCTCCGTTGATCCCTACGAGGAAGCGAAGATCCGCCTGCTCAATGCCACCCACAGCTGCATTGCCTGGGGCGGCACACTGCGCGGGCACGCGTACATCCATGAAGGGGCCCGTGATGCCGTGGTGCGCAAGCTGGCCTACGACTACGCCACCGACGACGTGATTCCCTGCCTGTCGGGTCCCAACAACCCCGTCGATCTGCCGGCCTATCGCGACATGGTGCTGGAGCGCTTCGGCAACGACGCCATCCGCGACACCAACCAGCGCGTCACCGCCGACAGCTTCTCGAAGATCCCGGGCTTCATCCTGCCCACCATCCGCGACCGGCTGGCCCGCAACGAGAGCATCGATTCGGTGGCGGTGCTGCCCGCCCTCTTCCTGGAGTTCCTGAAGCGCTGGCATGCAGAGAAACTGCCCTTCCAGTACCACGACCAGAGCATGGACCCGAAGGCGGCTCACGCCATCGTGCAGGCTGAAGACCCGGTGAAGGCCCTGTGTGCCGACCGTGTGCTGTGGCAGGAACTGGCCGGCGACGCCCGCCTGGAAGCTGCCGTGCGCAAGGCATTGGCACGTGTCCAGAAGGATGTGATTCCGGGCTGATACCCAGACAGAACGCACCATGGTGTGCCGCATGGCGCGCAGCCGACAGACTGTCTTCTTTTCGACAGTCTGCTGATTTGCAAGCCTGAAGAAACCGGTCCCCGGTCATTTCCCGGGAGCCGGTTTTTTTATCGGCACGCCGTCATCCAGGCTTCCACAGATGGCTCCAGACGACAGCAACCGGCTGCATGCAGCACTGTCAAGTCTGTGCGTACCACCCAATTTCATGGGGAGCGCCGATGCCCGGATGCAACTCTTTGCAACCATCGTTGCAAGGCATGACCAACAATCTGCCGTTCTCCAGGCAGACATCATGCAGGATCTCGAACATGTGAAATACATTCAGGCCCATTCGTGCAAGCGTGCACACGGAACGTATGCGTGCACACACATGCTGGAATGAAAACGTTGTCCGATAAATACATCCAGCCTTTCCGTATTCTACGAAGTGCCCGGACGCACCGCTCTACAGTGACCTTCGGCGCTGGCGACCTTCCGCCAGGCTCCATATCGTTAACAGCCGCCAAGGATCACTCATGTCCATACGCACATTCCTTCCATCTTCGCCCAGCTCTGCTTCTCCCGGTACGCCTCACGAATGCTTCCACACGCCCATCACGTCGCCTGCACGCCGTCACCCCGGTCGCCCACTGGCGCTGCTGATGATGCTGTCCCTGGCTGCCTGCGGCGGCAGTGGATCGGGTGATGCCGGACAGCCTGCCCAGCTGACACAGAAAGCCGACACAGCTGCTCTTTCCAGCAGCCCGGCAAGCAATACCTCAAGCAACGAGAGCACGCGCCCGAGTGCTGACTCTGCCGGCAATGCTGCCCCCGCAGCCGATCCCTCGACGAACAGCACGCCCACCACGATCGCCTCTGAAACGGGGACCGTGACTGCTGCCACGCCATCGACCAACGCCGCTGCGACCGGAACCCCTGCTGCCGGCACGCCGTCCACCCAAACCTCCGCGACAGAGACCACGGGTGCCAACACACCATCGGCCAGCACCACGGCAACCGAGACTGCCGCTGGCGCTACAACCGCTGCCCCAGGAACCCCCCCAACGCCGGCAAACGACACGGCAGCAGCCACCCAGGACGCGGCATCAGCTTCTGCCACACCGGCTGCAACGCCTGCCGCAACACCTGCTGCAACACCTGCTGCAACACCCGCTGCTGCACTGGGTGAACTGCTCGATGACCGGGAAATTCGCTCGGACGTGGTCCTGGCAGCCCTGCTGGACCATTCAACCACCAAGGACCAGGCCCCTGCCACGGATGCGACCCGCGAGCTGATCCCCACGGAAAAGGGTGGCATTGAACTCACGAAACCCAAACTGGCCAGTGAGGACCCGCAGCCCCTGCTGAAGCTGGATGTGGGCATTCAGCCGTCGACCGACAGTGCATTCCAGCAGCCGTACACCTATCGTGCACATGCTGAAGCCCAGCCCGGCCAGACCGGCAAGGCCGCTTTCAACGCCGCCACATGGGAGCTGGGCCTGTCCAGTGACCAGGCTGCCGCCGGCCAGGCACTGACAATCGGCAATATCCTGCGATTCACGCAGGCGGGTCTCAACGAGGGGAAACCCCTCGTGTTCCGTGCCGTGAGCCCCGGGGGTCGACCGGACAACTCCGCCACGCAGCTGTCGGCAGAGAAGCGGATCTACCGCGGCGGAAGTTTCAAGACATGGGAGACCGAAGACCGGGCGTATGTCGCCGAACTGGACATGAGTCTTCTTGATGGGCCGGACACCTTCCTGCTGACGCTGAGCGTCGCCAAGGCAGGCGATTCGGAATCCATGGAGATCCGCAGCGCGTGGCGCATTCCGGCCAACTGGAAATCCGGCGATGCGCTCGTCAAGCTGGGTGAGCAGGTGGTTCATGAAACACGCGAGCCGGCATACAACGGCGATGGCGTCATTTCCGGCACATCCAGCAGCACCGACACCTGGAGCACCGCCAACTACCGCGCCGAAGGGATTGTCGACGGAACCACGGATGTACCGCTGAACGAACGAGGCATCAGTGGTGCACTGTTGTCTGCCTCCTTCGACTCCCTGCCGGACGAGGACTACGGCTTCAATGATGACAATGGTCGTCTGAAGGCTGCCAGCAGCCCCACCGGCGCCTTCATCGAGAAGGCCCCTGATCCGGACAGCCTCAAGCTCTGGGAAAACAGCCAGGCCGATAATTTCGGTCCCCGTCCCGCCCCCGACAACTATGTCCCCGCAGAAGGAACCTATTATCACGAGCTGAAGGCAGGCATTAATAACTGGTACAACGCGACACCCTCATTCGAGCACCTGGAGATGTCGCTGAAGCTACGCGCCGGCACGCAAAGCGGCAAGCAGGTCATCTTCCTGCCCAACGAACTGAAGACATACATCGATGTCCCTCCCGCGGACAAGCCTGACGACCACAGCCCCAGCAATCGCATCGAGGGCGTGCTGGCCTCGGTTGACGGGCAGAAGGGCTTCCACCATGACTCGCTGGTTCCCTTCGGGACGTTGATGACCTGGAAGGGCCAGAAGGATGGCAAACCGCTGACCGTGAAGATGTCCCTGAAACCCGGTCCCGAGGCCAATCAGGTGACTCGTTGCTGGACGGCAGCCCTGCCCAGCCGGACCCGTGACCTGAACCGCGATATCTGCTCGACTTTCGTGGTGCCTTCCGGATGGCAGCATGGCCAGGCTCTGGAACGCGTGAGTAGCTATGTGACGGATACGCGCCCCGGCGACAACGGCCAACCCGTGACGCGCACCTGGCGCAGCAATCCGGCCGCGCCGAAGTGATTCGCCAGCAAGGCTGATATGCGCATCATGGATGCCAGGTGGTTACACAGCATCCATGGTGCGCTTGCATCCATGTGATCCGCCCGTGCACAGACCCGGACCGGGGAGGATCCGAGGGCCTCTGAGATAGGTACAGAGACCTCATCCCGTCGTGCATTGACTATTCTCGACTGGATGACGGACATACCGCAAGAGGAGTTCGACCGTTGAAGCGGCATCAGCCGCCTTCAGCTTTCGCTTCGAAACATCCTCCGCCATACGCTGGGGCTGACGTGGAAACGCTGGCGGAACTGCACACGTAAATTTGTGGCACTACCAAAGCCCGCCTTTTCAGCCACATGCTCAATAGGCATGTCACCATTTTCCAGCAGGTTCTGAGCCTGCCACAGGCGTTCAGTCTGCAGCCATTCTCCCAGCGCCATGCCTGTGGCCCTGGAAAAATGCCGAGAGAACGTGCGACGTGACATATTCAGTCGCTTGGCCAGATCATCCAGCCGATGCGGACTACCCAGATCCTGTCGCAAAAAAACCAACAAGCTGTTTATCCGATCATCCCGTGTGTGGCGTGTAGCCGGCTGACGGATGAACTGAGCCTGCCCACCTTCTCGATGCGGTGCGGTCACGAAGGTTCTAGCCACTTCGTTGGCCACCGTGACACCATGCATCCGTCGCAACAGGTGTAGACAGCAGTCCAGCCCTCCTGCAGCGCCAGCCGACGTGAGAATGTTGCCATCCTCAACATACAGCCGATTGTCATCAAGCATGATTTTCGGAAAACGCTGGCGAAAGTCGTTCTCCGCCATCCAGTGCGTGACTGCGTTCTTTCCATCCAGCAGGCCGGCATAGGCAACGGCATAGGTTCCATAGCACAGCGCAACAATCTGTGCTCCTCGTTTAGCCGCCTTCCTCAGGTGTCGATTGAACTCCGATGATGGCGCCTCGTCCACGTCACGCCATCCACTGATGACGATGACATCGGCACGATCCATGGACGAAAGCCCCCCATGCACCGGGATACGGGCTCCCAGGTGGGTGGCGACATCCTGGCCATTGTCGGAAAACACCCTTAGCCTGAACAATGGACTACTTCGAAAGGACGACTGAAACAGGCAGAAAGGGATGTTGAAGACGAAGTCATTCATCCCGGGCTGAGCATACAGTGCGGCCGTCCTCAGTTTTGCTTCAGTCGTCATGTTGGCCCGATTCTTTCGGAGATTGGCAATGTTGCCCATTCTAGTCGGTCTGAAGCCTTCCTAGAATCCTTCCTCTCCGATCTCTTCAGGAACAGACCCATGAACTGCAAGTCTACGGACCAGTATCAGCACATCCGCAACGCCACGGCCAGGATCACGTATGCCAATCAGACCTTTCTGGTGGACCCCTTTCTGGCACCCAAAGAATCCATGGCAGGTTTTCCGGGCACCCACAACAGCCAGCAGCGCATGCCGCTAGTGGATCTTCCGATACCTATCGAGAAGATCATGGAAGGCGTGGATGCCGTCATCGTGACCCATACACACGAAGATCACTGGGACAAAACCGCACAACAGGCAGTTCCCAAGAACCTTCCAATCTTTGTGCAACATGAGAGCGACGCCGGAAAGCTTCGCACGCAGGGATTCAAGGATGTACGCATCCTGCATGACAGCGTCACCTTCAATGGCGTGAGCTTGACCCGCACAGGTGGGGCTCATGGCACCGTGGAAATGTATGCACATCCGCAGATGGCACAGATTCTGGGTGATGCCATGGGTGTGGTGATGCAGAAAGAAGGCCACAGGACAATCTACATCATGGGCGACACGATCTGGACGGCTGACGTGAACAAGGCGCTGAACCGCTTCCAGCCGGACGTTCTGGTGATGAACACAGGCTATGCACGCATCCAGGGCCGATCCGACAGCATCATCATGGGCCCGGACGACGTACTCAAGGCCACCCAGGTCATGCCGAATGCACAGATCATCACCGTGCATATGGACACAGTCAACCACACCGCTGTCAATCGTCAGGACATGCGTCGTTTTCTGGTTGGTGAAGGCATCATCCACCGTGTCGCGGTACCAGAAGATGGCGAGATCGTGACGATTAATGGAGCTTCAATCACTGCAACATCTCAGCTCTGATCTCCACGCATCCAGTGCTCTGCCAGAAAGTCCACAAATGCCCCGATTATCGGGCTGACCGTGGTGTCACCGTAATAGACGGCGTGAAACGGTTTGGATTCGTTCAGGGCACAGTTCGGCAGGAGTTCATGCAGGTTGCCCGCAGCGATGTCACTGGCCACAACGAAGTCCGACAGACAGGCGATGCCGTTGCCGGATAGACAGAGCTGACGGATGGTTTCTCCGCTGTTGGCAGACAGTTGGGGCGCGGCGGCATAAGGAGCATGACCGCTGTCAGCAAACGGCCAGTTGTTCAGGGTTCTGGGTTCGGAGAAGCCGATGAGGGTGTGCCGCGACAGATCGGCAACGGTTTCCGGCTTGCCGTATCGGGCAAGATAGTCGGGCGCAGCAACAAGCTTCAGGCGACTGTCAAACAGGTGTCGGGCGCGCAGCGCAGAATCGTGCAGGCTGCCTGCGCGGATGGCGATATCCACGCGCCGTTCGATGAGGTCGATATAGCCTTCGGACGAAGTGAGCTGCAACGACACCTGCGGATAACGCTCACGAAACGGGCGCACGAGCGGGGCAATGCGATGCAGCAGCGTGGGCGTGGCGGAATCCACCCGAAGAATGCCCTGCGGTGTACCGCCCGAGGAGAGGAGTTCCGCTTCGGCAGCCTCGATGTCGTGCATTATCTGACGAGCACGCCTGAAGAAACGGCTACCTTCTTCGGTCAGCCGCAGCTGGCGTGTGGTGCGGTTGAGCAGATTGGTGGAAAGTTTCTCTTCCAGCCGTTTCACGGTGCGGCTTACGACGGAGTTGGCCAGGCCCAGCGTTTCTGCCGCACGGCTGAAACTGCCGCTTTCCACCACCTGCACGAATACGGCCAGCTCATCGGAATGGCTCTTCATTGTTGCTGATACTGGAAAAGTGTTTTGCGATTATTGCCATTTTCCTTCATGAAGGATAGACGGACAATGGCGTGTTTTCAACACGACTTCTGAGAAATCCACATGAACATTCTGTTGATTGACGGCGGAAAGGCCTTCCGTTTCACCGAAGGCCGTCTGAACCACACGCTGCACCAGACCGCCCGAGAGATACTGACCGCACTCGGTCACGCCGTGAAGGAAACGGTGATTGAGCAGGGCTATGACACCGTTGCCGAGGTGGAGAAATGGCTGTGGATGGATGCGGTTGTCTGGCAGATGCCCGGCTGGTGGATGGGCGAGCCGTGGACGGTCAAGAAGTATGTTGACGAAGTGTTCAGCGAAGGCGTGGGCGAAGACAAGCTGGTTGCCAACGATGGCCGCCACCGTGTCAACCCGACGGTGGGCTACGGGACGGGTGGATTGCTGCACGGCAAGAAGCACATGATTTCTTCCACCTGGAATGCACCGATCGAGGCATTCACCCGGGAAGGCGACTTCTTTGAGGGCGCAGGAGTGGACGGCGTTCACTTCCATTTCCACAAGGCCAACGAGTTCCTCGGCACCACACGGCTGCCCACATTCACGTGCAACGATGTGGTGAAGAATCCGCAGATCGAGCGCTACCTGTCCGACTATCGTGCGCACCTGGAGAAGGTGTTCGGCAAGGCGTAGGTGCGGGGCGCAGGAATAGAATAGGCATGTCCTTTTCTGACTGACGAGGAGTGCCCATGAAGGCCGTCGTGATCCATGAAGCGGGAGGTCCCGAGAAACTGATCCTGCAGGACGTGCCGACACCACAGCCCAGGCCGGGCTGGTCGTTGGTGAAGGTCAAAGGCTTCGGCATCAACCATTCCGAGATCTTCACCCGCGAAGGCAAGTCGCCCAGCGTGAGCTTTCCACGGATTCTGGGCATTGAATGCGTCGGGGAGGTTGCCGAGAGCACCACACCTGCCTTGACGGCAGGGCAGAAGGTGGTCTCGATCATGGGAGAGATGGGGCGCGCCTTCGATGGGAGCTACGCCGAGTACGTGCTTCTTCCGAATGAGCAGATCTACCCCATCAAGACCAGCCTTGACTGGAAGACGCTTGCTGCATTGCCGGAAACCTACTATACGGCCTACGGCTCCATGCTGAAGCTGCAGATCCGGTCATCCGACAAGGTTCTGGTACGCGGCGCCACCAGTGGTGTGGGTGTGGCTTTTGCCTGTCTGCTGAAGGCGCGTTTTCCGGATGTCATCCTGCATGGCAGCAGCCGCTCTGCCAACAAGGCGGCACGCCTGCGCGATGCAGGCTTCGATGCGGTGATCATCGACCAGAACGGAACCCTGCAGACTGACGAACAATACGGCAGGATTCTGGAACTGATCGGCCCTGCCACGCTCCGGAACAGCTTTGACCACATTGCAGAACGAGGCATCGTCTGCAACACGGGGCTACTGGGCAACCAATGGTATCTGAACGGATTCGATCCCATCATGGAGCTGAAGAACGACAGTTACCTGACTTCGTTCTACTCGGGGCTGGTCAACGCCGAGCGGCTGAACGCGCTGTTCGCCTACGTCGATCAATACAACGTCAGGGTGCCCATCGAACGGGTCTTCAGTCTTTCCGAGGTGGCGGACGCACACCGATTCCTGCAGAGCGAGCACAGCTTCGGGAAGGTGATCGTTCTCAACGACTGATCGATCATGGCACGCAGAAGACGCCTGCGCCTTCACGCGCCATGATTTTTGAGGCGCCCATCAGGCAACCAGTTCGATCTGGTTGCCCTCCTTGTCCAGAAAGCAGCTTTCATAGTAGCCATCTCCAGTCGTGCGCGGTTCGCTGACGATCTCGAATCCGTCGGAACGCAACCGGTCGGTCAGCGCCCGCACCCTTTCGGGGCTGCCGACCTTGATGGACAGATGGGCCCATCCCAGAGCAAAGGGATGGCGCACCGGATCGGCCATTTCCGGCCGCGTCATGATCTCCAGCCGGGCGCCGCCGCTGTCGGCAAAAGTCAGGAAGTACGTCATCAATCCGGTTCGAGGATTGTGGTATTTCTCGTTCGGAACGGCATCGAAGTACTTCATGAAAAACGCTTTCGAGCCTTCCAGATCCTTCACATAGAGCGCGACATGGTCGAGTTTCATTGCGTATCTGCCGACTTTCGCTCATTGCACTTCAGTACATCATACACCCCCATGGACATTCGGGCAACCCCAGATGCCTGAAGGTGTGCAGGAGAACCCGGCTGCTGTGATTGAGCCAATGAGCCTGCATCAAATCCCGTGCATGACGTATCGGATGATTCTTCAGATAAGCCGGCGATGCGCAGATCAGCGTTTTCCAGACCGCCAGGGTACGCACCACACTGTCCCCCTCTTCGGGAATAGGAACAGCACGTATCGCGATGTCTGCCTCCTCATGCAGGTCGGCCATACGATTACTTTCCAGAAGCACCAGCCGAACCTTTGGGCAACGCTGACGCAGCATGAAGACGACCTGCTTCAATGGCGTCGTTTCACTGTAGCCCGTTGGAAGGCTGATACGTACTTCACCTTCGGGCTCAGCCTTCAGGACGCCCATGTCTCGCTCGACGGCATCATGCCAGTCGAGAAGCTGCTCTGCGTACTTCTGCAGGCACCGCCCTTCCTGGGTGGCAGTCAGACTCCGCGTGGTACGCGCGAGCAACTTGACCCCGTAATGCCGTTCCAGCTTGCGCACCACCTGGCTGACCGCGCTGGGCGTCATTCTAAGCTGCGCAGCAGCGGCGCTCATGCTGCCTTGGCGCAAGATGACGCCAAAAACATAGACAGGTTTGAGTGATTCCATTTTGAAACCACGCTTCAAACTTGATGAAGAATTTAGGGATTATCAATCAAAACAGCTTTTCCTACAATGCACCTGTCTGAAGCAACATCACCTGACCACAGGAGTCTCTCATGCCCCATATCGACATCAAGTGCTACCCGAAAGGCCTGAGCAAGCAGGAACTGCAGTCCTTCGCGGACGATCTCACGACGTTCGCAAGCCAGCGCCTGAACACACCGAAGGAATACATCACCATTGCCTATTGGGTATTCCGATGATCGTGACCGCTGATTCCGGCGATCGTGACCGGGCGGTTCCGGGGCCGTGGATTTGATGATTCCGGTATCGTGACCAGCGATTCCGGCATCGTGACCGCCGATTCCGGTGATCGTGACCGATGGTGTTCGAGTGTGTCGAGACAGCCCTGCTGTTCTCAACCTGCGCTACCGTTGGCGGCTTTGGAAGCCGCCAATGCCAGCGCCATCACTCGACACACAGATGATCAAAGCCATTCTCGAACACCGCCTCGTCA
>ERZ773043.2212-NODE-2212-length-10286-cov-1.822403_pt1 | contig 10286 bp, 7 predicted proteins | sample MGYA00580636_ERZ773043 | MGnify/ENA primary metagenome ERZ773043 (study PRJEB29015, sample SAMEA2737992) | human oral metagenome | biome: human oral; feature: human-associated habitat; material: dental | place: China | collected 2065 ... | reverse complement strand
TCACACCCGCAGCGCACGCACCGTTTTCCCTCGACCGCGAAATCGACACGAGCGCGCCCCTGACAGCCCGCGAAGGGCCGGGGCAAGCGACTCTGAGGGCTTTAGAGAGCGGCGAAATGCAGACGGTGGCACAAAATATTAACCCTGATGCGCTTGGGACGGGGGCGCTGGTGCGTTCCTGCGCTTTCGGTTTCCTGCCAGTAGCCCCCGAACGCACCGTAGTGTTACTGGCGGCGCGGGCGGCGGCATTGACCCACGGGCACCCGGAGGCCCTGGCATCAGCGGCGGCCTATGCGTTACTGACCCGTGATGTTCTAGCGGGTGCCTGCGGGTCTGAACAGGGCAAAAAGAACAGCATAGCCGATTCGGTGCGGCGCGTCATCGACTGGTGCGGCAGCATCCCCGCGGAGGAGGCTTTCCCCACCGATGCGGCACTCACTCGCGAGGCGCTGGTGAAGGCGCTCGCCCTGCAGGAGACTGAACCAACACCCGAAGCAGTCGCAGAGCACTTCGGTACCGACTGGTTATGCTACACAGTGTTGGGTATTGCGGTGTGGAACACTTTGTACTGTTCAGCCCGCATAAGCGCCCCCGGGGAAGGGCTTCAGGCGGGTCTTATGCGGGCGGTCTCGGTAGATTCCGACTCCGACTCGATTGGTGCCATTACCGGCACCCTGCTGGGCGCACACGTGGGTACGCTCGGGGACACGCAGCCGCTACTTGAGAAGCTGCGCGGGGCCGCGGATGTGCGGGCGGTTGCCGACCGCTATATCGCGCAGCTGGGGCAGATACCTTAAAACAGACGCATGAGACACGCACGCCTGGTGACCGTGCAAGATGCGTACCTATTGCTGCCGGTGCGATACTGGGAGGCATGAAAATACTGCACACCTCCGACTGGCATCTGGGCCGTACGTTCCACGGCACCTCGCTGCATGATGTGAGTGAGCGGTTCATTGATGAGCTGATCGCCACCGTAGCCGAAGAAAACATCGATGCTGTGCTCATTAGCGGAGACGTGTACGATAACGCCACCCCCTCCACGGAAACCATTCAGCTGCTCAACCGGGCACTCACCGGCCTGGTGGCTGCCGGGGCACAGGTTATTTTCAGCAGCGGCAACCACGACTCACCGCGCCGCCTGGGATTCGGGGCCGAACTGTTCGCCACAGCCGGGGTGCATATTATGACCCGGTGTGAGCAGGCCTGGCAGCACCCGGTGATCCTCAGCAAAGACGGGGTGCGTGTGGGCGTATACGCCATCCCATACCTGAACCCGCGCTATCACGGCCCTGTTCTTGGGGTGGAACCCACACACGCGGCAGTGCTGGGCGCCGTGACTGAGCGCATCCGTGAAAATATTGCTGAACTCCGTAAGGAGGGCGGCTTAGACTACAGTATTGTGCTCGCCCACGCCTTTATAACCCGCGCCCCCGCCGCCCGGGAACAAGAGGACACCGGTGGGGAGCAGGCCGCCCTAACGGAGCCAGCCCGCTCTGATTCGGAGCGGGATATTAGTATCGGCGGGGGGGAGGCGGCCCCCGCCAGCCTTTTTGACGGTATAGACTACACGGCGCTGGGGCACCTGCACGGGCGGCAGCGGGTCAGCGACACTATACGCTACAGCGGCTCACCGCTGGCGTTTTCCTTCTCGGAAGAGAACCATGTTAAGGGTGCCTGGCTGCTCACCCTCACCCGCGACGCTGGTGGGGTCAGCGCCAGCATCGACCCCATCAACTGGGATACCACGCTACACCTAAAAACCCTGCGCGGAACCCTCACCGAGCTTTTGAACAACCCCGCGTTTGAGCCCTATGAGGACGCTTTCTGCCGTATCTACCTGGAGCAGGAGAACCGGCCGCTGAACCCTGTTGAGCAGCTTCGCAAACGGTTCCCGCATATTGCGTCCTTTGAATTTCGCAGCACCGTCGAACAGGCGCAGCGCAGCCCCTACCACCGCACCCGTGAAAATATTACCCCGCAGGTGATGTGCCGCGAGTTCTACGCCTACGTGCGTGGGGCTCCTTTGAGCGAGCGTGAAGAAGAAATACTCACCGCAATCATTGAAGAAGCCACCGAACCCGGCGGTGACGCCGCAGACAGTAAGGCATCCGCATGCTCATCCACCGACTAGAGTTCCGCGCCTTCATGGCGTACCCCCACCACGAAAAAATCGATTTTGAGCGGCTTAACGACGCCGGTATATTCCTGTTGAACGGCCCCACCGGCGCCGGTAAAACCACGGTGCTGGACGCCATCTGTTACGCGATCTACGGCACTGTCTCGTCTCAACGGGCCGAAAGCGAGCTGCGTTCCATTTTCGCTGACCGTGATGTGGCGCCTTTTGTGGAGCTGGAACTGACGGTGCAGGGGCGGCGGTTACGTATTCACCGCACCCCCGCCTGGATGCGCCCCAAAAAACGCGGCACCGGGCTAACACAGGAGAAAGCCACCCACCATGTGAGCAGGCTGCGCCCCAGGGCAGACCCGCTGGAGGCCGCCAGCTGGGAGGAAGTCGGCAACCGCCACCGTGAAAGCGCGGAGTACGTGCAGACCCTGATCGGGCTCACCCGTGAACAATTTCTGAAGGTTATGCTGCTGCCGCAGGGGGACTTCTCGAAGTTTCTGCGCACCGTGGGGCGAGAACGCCAAGAACTACTCAAGAAACTGTTCCCCATCGAAACGTATGAACGTATTGTGGAGCGCTTGAATGAGCTTGCGCGTCAGGCACACGACCGGGCCCATGACGCCGCCCAGGCGCTGGATACGTTACGGGATGAGGGGGTGAACTCTCTAGCACGTTTAAAACAGCAGCTACCGCCGCTTGACGAAGAACCCGCAGCCGCACCCGAGGAAGAAGCAGTCCGGACGGTAACGGACGGTCATAAGCCGCACGAGCAGGGGCAAGAGCCGCCCGCGATTGACCCGCTGCAGCTTCCCGCCGCAGAGTTTACGGACTGGGTGCGGCACCAGCTGAAACTCACCCTGCGGGGTGGGGAGGCGGAAGATACCCGCCGCGCCAGCATTGAGCAGTGTATTGCTGCACAGCGTGAGAAACTGCATGAACTAACGGCTCTGAGCCGTGACTGGGCGGAATATGAGAGCCTCACCGCCGATAAGGAACGCCTCGAAGAGCAGAAACAGGACCGCCACACCGATAAAACTACTCTTGAGACAGCCCGTGCCGCCGAACCCGTGCATAGCGCCATCACCCGCGCTGAAGCCGATCAGGCAGCGAACGAGCAGGAGCTCACCGGCGCCGTCGAAAAACACCGTGCGGCACATGAAATCGCCGAAACCCAACTAGGGATCCTAAAGCCTGGCCCCGGCGGGAAGGAGCCCTTAGAGGCCCGCGCCTACCGGCTCACCGCAGCAGCGACGCAGCCCCACAACGTGGAATATGAGGAACTAGCCACGCTCATTAGCTCCTGCCTGTCGGAGCTCAAAGGGTACCGTAAAGACGACCAGGCGCTCACCGCGGCCCGCGCTGAACAGCGCAGCGCCGAAGAGACGTACACCGCCTGCGCGGCCGTCACTACGTTGACCGAAGAGACGCATCAGGCGGTTACCGCAAAGGAGAAGGCCGGGAAAGATCTTGACGCCTTCGCCGGGGTGGAGGACGCCCTAGCCCGGGCACAAACCGCCGCCGCTGCTGCGCGGGAAACGCTGGAACAGGCGCAGCGGCACGCCCAGCGCCTTGCCGAGGCGTCAGCGGAGGTGCAGCGCACAGAAACCCTGTACGCAGCCGCCCATGCTGCCGCTAATACGGCACGTCAGCGCGTTACCGAGCTCAGCAGTGCACGCATGAGCCAGGCGGCGCTGAGCCTGGCGAAGAACCTGCAGCAGGGTCAGGAGTGCATGGTGTGCGGTTCGCGCCAGCACCCCAACCCCGCCACCGGTGCCCCCAACGAAACCCTCATTGAACAGGCTGATATTGATGCGGCCTGTGAGGCGTCGGATGCGGCGAACGCAGCTGAATCCGCCGCGCACTCGGCACACACTAAGGCGCGCACAGTGCTGGAGCAGCTTACCGAAACCAGCGCCGTAACCCCTCAGGCTGCTGCTACACGCCTGAGCGAGGCGGAGCACGCCCTCACCTCCGCCGAACAGACGCACACCGCAAAACAAGCTGCGCAGCAAAAACTCAAGGCCTTAGAACAGCAGCTTGAGGTGCTCGCTGAGAAAAATACTGAGGCTGCCCGGACGCAAGCCGCAGCCCGCGCTCAGGCTGAGGCCGCCCAGGAGCGTGTTATGGCGCTGGAAGCATCCCTGGAACCGGTGCGCGCCCGGGCAGATTTCACCCAACGCATTGAGGCCCTCGAACGCTACTTTAGCGCCGTGCGGGCAGCCGAAACTGCTGTCACCCGTGCGGAAGAAGCCGCTAAACGCGCCGCGCAGAGCACCGCTGGGGCACAGGCCGCACTGGAAGATTCCCCCTTTGACACTGCTGAGGCTGTGTGTGCTGCCGTGCTGTCGGGTACCGAGCAGAAGGCTATTCAGGAGCGCCTTACCGAGTATGAGCGGCAGCTGACCCGAGTCTTTTCGGCTCTTGAGCGTGAGGCTATGCGCGATATTGCGCGGCGTGCAGCCGCCGGGCAGAGCGCCCCTGAAGCGGCAGAACGTGAGAAAGTGAGCGAGTGTATTAGCGGTTTGGAGAAAACCCGTGATGAGCTGCTGGCTCGCCACACGCTGCGTGAGAGCGGTGAAGAGCATCTTAAGGAGTTCATTGTACGGTTTGAGAAGCAGCATACCCGCAGCGCTCAGGCTATCGCACGTCATGAGCTGTACGGTTCGCTGGCGGCGGTGGCGAGCGCATCCTCTGCGAATAATACCCGCCGGATCGACTTGGTGAATTATGTGCTTGCAGGCGAGTTTCAAGCGGTGGTGCGGGCCGCTTCGGCGCATTTGAAGCAGATGAGCGGCGGCAGGTTTACCCTGGTGCATAGCGAAGATAAGGAAGCTAAAGAACGAACCAGCCTGGGGCTGGGGGTGCGTGTTTTTGATACGTGGCAGGGCACCGACCGCCGCACCGCCTCGCTCTCGGGGGGTGAGACGTTCATGGCCTCACTCGCTCTTGCATTGGGGCTGGCCGAGATTGTGCAGGAAAACAATGGCGGGGTTGAGATTGACACTCTGTTTATCGACGAAGGTTTTGGTACTCTTGACGGTGAAACCCTAGAGCAAGTGATGTCCACTATTGATGGTTTACGTGAGAATGGCCGCACTATCGGGCTGATTTCGCATGTTGAAGAGATGAAGAATCGTATCCAGGCGCAGGTTGTGGTGAGTAAGGGGCAGGGCGGCTCAACTTTACGGGTAGACTTCTAGTAGCGGTTTTTCCGCTCTGTCCTACTGCACGGAAGGCATCCTATGCATAATTTTTCTGGCCCGGAACTCGGCAAGAGCGCCGGTGTTCTTCGGTCCTATTCCAGACCGAGTTTTACGGAGCCTGTCGATTTTGTATTAGATGATTATCCGCGTAGTTCAATGATGTGGGGCAGTATCCGTTTTACACTGCGTAAGCAGTGGCGGAATTTTCGCCGTAGTCACCGTGTGGGCAGGGCGCTTCTGTGGCGGCAGCTGCGGTCGGATGGTTTTGCGAGACTCCTGCTTGATGTGCTCATGCACCTGCCCGTTGTGCTGGTCGGTATTTCTCTTTTTATTATTGTCACTAACCATAGTTTTAGCGTTCACCTGAGTGGCTACTCGGTGGGCGCAGCTGTTTTTGCTTTTGCGTGCACTAGCCTCATGACCTCGGTCATGACGCGGTTTATTGGTATCCGCTGGCTGCTGGGCATGTATGCGGTGGTTAATATTCCCGCGCTCGTGTACCTGTCACATTTGTCGGGGGGTGGGGGGAGTGTCGGCACCACCGAGTATGCGCTCATGTGTTTGGCGGTGGGGGTTACGATACCGCCGTGGTCGGTGCTGAGCCAGCGGCACCGTGCGCATAACACCGAGTTTGCGGGTAACGGGCCGGTGGTGATGGCCTGGTCAAATATGCTGAACCTGTCGATGTACCCTATGGCTGCGCTTTTAACTCTTCCCGCAATGTACTATGGCGGCGGCCGTGCTGGCCTGTGGGTTACCGCCGCTTTGGATGTGCTTCTGATCGCTGCAGTGCTTTTCACCCCGTCGCTGCTGCCGGGGTCTTGGCCCCGAACAGCCGCCACCGCCGCGCCGATTTCTTCGGCGGCTTCGGCGCTGCTGCAGCACCCTGAGACTCAGCTCCCGCATACCGGGCGGGGTGTGCATGTTAATGTGCTGAAGCTGCTGCTGGTGTTGGGCACGGCGATGCTTGGGGCGTGCCTGGGCTCGGCGGCCACCGGCCTTCTGGGTATGGTGATGTCCTATGATTCGCTGTACCTGTACCCGGTCATGATTGCGGTGGGTACGGGCGTTATAGTGGTGGTGGCTGTGCCTATTCTGCTGGGCGGGTTTAGGATTGTGCCGTGGCAGGGCTGGCTGGTAAGTGGCGTGACACTGGTTTTCGCGGCGATGCTGCTGCCTGCCTCCAGCAGTATTGAGGGCACTACTGGGGCGCTGGTGCTATTTGGTGCGGCGTTGGGTGCGTCGCTGGCGGGGCAGTCGTTGAGTCTGTCGATGCTTATGGGGCATTCGCCCGATTCTCAGGTTAGTTTTATTGCCCGGTCAATGTCTGCGGTGGGTATTACGATGGGCAGCATGTGGGGCGGTTTCTTGGGTGATTCGCCGTACTACCGTAATGCTTTTATGGTGCCGATTATTGCGGCGTGCCTATACCTGGTGCTTGGGCACGTGTTTGGGTATGTGTGGCGTCTTGACTATGAGGAGCATTTGGAGCCGCTGCCTGAGGCTGATTAGTGCCCGCAACCGGCTGGTGTTTACGTCAAATGTCTGTTCCCCGCGCACCCGCAATATGCGGTGTGGCGGGGAACAAACTGTGTGGGCGCTGGCCGGCGGCGCTTTAGTTTTACAGTTTCTTACGCTGCCAGCGTTGTTTTAGTGCCCGCGTTTCTTCCAGGCGTCGAGGTCGGGTGCCTCCACGCCGATGCCTGTGGAGTCTCCGTGACCGGTGAGAACCGCAGTGGATTCGGACAGGGTGAGCAGCTTCGACTCGATGGAGTCGATAATAGTGTCGAAGTCGCTGTAGGAACGCCCAGTCGCTCCGGGGCCGCCCTTGAAGAGGGTATCACCCGAGAAGAGTACGCCTTCGCTGTTTTCCCAGCTGAGTTCAGGTGCATAGAAGCAAACCGAGCCGGGGGAGTGCCCGGGGGTGGCGAGCACCTGCAGCTCGGTAGCGCCAACACTGATTTTCTGCCCGTCATGCAGGGGCTCGTCGAAGTCCCAGGAGGGGTACACCATCTCCCAGAGCACCCGATCCTCAGGGTTTAGGTAGACGGGTGCTTTGAAGCGCTCGGCGGCTTCCTTCGCGGAACGAATATGGTCGTCATGAGCATGGGTCAGCAGAATCTTCTCGACCGTGCGCCCGGCAACCTTTGTTGCGATTTTATCGATATCATGCGCGGGGTCAATGATTGTCACGTGCTGGTCATTGCCAATAATCCACACATTATTATCGACTTCCCAGGTGCCGCCGTCGAGTGAGAACGTCCCGTGGGTAACAACCCGTTCAATAGCTTCAGTCATTAGGGGTTCCTTTCCCGGTTTTAAAGTTCCACCACGGAGCGCAGCACGCGACCGGTTTTCATGGTTTCAAAGGCATCATTGACGTCTTCCAGCTTAATACGCTCAGAGACAAAGCCGTCCAGATCGAGGCGGCCGAGCAGGTACTGGTCCACGAACTCGGGGAAGTCGCGCGAAGGCAGGGTGTCACCGTACCAGGCGCTCTTAATGGAGCCGCCGCGCCCGAAAACCTCATCCAGCGGAATATCCCAGGTGGTGCCAGGTTCCGGAACTCCCACAAGTACCACGCGCCCGGCAAGATCGCGTGCCTCGAAAGCCTGTTTGAAGGTGGGGGCGATACCTACCGCGTCTATCACCAAGTCTGCACCAAACCCGCCGGTCAGCTCCCGAATAGCCTCGACCGGGTCTACCTTGGCGGAGTTCACGGTGTGCGTTGCGCCCTGCTGACGTGCGCGTTCAAGTTTATCGTCATCAATATCAACGGCGATAATGGTCGTTGCCCCGCCCAGCTGCGCCCCGGCAATTGCAGCGGTACCCACACCGCCGCACCCAATAACGGCCACAGATTCTCCGCGTTTGAGCGCACCCGTATTGAGAACGGCACCCAAGCCTGCGGTCACACCGCACCCGAGCAGTCCAATAGCGGCGTACTGCTCGGGAGAAATATCGGCGGTAATCTTCGTGCACTGACCCGCTGCGACAAGGGTTTTCTCAGCAAAAGAGCCAATACCTAAAGCAGGAGTGAGCTCGGTGCCGTCCTCCAGGGTCATTTTCTGGGTAGCGTTATGGGTCGCAAAGCAGTACCGCGGCTCGCCCTTACGACATGCACGGCATTCACCGCAGACCGCACGCCAGTTGAGGATCACAAGATCTCCGGGGGCAATATCGGTGACATCTTCTCCCACTGCCTCTACGACAGCGGCAGATTCATGCCCCAGCAGGGGAATTCATCGCCCACACCACCGGCAACATAGTGGTGATCCGTCTGGCACACGCCGCAGGTAAGAACTTTCACGAGGGCCTCGCCCTGACCGGGGTCTGGCACATTAATGGTGGTCACGGTGACGGGTTCGTTCTTGGCGAGCGCTACAACTGCTTTAACTTTGTGCATGTTGTTCCTTAGGGGTTGGGCTTCTACCACAACGGCAGATAAAAGAATATTTATACGTTTATTCTAAGGTCTGTGCCCTTGCCGCAACAGGTAGACTCGCATTCGGCGAACACATCCCCCGCTGTTTGGGGTCTTCCTCAGATCGGGGAGGACTATACCTTGGCGGCTGCTTCCGAGTCTTGGGAGAACGCCAGGGCCGCCCGGCGGAAAACACCGGCCGTGAGGGCGTTCACGTGGTCCCTTCCGGGTAAGAGAAGCAGCTCGTTTCGGGGGTTGTCGGATGCCACCATATCGTAGAGTTCGTGGGCGTCTGCAGCCACGTTGTCTTCGGTCCCTACGGCCATGAGAATGGGGCAGCGTGGGCGTTGTCCGCCCCGTATGGCGTCCGGGTCGAAGGGGGCGAAGGAGAGGGCCACAAATCGGTGGAGCGCCTCCTGCCGGATGGGGGAGGAACTAATGATGCTGGTGAACGCCTGCAGCGTTTCGGTGTCATCAATGGTGCCTCCGTCAAAGAGCACCTTTAAGTCCTGAAGATGGTCGCACAGCGGCAGCCCGCCCAGCACGAGGGAAGCTACCAGGTGCGGGTGAGCGACCGCTAAATCCCACCCCAGGTGCGCCCCGAAGGAAAAACCCACCACGTGCACGGGGTGCCGTTGCGAGGTGGTGTTGCCGCTTTCTTGGAGGCCATCCAGCAGACGGGTGAGCGCTTCGACGAGCGCTCCCATCGCATCGGTGGCCTCTGCCCCATCAGGTGCAGGGGCCAGGGTTCCCACCTGCACGGCTGTTCTAGGCGGCAGTTTGGCCGCTACGGAGAACGAGGGGTCTTTGAGCCAGCCCCGGCCGTGGTACGGCAGATCAACGGCGATCACGGTGTACCCTGCACGCAGGTATTGGCGCACCCACCCGGTACCGCCCCAGAGCTGGTCGCTACGGGTTGCAAAGCCGTGTAGAAACAGAACGGGAGTTGTACCTTTTTCCGCGTCTGCAGGTGTGTAGCGGGTGTATTCAAAAGGCGGTATGGGAGTCTCACACATATGTATATTTTTGCACCTGCGTGCGCTGATTGCGTAGACGAAAATATATATGACGTGTGGGGCGAAAAATCACGTTTATGACAATCACAATCGTGGTGGGTGCGGTATATTTCCGCCAACTACCGCAGGTCTATCCGGTAGTGCATGTGCCGCTCATGCTGCACTTAAAAAAGCGTGTCTCGCGAAGAGTCTTGACGCTTGGAGCTGCCGTTTTGAGGATTATCGCTGTGTGGCATGGAATCGCGGGTATGTTTTTGAGAGGACTGCGAAGCCTTCTCCTTCACGTCCCTAGAATCCTCAGAGGATTGTGCCTCCGTCGCCCCTGCACGGGTATCGGAAACAGCCTGTCGAAGCATCTCAGTGTTGGTAGAAACAGCAGTCTGCACCCGTTCGAGGATTGAGGGCTCGGGCGGTTTGGGCAGCGTCTGCTGACCGCTTGCAAGGTCTTGGATCTCTTGGGCACTTGAGCTTAGGGCCTCTAATTTTTCCTGGTACTTGGTAATGGCTCGGGTTTC
>ERZ773043.2210-NODE-2210-length-10290-cov-3.696629_pt1 | contig 10290 bp, 9 predicted proteins | sample MGYA00580636_ERZ773043 | MGnify/ENA primary metagenome ERZ773043 (study PRJEB29015, sample SAMEA2737992) | human oral metagenome | biome: human oral; feature: human-associated habitat; material: dental | place: China | collected 2065 ... | reverse complement strand
CAAAAGACGAACAAAAGACGAACAAAAGACGAACAAAAGACGAACAAAAGACGAAGAAATGATGAACAGAAAACGAACCTACAATGAAGATAAGGCGAATCTAAGATGGAGATAAAAAGAAGGTTATTAGTGGAGTTCAACTTTGGCAATGTTTGAAACTTCGGCAAAGTTCATACAAAAGACGGTGCAAGTCGCACAGGCAATCGTAGCAGGGCAGACAAGTAGGAAAAGAATGAACAAAGAAATGATAAAGATTTCTTGTAGTTAATGCGAAGATAGGAGGAAGTTTATTGAAGATTTTTATTTTTGAGCGGTGAGTTCTTCGTAGCGTTTTAGCACATCTTTTACGTTGCGAATGGATTTCTTTGTCCAATTAATAAGAGTGCTGAGGCGTTCTTCGTCGGTGAGTTGCCAAGCTACTTGGCTACGGCGGAGTTTATCAGTAAGCTGTTGCAGGACAATGGCTACCGCTACCGAAATATTCAAACTTTCGGTAAAACCTACCATTGGAATTTTTAAATATGTGTCAGCTTGTGAGAGTACTTGCTGGGAGAGCCCTTCTTTTTCTGTACCAAAGAAGAAAGCACTCTTTTTACTAATATCGAAGTCGTTGAGGAAATAAGCGTCCTTGTGTGGGGTTGTTGCCACAATTTGGTAACCTTGGGCACGGAGGGCATCGATACAACTTTGGGTGTCGTTATAGCGGAAGACGTCTACCCATTTTTGAGCACCCATTGCTATTTTGGCATCGAGGCGTTTGCCAAATCGTCCTTCTATGCTGTGTGCTTGTTGTACGCCAAAGACTTCGCAAGTGCGCACTACGGCACTGGTGTTATGCATTTGGAATACATCTTCCATCGCTACCGTAAAGTGATTGGTACGGGCGCTTATCACCTGTAAAAAACGTTCCTTGCGTTCTTCGGTAATAAAATGTTCTAAATAGGTGAGTAATTCTTGATTCATAGTTTTTTCTCAAAAGCTTTGCGAGGAGTACCTCTGAAAGTAACTTCACCGCAGTACTTATAGCCTAATTTATCGAATAGGTGTAACATAGGGGCATTATCGAAATTAGTATCGGCTCGCAAAGAAGGAATGCCTTTATTGTGAGCTATTTCTTCTATCTTTTGAAGAAGAAACTTTGCTAAGCCACGCCCCAAATGGTCAGGCGAAATTGCTACGCGATGAAATACCATAAAGTCGGCATTAGTAAGCCATTTGCCCTTAATAGCCTCATAAGCAAGTTCGTTGTTGATGAGGAGAGCAACATAGCCTAATATTTCGTTGTCTTCTGTGAGTACATAGCCATATTGATGGGTGATATCGTTAGCTATCACCTATTCATTAGGGTAGCCGTCTTGCCACTGGTTACTGCCATCGGCTTTGCGACGCTCAATAGCAGCAGATAGGATTGCCCAAATAGCAGGAGTATCCTCAGGCATTGCTATTCTAAGCGTTACATTTTCGTTCACTGTGTTACTTGTTACCTATTAAAACCCTGCAAATGTACAAAAAACTTTGCTAATTGCAATATTTTGACTAACTTGCCCCGCTTTTCAGCTTTTGAGAATATGAATACACCCCCCAATGCCATCGAGGTAACCCACCTCAGCAAACAATATAAAGAAGCCAGTAGCCTTGCCTTGAACGATGTGACGTTTAAGGTGAGAAGAGGAGAAATTTATGGTATTTTAGGACCTAATGGAGCGGGAAAAACTACCCTGATGTCTATTCTTTTTGGGAGTATCAAACCTACGATGGGGAGTTTTTCTATTGTAGGACTTACTTATAAAGATACAAGCCTTAGGTATAAAATAGGGGTGGTTCCGCAAGAATACGCTTTGTATCCTACGCTTACCGCTCGCGAAAACTTGCATTATTTCGGTAGCCTGTATGGACTCAAAGGCAAACAACTAAAAGCACTCACTGACGAAGCTCTTGAGCGAGTAGCCTTAGCCTCAGTTGCCAATAAGAAGATTGCTCATTTTTCGGGGGGAATGAAACGCCGTATCAACTTGGTGGCGGGTATATTGCACAGCCCTGAGGTACTTTTTTTAGACGAACCTACGGTGGGGGTGGATGTGCAATCCAAAAATATTATTATCGATTATTTAAAGGAATTGAACAGAGGAGGAATGTCGATACTTTACACCTCTCATCATTTACAAGAGGCACAGGATTTTTGTGACCGTGTAGGTATTTTAAACGAAGGACAATTGCTAAAAGAAGACACGCCTCAAAACCTTATTACCGAAGTGCAAGCATTTAATTTGGAAGAAGCGTTTATTCAGGTAACAGGTAAAAGATAAAAGGTAATAAAAAAAGCTACCGAATTGGTAGCTTTTTTTGTTTATATCTTATTTGATAAAATCTTTGTATTGAGGGTTTAATATTTTATATTCCTCTACTTTCTCGGAAGGGACATAAATGTTGCGCAATAGTGTTTGATTAAATGCCATAGTTCCTATACTAAAAGCATTAGGGTTACGTATGATTACGGTATGCAAATTATCACACTTTGCAAAGGCATTATTTACTATATTGTTTACTGTTTCAGGAAGTATAACACTTGTAAGTCTATTACAACCTGTGAAAGCTCTTGCTTCAATAGTAGTAACGCTCGAAGGAATATCTACATTTTGTAGATGAGTACAATTAGCAAAGGTTTGCGTTTTTATTTTTGTAATCTCTCTTCTTATATTCTCGTTCGATACTTCTACACTTGTCAATTTAGTACATAGATAGAAAGCCTTAGCCCCTATATCTTTTACTTTATCCCCAATGACGAAAGTTCTCAACTGGTATGTGAGTTTATTTATTTCTGCGTTAAAAGCATTGTCAGCTATGATTTCTACATCTTTTAGCTTAGGGTCAGTATTCATATCGATAAAAAGTGTTTTCTCATTTTTCCATTTTAGCAATATTTTTCCGTCAGTGCTAAGTTCATAGTCTGTGTCACTCATCTGTTGAGCGGTAAGAGAAATACCGGTAGAAGGCCAACCTGTATTGGTTTTAGGTCCATAGAATATTTTAGCTTCAGTATCGATATAGTAATCACCTTCTACTCCTTGGCTCACAGGTTTGCCTTGTCCTGAATATATTTTAGAGCCATCTTTACCGGGAAGTCCTTGTGCTCCTGTAGCACCTGTTTCTCCTTTGTCTCCTTGAGCTTTTATATGAGTATTCGTTTTACCTATATACCAAAAGCCATTCTTTATTTGAGGTACAGGGGCATCTTTCCCGTCTTGACCGTTAGTACCATTCGCACCATCGGCTCCCGCATCACCTTTTAAACCTTTTAAAGAAATAGGAGTTCCCCAGCCTTTTGCTGTTTTAGCTCCATAAAGATTGGCTGTAGATAGGTCGAGATAATAATCGCCTATCGTTCCTTGAGAAGCATCAGGCACGCCTATTCCTGAGAGGATTAAGTTGCCACGCTCACCGCGTTCTCCTTTAATTTCTACACGTTCTGGGTCGGTTTTGGTACATTGTACAAACACAAGACCAAAGCAACTTAATATTGCCATAAATAAGAATCTTTTCATACAAATTACTCTTCGATTAGCAGATAATATTAAAAATCGGGCGCAAAGGTACAAAATAAGAAAATACAACAATGCTTTTACGGATAGTCTCTAATATCTTTATCTGTACATCGCCTCTATTTCACGACTATAATTGGCATAAATCACTTTTCTTCTGAGTTTAAGCGAAGGAGTAATCTCATTACGCTCAATAGTGAAAGCCGAAGGCAGAAGCGTAAACTTCTTAATCTGCTCATAGTCGGGTAGGTCTTTCTGAAATTTTTGTAGTTGCTTACCTATATACTCAATCACTTGGCTATGCTTTATCATATCTGCCGTGTTTTTGCACTTAATATTGAGGTCTTTTAGTGCTTGTGAGAGCATCTCATAATTAGGTACAATAAGGGCAGAAACAAATTTCTTACCATCAGCAATCACGGCTATTTGTTCTATAAGGTTATACTTCCCTACCTTGCCTTCAATCATCTGTGGAGCAATGTATTTGCCGTTAGAGGTCTTCATCAGTTCTTTAATGCGTTCGGTGATAAAGAGATTGTTATTCCCGTCCAAATTACCCGCATCTCCCGTGCGTAAATAACCATCAGGAGTAAAAGCTTTGGCGGTTTCTTCTGGGTTCTTGTAGTAACCCTTCATCACCATTCCTCCTTTTACCAATATCTCGTTCTCCTCTCCTATCCGCACTTGTACATTAGGCATCACATTCCCTACCGATTGTGGGTTGATACGATCGTCGCCCCAACAAGATATAGTAGCAGTCGTTTCGGTCATCCCATAACCTAATTTCAGGTTAATACCTATCGACTGAAAGAAACGTCCGATACTAGGTTCGAGGTTTGCCCCTCCACAAGGCATAAACTTAATGCGTCCACCAAGAGCCTCTTTCAGTTTCTTATACACCATTTTATCAAAAAAGTTATAAGCTTTCTGTAAGACAAACGACGGTTTCTTACCTTGTTCGCGTAATGCCAATACTCGTTTACCAGTAGCTATTGCCAAGCGGAAGAGCTTACGCTTTACAAATGACGATGCGTCAGCTCGGTCGTGTACGGTGGCAAATATCTTTTCGTAGAAGCGCGGTACAGCACACATCAAGGTAGGACGTACCTCAGCAAGGGCTTCGCGCACTAAGTTAGTATCATCTAAGTAATAAACAGTAACTGCTTTGTAAAGGCAGAAGTACGTCCACGCGCGTTCAAATACGTGCGATAGTGGCAAGAATGCTAATGACGTATCAGTGTTATCTACGGTAGATAAGCGCTCGGTATGTCCTACCATCTGAAAAGCTAAATTCTCATAAGTGAGCATTACTCCCTTGGGCTCACCCGTAGTACCCGAAGTGTAGATAATCGTAAAAAGGTCGTCTAAATTGCGTTCTGCAATGCGCTTGTCTAACTCTGTATCATACTGCGGACTATTACCGAGAGCCAAAAAGTCATTCCAGTGAATGGAATACTGTTTTTCAGTAAGAGGCACTTCGTTATCACATACCACAATCATTTGCAAAGTGGGGCACTGAGAGGCTACTTCAAGAGCTTTGTGGTATTGCTTTTCATCGCCCACAAACAGCACTTTCACCTCAGCGTGGTTCATCACGTAGAGGGCTTGTTCAGCGGTATTTGTAGTATATATGGGTACCGGAATGGCACGTATTTGCAGGCAAGCAAGGTCAGCAAGCGACCATTGTGGGGTGTTCTGTGCAAGAATCCCTACAGTTTCTTGGGGCTGGATACCCAATGAAAGCAGAGATTTAGATAAAAGGGTTGTGGTACTGCCTAAGGTCTCCCACGTAATACCTTTCCAATGAGAAGAAGCGTCTCTTCCCATCAAAGCGTCTTTCTGTGGGTATTGCTGTACATTATTGCGAAACAGCGATACAAAGTGATAGGCTGTTAAGTCCATTTCGTTATTGAATTAATTAGTCGGGGCAAAAGTATAAAATAATTTTCAATTCACAATCCACGCTCAATAAATAACAAATCCTATGCCACAAAAAAGAGGAATAGAGTCTACCTCTATTCCTCTCTTATCTCTCTCTAATATTTTTATTAGTTAAACAAACGCTCGAAGAAGTTCTTGCGCTTTTCATTCTTCGAGTCATCCATTTGGTAAATATCGTCAGATACTGTCACGTTGTTATTATCAACACCCGATACAGTTTCAGCTGTAAATTTAGTTTGACCCTCTGACATAATACTTATCACAAAATCGATATAATCTTTTCCTTGCTTAGCCAAATAGTTTTTAAAGAAACGACTGCTCAATTCTACACCCCCTATTCTCTCCATTTTCAAAAGTGAATCATAGAAAGGTGCCAAATAGTCTTTAATCGCTGCTTCAGGCACCGATCTTCTTCTGCCAATGTAATGTGTAATATTACCCGATGCATCACGACGCATTTCAAAATCAGTAACCACCCAGTAGTATTCTCCTGTTTTAGCTAAGTTCTTAATCACACCCACAAAGTTATTTCCCGCCTTTAAGTTATCCCAAAGAAGCTTAAAAATAAGTTTTGGCATATCGGGGTGGCGTATCAAGTTATGAGGTTGTCCTATGAGTTCTTCAGCAGTGTAGTGTGATACCTCACAAAACACATCATTCACTTTGGTAATAGTACCAACCGCATCTGTTTCACTGATGAGTACTTTGGTCTTATCCCACTGTACTTCACGGTCAATAGGAGTGGGTCTTGCAATTGTAGGTACAGCACTTTTAAATTCTGACATATTATTTTAAATTTTTTAGTTAATCACATAAGTTGCTCTAGATAGTTATTGCACAAACAATCTACCAAAGAAACTCTTGCGTTTCTCGTTTTGAGCCTCATTCATAGTTACAATATCATCTGAAATCACTTGTGTAGTATCTACTGATGATACTTGATTTTCTTCGAAAGACACATTTTCTCTATTTTCATTCATTATATCTATAATAAAATCAATATAATCCTTGCCTTGTTTAGCTAAGTAGTTCTTGAAAAAACGGGTGCTAAGCTCCATTCCTCCTATCTTCTCAAGCTTCAAAAGCGTATCATAAAACGGCGCTACATAGTTGTCTATTACTCCTTTGGGCACCGATCTACGGCGTGCAATGTAGTGTGTGATATTTCCTTCAGCATCTCTACGCATTTCAAAATCGGTGATTACCCAATAATACTCTCCTGATTTTGCTAAGTTCTTAATCACCCCAATAAAGTTATTCCCCAATTTAAGGTTATCCCAAAGCAATTTAAAAATCAGTTTAGGCATATCAGGGTGGCGAATGATACTATGTGGTTGCCCTACCATTTCCGCAGCACTATAGCCACAAACATTGCAAAACACATCGTTTACATTGGTAATACGACCATAAATATCAGTTTCACTAATCACTACCAACGATTTATTCCAGTTCACCTCCTTGTCAATAGGAGTAGGACGTTGTACAGTAAGCTTAATGTCTCTATAATCTCTAATCATTACAAAATTAAATTTTGGTTATTATGGCACAAAAGTAATGCTTTTATTTTAATTATATGTATTTTTTTATCAAAAAATTTTCCTTACAACAATATTCACCTTTTATTAGTTTGATTTACAGCTTACTATAATAAAACTAACTCCTCTAATCTATCTCTTCTTATTTGGAAAAATAATACACATTTAGCATTTTTCTCTCCCTTTTTAATCTTCCACCCTCTTATTTTTGCTCTCCCTCTATTTCTTTGGTATATTTGTTATAGAGGAATGATGCTACCAGTAGCAATACCCCAAGCAGTACAAACACTATGGTCTTATGAAGAGTGTCGAGGTGGGTAGTATCGTAAAAGAATAACTTCAACAGCGTAAAACCTACCAGTATAATACCCGATATTCGCTGGTATTTCTTCCTTTTAAAAATACCCAATACTACCAATAAAATAGCATAACCTCCCCATAAAATTGTAAGACCTAATTTATAATTAGCTACCGATTCATATATATCTGTCCAGTGCAGTAATTCACTGCTAGCAACCCACAAAATAACCAAATGCAACAACATTTCCAATACACGCCTTGCTCCTGTTTTAAATTCCAAAAACTTACTGAGGGCATAAATGCTATTGCCTAATACCACCAGCGATAGCAACCCCACATATCTAATATTTAAAAACCAAAGTGATAACTGCCCTCCTTCCTGCGCTTCTTCCATATAACGTTCACGCAACTCACTGAAATAGTAAAGCCCCAAGGTCATAAATATAGTCAGTAACAAAAAGTTTAAGCCTATTTGTAGTTCTGCCAACAATTTCTTTTTCAGGTACTTCACATTCAGAAAACTATAAGCCGAAATAAACAACACACTGTATATAATATGCCATACCCCTTTAAAAGTGTTCAAGTCTTGATATGCCTCATAATGGTTGTAAATTTCAGGGTCTTGATGTAAAGCCCTCATATCGCAAAACACGCTTATCTCTCTGTAAAAAGTGCAATACAAAATAAGTACCGAAAAAATATTGAACAAAAAGCTCAACACTTTATTAAGCGTCCCTGTCTCTTTGTATTTATCATTGATATAAGCCATTGCTCCTACCGCTACACTATAAAGTAACCCTGTAATAAAGAGCGAGTTAGCAAAAGGTGTGATATACGCACTCGCGTCTTCCATATCAAAGATACTATAAGAGCCTTTCCCCCAATCTATCAGCAAACTGAAAGTAGCCAAAATCACTACTGCGTATGAAATTCGCTCGTACACAGGCATTTTTTTAGTACGTCCAAACCCAAAGAGTAACGCAGCTTCGGCTATCCAGAAGATAGTTATCCACGTTCCTTTAAACTGTATCGGGATTACCAAAGTAGCAAATGAGAGTGCCAACACCAAAACTAAGTATTTCAAAGCCTGAGAAGGCGCCTTTTTGAGGTGAAAATAATAACCCACCAAAAAGTGAAATACAGCGTTAAGCAATGTAAACATCGCCACAAAAGTCCGATTATTAGGATAATAATCCAATATAAGCCAAACACCCATCGCGTAGAACGACAAGCTACTAAACAAGAACAAAAGCACATCTACCGCTTCCAATTCCTGTACCCTATGTATTTTCTGAGCTATAAAAGCAACATAGAAAGTGAGGAACGTTACCAAATTAAATACAAAGTAAGGTACAAAATCTTCGTACTGATAAGCCGATGCCCACGTCGAGAACAACAATAGCCAAGTGAGGAACAACGCCGAAATGTACAGTGAACGCCATTGCTTATAAAACGAAAGTATCAGCACACCTATATTAATAATTGCTGTATACGCAAATAGGATTTCTACCTGACCCGAGTTATTACTCAAAAGAAAAGGTACCGCATAGCCTCCCACAAGCCCTATAATAGCTATCACCACTTGGTTATAGCTCAACGAAGCAAGTACCGTAAAGGCTGTAAAGAGGAACATCAGCACAAAGGCAAGAGATTGCGGGAAATAACCAAAAACAGCATATGCAATAAAGGTGACGAAGTAAAAAATCGTCATTGCTCCACTCACCAAGATAGCACTAAAACTCTCATATTTTTTCTTGAGCATAGCTCCCGTTACAAAAAGCCCTATACCCATTAAGTAACCTAAAACCAAGCGCATTGCAGGGCTGATAAGGTTGTGCTGAATAGAGTATTTCACCCCTATAAACACCCCAATAATAATAATCACTATCCCTATCTTGCTAAACAAATTCTCACCGATAAATCGCTCCCAGTTAGTAGGTTGCTTCGGCTCAAACGGATTTCTCACCTTCTTTTTAGGCGCAAACGGATTCGTTTTTGTTGTAAAAGTAATCGGAGGGGTCTCTTGTTTCGGTTGTGAAGTTTCTTGCACCGGTTCAGCAACCGCCGCAACAGGCGTTTGCTTCTCTACAACAGCTACCGTCATCTCCTCAGCCACAGTATTTATTACGGTTTGTTCCTCAACAGGAGTTACCGTTTCCACAGGGGGAGTCTCTGTTACTGCCTCACGTGTACCCTCAGGCACTGCCGTTTCTGCGGATACCGTCGAAGTTAATACCGAAGTAGCACGCATTTGGGCTTTCAGTTCCCAAAGCGTTTGCTTTATCTGCTTCATCTCTTTAATGAAGTCGTACTGCCTGTCCACAGCACCATCTACCTGAGCCATTAAGGCTTCTAAATCTTTTTCTGATACCATAACTTATAAGTAAAAGCGAAAGCTAATAAGCAATGAAAGCACAAAGGTAACAAAAAAAACTAATTTACCAAAATCACCCATATAATCCTTACAGCATTCACATTTAACGGATTCTCCTCCATTGAGAATATACAAAAAGTTTTAAATAGGTATGATTGCGGATTGTCCCCCTTTGGAGGGGGAGCGGGGGAGGTAAGTTATAACACCTCTCCCCTGCCCCAAACGCCCTTTACCCTAAATTACGAAAGTGCACCCCTACACCTTAGCTTTCGTTTTAATATATCTTTAACACCTCCTAAATGCCTGTTTCTCAACGTTTAATACAGTCGTTGTATACCAATCGTCCAAGATTCGTATAAGCTTCCTATAAGCTTTCTATAAGCTAAGTACACTAAACCATACCTTCAACATCTTTCTAAATCTTTCTAAAATCCTTCCAAAAACTTTCGTTCCTCCTCAAACTCCCAGCCCTTTCACTCCTCTTCCCGAGACTTTCAAAGTCCCCCCGAGATTCTCCGAAAAACTCCGGTGCGTCGCTTTTGTGCTACACACTTAGCCAAAGTTCAAACTTTGGCTAAGTTAATTGGCATTACTGACATTA
>ERZ773043.2206-NODE-2206-length-10303-cov-8.597092_pt1 | contig 10303 bp, 6 predicted proteins | sample MGYA00580636_ERZ773043 | MGnify/ENA primary metagenome ERZ773043 (study PRJEB29015, sample SAMEA2737992) | human oral metagenome | biome: human oral; feature: human-associated habitat; material: dental | place: China | collected 2065 ... | reverse complement strand
ATAATCCGGATGGCGATCGGGAAGAACACGATGATGAAGGTGCACGGGAATATGCAGATCATCAGCGGAAACAGCATCTTGACCGGCACCTTCAGCGCCATGGCCTCGGCCTGCATGAAGCGTTCGTTGCGCCGCTGATCGGCTTGTGCACGCAGGATCGGCCCCAGGCTGGAGCCCTGCTTCTCGGCCGTCAGAATGGCAGCCACCCAGTTGGAGATGGCCGGAATGCGCAACCGTTCGGCCAGTGCCCGCAACGATTCAGCCCGGGTTCGACCCGCACGGATGTCACGAAGCACGCGACGCAACTCTTCGGACATCGGTCCGGCTGGCCCCTTGTCCACCGCATGCTGCAACGCGCCCGTCATGTTGGAGCCCGCCTCGATGGCCAGCGTGATGATGTCCAGGTAGAAAGGCAGCGCCTTGGCAATCTGCCGCGTGCGGCGTGTCCCTAGGTCACGCAGCCAGCTCATCGGCAGAAAGGCGCCCACCACGAGGGCCAGCACACACCACGGCAGGCTGGGCAACCCATGCGGCAGCCACGCCAGCACCAGCAGCGCCAGGGCCAGCAGCGCGCCCAGCACCTGACCGGCCACGAACTGCTCGGGTGTCAGCGCAAACTCCAGACCCCCGCGGCGCAACTGCTCATGCAGTCGTCGTCGCATCGTCGGCGACACCAGCGGCGTCACCCAGAACGTGGTCGCATGTCCCAGCCAGCCCAGCAGCGCCCAGTAGCGTGGCGGATCATCCTGATACTCGTTCTTCTGCTGCTTCGGAACCTCGGCTGCCGCACGTGATCCCGCCAGCATGAAGAGCCATATGCACAACACCAGGGCCCCGACGGCCACGAAAGGCAGCGCCGATGAAATCCAGCCATTCATGATCTTCCCTCACTCAGATATCGATGGCCATGATGCGGCGGATGAAGAGCAGCCCCACGATTTCCAGCACGGCCACCACGCTGCACACGATCCAGCCCTGCCAGCTGTGCAGCAGCGGCGCCATGGCCGTGGGCTCGATGGCAAACAGCGCAGCCCCCACGCCCAGGGGCAGCAGCACCATCACCCAGCCCTGCATCCGGCCCTGCGCGGTCAGCGCCATGATCTTGTCCTCCAGCGCCATCTTCTTGCGGATGGTGTCGGCCAGCCGCTCCAGCGTCTCGGCCAGGTTGCCGCCGCTTTCATTGGCAATGCGCACAGCGGCCCCGAACAGTCGCAGGTCGTCGCAGCCCATCCGGCGTTCCAGATTCAGCAGCGCATCATCCAGCGTCACCCCCAGCCGCAGCTCCCGCAGCATCAGCTCGAACTCCTGACCACCGGGTGCAGGCAGTTCGCTGGCCATCTGCCGCAGCGCCAGCGTCATGCTGGCACCCGCGCGAACGGCGCCGGCAATCAGCATCATGGCGTCGGGCAGCTGCCGGGCAAACAGCTTGCGCCGCTGCGCCCCCAGGTGACGGATGAGCAGACTGGGCAGTGCCCCCAGCGCGACAATGGCGGCCACCACCAGAAAGAGCGACCCTGTCAGCAGCCAGATGAGGCCGCAGGCCAGCGCGCACAGCAGCAGGTTGGCGCGAAACAGCCGGTCCACGTCGACAAACAGCAGCAGGTCCTTCATGCCGTGTCCAACGCGACCGCTGAAATGCCGTCGATATCCCTCGCCGGCCTTCACGGCACCCGGCATCAGCACCAGCACCGCCATCACCACTGCCACACCCAGCGACAGTGCCGCCACCCAGAACCATCCATCGAATCCGGTCGAAGCATTCATCATTGCGTGCCCCTTGCGTCTGGCCGCTCACGCGGTCACCGCGTCGTCCTCGAAGATGCTGAAATCCACCGCCACCCCACGATCACGCAGCGCCTCATAGAACGAAGGCACCTCGTCACAGGCCCGGAAACGCCCCTGCACACGGCTGTTCTTCAGCCCGGTCTGCTCATAACGGAAAATCTCGTGGCTCTGGATCTTGCCGCTTTCCACACCGCACACTTCGGTGATCGACGTGATGCGGCGCGAGCCGTCCGGAAAACGTGCCTGGTGGATGATCAGGTCCACGGCACTGGCAATCTGCTCGCGCAGCGCCGCCAGTGGCAGCTCCACTCCAGCCATCAGCATCAGCACCTCCAGCCGCGACAGCACGTCGCGCGGCGTGTTGGCGTGAACCGTCGTCATCGAGCCCTCGTGACCGGTGTTCATCGCCTGCAGCATGTCGAGCGCCTCGCCGCCTCGGCATTCACCCACGATGATGCGATCGGGCCGCATGCGCAGCGCGTTCTTGACCAGATCCCGGATGGTGATGGCCCCGCGCCCCTCGGCATTGGGGGGCCGCGATTCCAGCGACACCAGGTGCGGATGCATCAGCTTCAGCTCGGCCGCATCCTCGATCGTGATCAGCCGCTCACCCACCGGAATCAGGTTCGAGAGCACGTTCAGCAGTGTGGTCTTGCCCGAGCCTGTGCCGCCCGAGACGATGATGCTCTTGTGCTGCTCCACACAGATGCGCAGGAATTCCATCATCGCCGGCGAAGCGCTCTGGTTGGCCACCAGCGTATCGGGCGTCATCACCGTGCGGTTGAAGCGCCGGATGGTGATGGTGGGCCCTTTCAGCGCCACCGGCGGAATGATGGCGTTGACCCGCGAACCATCGGGTAGACGCGCATCCACCAGCGGCGAGGACTCATCGATGCGCCGACCCAGCGGCGCCACGATGCGCTCGATCACGTTGCGGATGGCATCATCATCCGAGAATGCCAGCGGCACCTGCTGCAGCTTGCCCTTGCGCTCCACGAAGATGTCGGTGGCACTGTTGACCATGATCTCGCTGATCAGCGGGTCGGTCATCAGCCGCTCCAGCGGCCCCAGGCCCACGGCCTCATCTACGCTGTCCTGCACCAGCATGTCGCGGTCGATGTCGGGCGGCAGGTTCTGCATGCCGGCCACGATCCGCTCCACCGCCGAACGCACCTCGGCCTTCACCTCGTCGGCCGAGAACTGGGTGAGGTTGCTGCGCCGCAGATCGATCACCTCCAGCAGCTGCCGTTGCACCAGGCGCCGCCAGCCCAGCGCCTTGCTCTGCTCCTGAGCGGCCCGCGCATAGTCGGCCAGACGGACGTGGTCGATGCTGTCGTCGGCACCGCGCGAGCTGGCATCGGCAGCAGCGCCCATGGACACGACCTTGCCGCCGTCCCTGACGCCAGCACCGCCGGGCGCTTCACCTTTCTCATCAGCGCCACCTGCTCCGCGTCTGATGGCGTCAGGGCGCTCACCGGAATCGCTGTGTTCACCCGAATCGTCTCGTTCACCGGCAGCAAGGTTTCGCCCAGAGGCCAAGACACGGCCATGCCTGTTCAGGATGCCGGCATCATGGCGACCGTGTTCTGCCGCCTGCATTGCGTCGTTCACCGGCGTGGCCAAGGTTCTTCCTGAGATGCCCTTCCCCGACTGACCATCACCGTGATCAGAAGCCCCCTCGTCATCCGATCGACGGTTCACCGCATTCCGAAGCAATGCCGCAGCCCCGGTCGCGGCATGATCCCCTTCGGGCGCAATCTTCTGCGCTGCGCGTGCCTCCGTCCCTTCGACATCCGTCTCCAGCCCGTCGTCATCCAGCAGCGCCGAGCGCCCCGATGCAGCAAGCCGCAACCCGCTGCCCTGCACGCGCAGCCGATAGCCAGCCACCACGATCTCGTCCCGTTCGGACAGCGGGCCGTACTCCACCACCCGCTCGCCATTGACGCGGGTACCGACGATGGTGCCCAGGTCCACCAGCTTCACACCACGGCCAATGCGTTGAAGCTCGGCATGTACGCGCGCCACGCGCCAGCCGCCCAACTGCACCTCGGCCTCCTTACCCCGGCCGATACGGCACGGCAGGCCCGCCACCGGAACGGTGCGACTTTCCCTGCCCTCTTCCTCGATCACAATTTCCAGCATGTCCGTCACCTGACATTGAAAGGCTTTCATTGCACCGCAAGCGGCTTCCATCGTCGCGGCATCCGTGCCGCCTGCCATCGACCGGCCTAGTCCATCCCGGCGACCATGGCGGATGGGCGCTGTGACGCCCAGGCTCAATCCAGCATGTCGAACTGCTTCTTGAGCGCGTCGGCCCGCTGCTGCAGGGCCTGAACACGAGAATCCGCGGCAGGCGATGAACCCTGCTCGCTGAGCCGTGGCGTGATCAGCACCACCATCTCGGATTCACGCTGGCGGAAACGCTTGGAGCGGAACAGATGGCCCAGGATGGGCAGATCACCCAGGCCCGGAATCTTGGTGATGGCGCCCGACATCTCGTTGCGCACCATGCCGGCAATCACCAGCGTCTCGCCCGGGCGCAGGTTCACGTCCGTGTTGGAACTCTGCTTGCGCAGGCCTGGTACGCCCATGACCGTCACCTCATCGTCAATGGACGAGACCTCGGTATGCAGGCTGGCCGAAATGACGCCCTGGGCATTGACCACCGGCTCCACCTCGAAGCGCACCCCATACTCCTTGAAATCGACGTTGGCCGCACCGTTGGCGCTCAGCACCGGAATGGGCAGCTCACCGCCCGCCACGAAGCGCGCCTTGCCGCCCGAGCGGGTGGAAAGACGTGGCTCGGCCAGCACCGCCGCATCACCGTTCTGCACCATCAGGTCGATCATGCTGCTGAGCGAAGAGACCATCGATGCGCTGGTGGCAAAGGGATGAATGCGCGGCGCAACAGCAAAGCCTCGCGTGGCCGCAGCGCCCCCTTCCGGAAGGAACGCCCCGCTGCGCTTGAAGTCACCGATGACGCCGAAGCTGGGGCCTGACACCGCCCAATCCCCGGCGCCCCCGCCCTGCCAGCGCACGCCCAGCTGCTTGAGCGCATTGCGGCCGATCTCGATCATCTTCACTTCCAGGTTGATCATCTGCTCATAGCCGCGACGGCTGACCAGACTGATGACCTGCGGGTAGCGCTTGACCAGCTCGGCCGCACGCCAGGCACCTTCCTCGGTGGGGTTCTGACCTTCCAGCAGGATCCGGTCGCCCAGCGCCCGGGCACGCACCCCACTGTTATCGCCCAGCAGCAGGTTCATGTCCTGCGCCAGCCGCACGCTGTTCGATTCCGTCACCAGGATCTGATACCTGCGAATGCCGCCGCCCTTAAGCCACAGGTGCAGCGTCGTCTCGCCCGGCGCTTCCGGAATCAGCAGGAGCTGCCGGTCATCCAGCCAGTTGGCCTGCAGCACGCGCCCCGAGCCCAGTGCAATGCGCAACACCTGGCCCACTTCCATCAGATGCCCCTGCCCCAGCGACAGGGTGATCGTTTCGACCTCGTCCGTGGAGCTCAGCGTGGACGACGGACGCAGAACGGATGCCACGGGGCCCGCCTCATTCATGCGCGTGGTGGTGCGTGTGGGCGTACTTGTGGACGCGCGCACCATGTCGGGCGTCGCGGCAGCAGGCCTGGGCGCTGCCGGCATGATCACGTCTCGGGCAGACGCAATCTCCTGCCGGTTTGCGCGGGAGACGTCTCCCGATGGGTTCATCTCCTTTCGCAGCTGCTGCTGTCGCTCGGCAGCAGCCAGCAGCGCGGCACGTCGGTCAACCACCGGCCGGGCACTCGCCGTCGCAGGCGGCACGACAGGCTGGACTTGCGGTGCCGCATCCTGTTGCATGCCATTTTTCGCATCCCGCCCGGCAGCCACACGCACGGACGGCACACGTTCTTTCGATGCCGATGGCGGGGTCGGGGTTGGCTTCGATGTCGATGTCGATGTCGATGCCGCTATGGACGCTGCTTTGGATGCCGATACCGGGGTTGCAGTCGCGACACTGGCCAGCAAGGCCTCCAGGGGATCCTCCCCCTGCAGATCCTTTGCCGCACCTGGAGCAACCGGTAGGACATTTCCGGGTTGAACCTGCTTCGTTACACCATGGTTCGATGCAGCCACCGGTACGCCCTGCGCGAGGACCGACTGCATCGACAGCGCCCCCAGCAGTGCCACGCAGATCGTCCTGGGCCAGAAGGATCGGGAGGAGAACGAATCAGCCTTCACGGTGCGGCGTTCCCGCAGCGACGGTTCAAACGAGGATGGAATATGAGAGAACATGGCGTGCTCTGCTTTCACGAGAATTCGGAATGAGGGATCAGCGATTCGTCAACGAATTGCCAGATTCCTCGGCCTGCACTTGCGCCTGCATCTGAGCCTGGGTCAGCGTCTGTGCCTGTGCCTGTGCCTGAACAGCCATCGTCGGTGTGGCAGGCTTGGCAGCCCCGGGCTGCAGGCTGTAGGCCGGCATCCGTCCGATCATCGGCTGGCCCATGCCCCCCACGATCATCTGCGGGCGACGGTCCTGCCGTGTCACCACCTTTCGGGGCACCGCCGCCGGACGTTCCGGCTGCGGGAACAGGCTTCGCAGGTCCACGGCCGCGGCGTCCATCGGCATACCGTCGTCGGGGTTGCGCAGCACGGCCGTCAGCCGGCCGGCACGCTGCGCCACAATGAGACGTTGCGCCTGGCTGGGCGTCACTTCCACCGTCACCGACGAGAAGCTTCGAGCGTCACCGTTCTCATCGGCACCGGGACGCACCTGACGGCCCGTGGCCATCACCAGCAGGTTCTGCAGCAGCGGCACCGTGGCGTCGTGCTCAGCTTCACCACGCCCACTGGCCGAAGGGGGTCGTGCCGTCAGCAGCAGGTCGATGCGGTCTCCCGGCTGCAGCATGCCGGAGATGGAGTTGATCTCGTCGACGGAGATGGTCAGTGCGCGGATGCCCGGCTTGACGCGCGACGAGAACACCAGCTGCTCGGCGGACGACACGGCGGCCGTCGAGAGCATCTCGCCGGGACGCATGGACAGCAGCAGACGCTGGCCCACCAGGGCGTCGAACTGCTCCGGCGTCACCACCGAGCTGGACACGTATTCGGCCGGTACGGAGCGAATGGCCATCGTGTCGCCGCTCACGATATCGCCCTTGTCGAGCGTGGCGTTGGCCACCACCACATCGACCATCTGCTGGGCTACGGGCGCCAGGCGCTCGCGCTCGGCCTGGACCTGTTCGTTCACATAGCGTGAGCCAGCATAGATCGCCACGCCACCGCACAGCATGGCGGCAGACATCAGCAACAGGTTTCGATGACGTTCGAGGATCCGGATGACAACGGGATTCATGGCAGTGACATGGCGTAGGAAAAGTGGGAATAGTTCTGCTGAATGGCGACCAGAATCTTCTTCATCGCACTGGGCTCGCCATGAAAGAGGACCAGACACAGCGCAAGTCCGATCAGCAGATACTCGATGGAGGCCTGCCCGCGCTGAGAAAGCCGCTGGCGTCGGCCGATGTCGACATGGTGCGCGGGTTCGTCTCCTGGGCCCATGTCACAATGAAGCCCCTGCAAACCTGGCCTAGTCCGGGCGGCGATTTCTGACGGACAGGCGGCCAGATGGATGATCCGATGCGTGACTTTCATCACCGCCTCCAGTGCATCACGGCAAACTGCCGGTTGCCTTGCTTGGATACGGCCAGCACCACTTCCTCGCCCTGTCGGCCGTAGATGGTGGCCTGGGCATCCTTGCCACCGCCCTCACGCGAATCGCTGATGAGCTGATAGCCCTGCTTCTGCAGCTTGCGACCGATCCAGTTGTCCAGGCGCACCACGCTGTCGTCCGTACTGGCCACGAAGGTGCTGGTGCGATGGCCGCCGTCCACATGCGAAATGGCGGGCATCGGCCGTGCCGTGGCTGGCAGCAGCCCCTTGAACCAGCGCTCATCCTCGGCCAACGCTGCCTCGGCCTTCTCGTCGGGCTTCCAGCGAATGCGCCGCCCCTCGATGCCCGGACCGCTGCGCTTCATCTCCACCGTCTCGATGACATCGCCGTCCATATGCGTCATGACCTGCCAGCCATCACGCTGGCTGCGCATCGGTGGAAGGTCGTGGTTCACCCAGTCCTCCTCCAGACGGCGCATGGCGTCTTCCACCGAACCGCTGTCCCGGAACTGGCTGATGCTGACACGACCACCCGGCAGCAGGCTGTCGGTCATCAGCATCTGTTCGTGCGGCTGAAAGCGTGGCGCCGCGTGGGGAGACATCGACACCATGCCGAGGCCTGCCAGCAGCATGACAGCCAGCATCGATCTTGCAGGATTGAACTTGTTCATGCTCATGGGCGTGTCTCCGTGTTCGGTGGCGGGAGGCGGTCCTCCGGAACAATCTCCACATCCACCTGGTGGTAGTTGAACTTCTTGCCGTTGCCTTTCTTGAAGACCGAGCTCGGCGCACGGATGAGGTGAACCAGGGGTTGATGAACCAGCTCGATGAACCGCTCGGGATCACCATTGGGCAAGCTGTTCACCATGTCCGTCGGCAGAACATGGGCGACATCGTTGGTGGCCTTGATCAGCTCCCGGCCGGATGGCAGGCGTCGCCCCTTGTCCAGACGGGACGCCAGGCTGCTGGCTTCCGATCCCTTGGCACTGGACGCATTCCAGGCATCGGCCAATATCCCCAGGCGGCTGTCGAAGGTCAGCATCGGGTCATGGTTCAGGTTCAGCTTGCCCCACAACCACGTATCCATCGGTGCACGACTCTGGACCTGTGCCGAGAACAGGCCGCCACGAGCCGCCAGCCCGAAACGGCCTGGGCCGGACACATCGGACGCAGCACTCAGGAGCTCTTCAACGCGCCGATGCCCCTTGAACGCATCGAAATTCTCGTGATCGATCCGGAGCGCCACATCCTTGTAGCTCTGCAACAGCGCGTTGCCTTTCCGGTCCACCCAGAAACGGTTCCGCTCCTGTTCCAGCTGATCATCCGCCGGGGTTTCATCCGATCGCAGGCCAAGCAACGTCTTGCTGAAATGGCGCCGACGGATCTGGTCAGCAATGTCATCCGCCGCCTGGCCGTTTCGACAGGCCTCGAAGCGGACCGAACATTCGAAGGCTGCGGTGCGCGATGCCGACACCGTGGCCTGTCGCATGTCCTGATACTTGGCCAGTAGCGGTACCGCCACAAAGAACGGCAGCATCACGAAGGAAATCACGACCATGGTTTCCGCAAGTGCCTGGCCACGTTGGCCGCGCCCTGAAAGGTGCTCCTTGAGGACCATGTTCATCTCCACAGCGTTCCCAAAGCACCCACCATGCCCCGTTCGTGCGCATCCACCCCGACCAGGCGAACCTGCCAGTAGGGGCTGTACATGCTGGCGTACTCCACCCGTTCATTTCCGCCCGGCGGGCGGCGGAAGTACACCTGTGCAGACGACATGGCAACCATGGCCGCATCTCCGTGGAAGTCTGCAAACGCGTCCTTCAGCTTGAGACGCCCTGCCCCCAGACCGGTCTGGTCGGCCGTGTTGATCGTGTTCTTCTTCTGGATCACGCCAATCACCGTCACCTTGTCGGTGGGGAAACGGCTGTTCTCCCGCATGGCCTTGCTGTTCTCATCCAGATCCCTGACCGCAGGAAGGCCCAGATAGGCTCTCGCCGACCAGAACCCGGATCGGTCAATCAGCCGATAGGCGGTCCCGTTATCATGCTTCTGGCTGCTGGCCTGCCCATTCAGGCGGTCCATGGACTGCTTGGGATCCTTGGCAATCTCGACGCCACTCCAGGCCAGAGGCATCGTTTCCCGCAATCTGTGAAATGGTCTTCTGTGATGGACGGACAACGTGTCATAGGACTGCCACCGATCCATGGCGTTGGTATCGTGATCTCGGATCATTTCCGTCTGACCGCGCCAGACCATCCAGTCCATTGTCCCCGGTATCCAGACCTTCAGTCCCCGATTCACCGAGTACTCGTCCAGCGATCGCTGGACGAGATCCTTGAGCCGGTTCCGATCCTCATCACCATGATTCCGGGTCATCTGCTCACCCGGCGTTCCACGGATCAAGTAGCCATGAAAGTGCTCGTCCGTCTTCTTCATCACCTCATTGGTGAGCTGGTTCAGCACATAGCCATTGGTCGTTCCCCATATCACATCCTGGCTGACCGCCAATGCATGGATGTAGGCACTTCGTCCGGCCACTTCCACGGCACTCATGATCCGAAGTGCCTTGTTCAGGTTGGTGACGACCCGTTCAACAGCGCGCAGATAGGCATTCAGGGGCGGGATGACTCTGGACACGGTTTCCAGGTTCTTGACGGCCTGCGTGATGAAGCCCGCGTATGAAACCAATGTCGCGGTCTGCGCAATGGCCACTTCGTTGAAGATGATGGCGCGGTTGCTGTAGGCGTAATAGTTGAATGCACGGGCTCGCCAGAGGCCGGCGCTGTAGGCAGCAGCATCCGTGGCGTTGACCAGGCGCATGCGGGCGGTGGTCACCTGTCCGGTGGAAAACTGAT
>ERZ773043.2204-NODE-2204-length-10307-cov-10.281311_pt1 | contig 10307 bp, 9 predicted proteins | sample MGYA00580636_ERZ773043 | MGnify/ENA primary metagenome ERZ773043 (study PRJEB29015, sample SAMEA2737992) | human oral metagenome | biome: human oral; feature: human-associated habitat; material: dental | place: China | collected 2065 ... | reverse complement strand
AGTGCGGGCAAAAAAGATGCGTCAAGATGGCGTGGCTGAATTTATCAGTGCTTCCTTAAAAAAAGGACAGCCGCATGACTTTTGCACGCAGCCGTCCTTTTATCAGAGTTATTTTTACAAAATGCCGAGCGCATGCTGCTGCGTCCGAATTTTCCGCTCCCAATCCGTACGCGAACGCTGCAAAAACTCGTGCACAAGGTAGGCCGGCTGTACAGCATCAAGGATACGGCGCGCCGCCTCTGTCCGAAACGGCTCATGCCGATCCACACGCATGACATAGTCCATCGCCGTCCGCCAGTCCAGAGGATCGCACGCGCCTGCATGGCGGCGCATCATCTCACGTACATACGAACCGGAAAGCGATTGGTGCAGGTGCAGTCCATAGACATACTTCCCCACCTCACCGAGATTCTGATAGATCTTCGTCACATACGCCGCGCCGTCTGCTTCGCTCCGCAGATCGAGATTCGTGTTCATCAGATGTCCCGTATCGAGCATAAAGCCCGTATCTGGATAGTCGACCTGCTCTAGGAGCATGGCAGCCAAATGCGGCTGACAAAAGGTCAGCCCCGGCCACCAGAGGTTTTCAAAGAGGAGTTTGCAGCCCTCAGGGATTTCGCACGCGATTTCATTCACGATTTCGATGGTCGCACGAATGACATCCTCATCCGTCGCGGCAAATGCACGCGTATACATCTCGGATGTGCGATTGTGCGCGACATGCAGGACGAGGTACTGCGGCTGACATTCTGCCGCCCGCCGCAGATTCTCCTTCCACGCTGCGATCCAGTCACTGACGTGCAAAGATCCGTAGTAGGCGCGGATCTTCTCCTCGCTGCCGAACTCCGCCATGAGTGCCGCACGGTTGCCGCGCCAAAAATCCACCCACGTCGGCCAGAACAGGAGATGTACGCCCTTGATATAGGTCGGTGGAAACATCGTGCGATCCCACGGCGCACAGAGCATGAACTCAATGCCGTCCAGCATGTGCGTGTGCAGGACTGTCGGAAGTGTATCCGAACTGTTTTGCAGCAAATTCTCCACATCGCAGTCCGCATTGGAGAGATTCGTCAGTGTAAGCATATCTGCCCTTTTCTACCAAATCGGTGGATGCACGCGGCATCAGAACCGATAGTTGTAGCTCAGGAGATAGTTGATCGGCGCAACATAGTAATCCGATCCGCTGTGCATCGTGGTGTCATTGCGGTTGAGCACGTTGTCGATTCGTAGGCTCAGCTCGCTGTTCTCATCCGGTGCATAGGTCGTATTCCACGTTGTGAGCAGATACGGCTTCGAGCGATATGCCGGCGCATCGGACGGCGACTGCACACGGTCGGCGAGATAGGAGGCTGAGAGCGATGATGTCCACTTATCCTTTTTGTAGGTGACACCGCCCGTCAGCTGAATCCGCCCAAAAGTACGCTCCCAGCCGATCGCCTTCTTGTTGCTTTTCGTCTGCGGGTTCTGCCATGTCACACCCCAGTTGTAGGAAAATCCATGTGCACCGCGAATCTCATTGGAAAACTCCAATCCGATGTTGCGGAAGTCCTCGTTCGTATACTGATATTCCGCACGTCCGCCCCTGCGATTTACTTTTGCTGTAATATTGTCCGCAACGCGCATATGGAAGAGCGCCGCCTTCCATGAATGTCCGCCATGCTGCTGCTTCCACCCGATTTCATAGGTAACGCCCTTCTGCGGGCGCAGGTTCGGTGCAGCCATCTGCCGATCATTGTTGGGGTACATCTGGGAAAATGTCGGCATGACAAAGGATTGACTGATGTTCAAATAAAGGCTGTTCTCGGCATTGAGCTTGTGCAGCCACTGACCCGAGGCACTGAGATTGTGATAGTTCTGACCGCGTGCGGCACCTGTCGTCCATGTTTCACGCAGACCGAAGATGCCTGTATTTTTCTTGTCAAAGCGCTGCTCCCACTGCCCAAAGATTCCCCAGTTGTTGCGCGAATACCGTGCGTTATCGGTACTTACCGGCGTTGGAAGATCCGCAAACATCTCATGTATAAGATCCATGCCCAGGATAGCGGTTGCCTTTGGATTCACCTGCCACGTCCGCTGCAGGTCGATGCCATATGTCGTATTCTTCTCGCGCGAATGATACCGGCCGTCCGGCGTTTTTTTTCCTGTTCTGTTATTAAAGTAGCTCGGCCCCATAAATTCCAGCGTTCCGGTGTTGAAGAACAGGCTCCCCTTCCAGTCCGTGTCGCGATAGTTCAGCTGCGTAATATACTGCTTCGTTTCATACTTGCGCTGGTTGTACGGTGCTCCGACGGGGATGTGCTGCATACGCGTAGGTGTGTGCGTATTATCCACAGCAGTGACTGTCCGCTTGTATTTCCCCTCCGTCTCATAGTAGCCGATCTGGAAATCAAGGCGCGGATTCACACGATAGTTCACCCCCACATTCTGCTTGAGAATATCGTAAACATCTGTACGCGTCTGCCCGTGGAATCTAGCCTGTGCGTACTCCGTGTAGCTCACTCCGTCCCTGCGCCCAAACTTATCGTAGTTGTAGTAGAACCCAAAGCGTTCATCCCCGACACTGACGCCATAGCTGCGCTGCCCATAGTTGCCGAATCCCGCGTGCACCTCATTGGTATGCTTCTTCTTCGTGATGATGTTGACAACGCCGCTCATCGCCTCGCTGCCGTAGAGCACAGAGGCTCCGCCCTTGACAACCTCGATACGCTCGATCTCACTCGCTGGGATTTGGTCGAGGTTATACTTTCCGCGCCATGCAATTGGATTCCCGTTCATGAGGATGAGTGCACCACTCTTGAGGCCTCGCACATTGACTTCGTTTGTCATTGATCCCATTGCTGCGCCGTTGGGGCCGAAGGATTTATAGACGAAGCCGTCGACCTTCGAGAGCACATCCGCTGCGTTCGACGCGCCGCTCTGTTTAATGTCCTCCGCCGTGATCACTGTCGTTGCGGCGGGCACATCAATATCCTTTTTCTTCGTGCGCGTCGCCGTCACCACGACCTCGCCGAGGGAGTAAGTCGGCATCAGTTCATCTGCTTCTCCCCCCGTATACGCCGTCTCCGCCGCATAGACCTGTCCCGTCATCGCTGAGAGCGCAACCGCTGCTGCAAGAAATTTCTTGTTCCACATCTTCATTGTCATACCTCCATAAAATCAATTCAACTGAAAGCGGAAGGTCTTTGTCCAGACACCCCGCCGTCCATTGTCTCCCGGATTAAACTGAAACCGCCAGCCGGCAGCGACCGCTGCCCGGTCCATCGCGCGATAGCCCGATGAGGACGCGACATCGACTGCCTCCACGGAGCCGTCTGCCGCGACAAGAATCTTGATCGTTACTGATCCCTCGACATCGTCGTCGATGAGTTCCTGCGGATACTCCGGCCGTGCCTCGGCACGCAGGCTCGCCTCCACGCGTTCCTGCGGCGGTGCAGGAGCAGAGCCAATCCCCGCAGTCCCGTCGCTGTCTCCCGTACTCGTCCCACTGCCCGTTCCGGCAGAAGAGCCGGATGGATTTCCGCTTTGAGTTCCACGCGCTCCCGCTGTTCCCGTCTGCACGGTATGTGCAGTACTCTGTACCGTACGCAGCGTATTTTGCTGTGGGTTTATTTGCTGCTCCTGTACCGCCTCAGGCACAACATTTTTATCCTGCACAACAATGTCATCCACTGTCACCACAGGAGCCGCAGCCGGCGCAGGATCTCCTGCGGCACTGCTTCCCGCATCACTCCCCGCATCGTAGAGCACAACATCGATGGGCGGCCTTTTGCCTGTCGGGCTTGCGACGGAGAACAGTCCCATCGCCGCCGCAGTCAAAAAGAGTATAAGATGCAGCAGCAGAGAAGCCCCAAGTGCTTTACGCTCACCGTCACGCTCCATCACATGCTCGTCCATGTCACACCGCCGTCTTCATATGTCTGCGCAACAGATACAGGAAATAGGGCGTTCCGATGAATGCCGTCATGATGCCAACGCGGATCTCCATCCCGTGCAGCAGGATGCGCCCCAGCGAATCGCAGAGCACGAGGAACACCGCCCCCGCAAGGAGACTCGCGGGCAGCAGACGGCGATGATCTGGCCCGATGAGGAGACGCACCATATGCGGCACGACAAGCCCCACAAAGCCGATATTGCCGCTGATGCAGACACCTGCCGCTGTCGTGAGCGAGGCGAGCACGAGGAAGAGCAGACGGAACGCCGTCACAGGCATCCCCGCTGCACGTGCCTCCACCTCACCGAATGCGAGCAAATTGAGATGACGTGCCAGCAATACCATGACCGACATGCCGATGCCGATCGGGCCGATGCCGAGCAGGACATGATCCCAGCGGCGGTAGTCCAATCCGCCGATCGTCCAGAAAAGATATTGCTGCATCTTCTGCTCATTCATCACCGTGAGAATCGCCGCTGTGCATGCCGCGAGGAACATCCCCACGACAACGCCCGAGAGGAGGAGCGTCATGACCGGAATCCGCCCGCGCCGCATCGACAGGGACACGGTCAGCCCCACCGCGAGGATGGCACCCGTAAAGGCAAAGGCAGGCAGCGTGAGCACGCTTCCCGCCGTCACGCCGATGCCGATGGCAAGCACCGCTCCAACGGAGGCACCGCTCGATACGCCGATGATGCCGGGGTCGGCGAGCGGATTGCTGAAGATCCCCTGCAAAACAGCTCCCGAGACACCAAGTCCCGCCCCAACCATCATGCCGACAAGCGTGCGCGGGAGACGAATGTGCCAGAGCACCGCCTCCTGCTCCGGTGTCACAACAACATCCGTGAAGAAAGGAAGCCCTGCCGCGTGGGCAAAGGAAGCAGCGACAGCCTCCATCGGGATATCATACTGCCCCGAGCTCATGGACAGGAGGAACGCAAAGAGGAGCGCTCCCATGAGAGCACATAGAAAGAGCTGTGTTCGATGCTGTCCAAAACTCATGCTGTCACCGCCCTTTCATCCGCACGACCGAGAATGACAGAGAGGAGCTGCTCCTTTTCCGCTGCGGCCGTCTCTGCCTCTGTAAAGACCTCTGCATGATGCGTCAGCGGATTCTCAACAACCCGCACGGGAGCACCGTATGCCTGCGACAGGAGTTCATCCGTCAGCACATCTCTTGGCGCGCCGTCAGCGAGCAGTGTTCCATGTCCGATGAGGAGCAGCCGCGAGCAGAACCGCGCAGCAAGGCTCAGCTCGTGCGCAACAAGCAGGACGGTCTTGCCCGCCGCACAGAGTTCACGGCAGAAGCGGAAGATCTCCTCCTGATAGATGATGTCGAGCCCCGTCGCAGGTTCATCGAGAAAGAGCACAGGCGTCTGCTGCGCGAGCACCTTCGCGAGCAGGACACGCTGTCGCTGTCCGCCCGACATAGCGTGCAGGGGCTTATCGGCAAGCTCCGACACGCCTGTATATGCCATACACGCCTCGGCGATCGCCAGATCGTCCGCCTTTTCCTGGCTCCACCACGAGAGATATGGATAGCGTCCCGCAAGTACGACATCACGCGCGGTATACGCAAAGGTCATCGCAACGTGCTGCTGCAGATACGCCACGCGGCGCGCAAACTCCTTTGCATCAAGTACATTGACATCGTCCCCCATCAGCGTGACCGTCCCGGACAAGATGGGAAGAATACCGCGCAGCGTCTTGAGCAGCGTGCTCTTGCCCGCACCGTTCGGACCGATCACACCGACGATCTCCCCTGTCCCCACGGCAAACGACACATCGTCGAGAATGACCTTTCCATGATACCCCGCATAGATGTGGTCTGCGCGAATCATCTCATCCAAACAAAAGCCCCCTTCCTCATGATCACTTCACCGCCGAGAGGTGTTCATCCTCCCCCTGCTGGAACGCATCACCGTAAACGCGGTATGCGATCTCCTGCACGCCGAAGACAAAGTCCTGCGAACAGTTGTAGATATAGCCCTCAAACGGCTCGGCGAACGCCTTGCTGCGGATCGCCTTCATCGTCTGCAGAGACGGGTCCCCCAGATAGTCCCTGCGGAACGCATCGACATCGTATTTTCCGCGATCGTTGTACGTCGGCAAAAAGAGGATGTCGGGATTGATCTGAACAAGCTGCTCCTTCGTCATGACCTGAAAGTCACGAATCCCAAGCTCCGCACGCCCGTTGATGACCCCCGCATAGCGGCACGCCTCGTCAAAGCTGCTGCCAAGTCCGCCATAGCCGCCCATGAGCGAGATGAGGACGACACGCTTGCGCTCTGCCTGCGGGATCTTCTCCACCTTTTCCTCAATTTCCGCAAGTTTTTCATCCATCATCGCGAGGAGTTTCTGTCCACGCTCCGGCTCTCCCACTGCGGCAGCGAGCAGTGTGACGGTCTCGCGAATCTCAGCAAGATTACGTGCTCCCTTGCAGACGATGACCTTCAGCCCTGCCTCACGCAGCGAAGGCACGATGGTGAGATCGCCCCAGTCCGGCACGACGACGAGGTCGGGCTGCAGTGCCATGATCTCCTCTACCGTCGGACTGCCGATGCGCTGCGGAATGTCCTTGACGAGTGCCGTCACATTGGAGCTGACGGGATCATCGAGCAAGCCATTGACCGCCACGATGCGCTCCGGCTCGACCAGACCCAGCATCGTCTCATCCGTACTCATTGAGAGCGTGACAATGCGCTGCGGCGGTGCAGGGAAGTCAACCACCGTGCCCTCGATATCCGTAACCGTATATGCCGCAGGCTTCTCCTCAGCAGCCTTTGGCATGCTGCATGCCGTGAGAAAGACACACACCATACAGAGGAGAAGCACAGGGAGCTTTTTCCTTAACAATATCGCTCTTCCTTTCCAATGCTTGTACGGCGTCCTCTATGAAAGAGAGATCTTTCGCCGCAAGATATTTCCGTTCCAGAGCTGCTCCTCGATATAACGCGCACCGCGCAGCCCCATAAAGGGGCTCTCTGTCAAATGCAGTGCATCCTGCACGGGATAGGAAACGGCAAGATACTGCGCCCCCTTCGGGTCGATATGCGCCGACTCATTGCTGCTGCCGAGCAGCAGCCCGCCCTCCATCGCAGAGAGCACCTGCTGCATCCGCACGGCATCCGTCTCGCCGAGGATCTCGTCGGCAATCGCAGCCACCTCGCATACCTCCTCATGCTCTGCTGCAACGGCGAGGTGACACACATCCGCCCACTCCGTGCGCAGTGCCTGTGCAAGCCCCCACGCAACGGAGCGCGGCGCACGAATGAATGCAGTGTCATAGCGGAGCTCGCCCCAGAGGCTCTTGCATTCATTGATACGCAGGAAGTCCTCACGTGTGACGCGCTCGATCTCCTCCTCGGCAGCATCTCTGCAGGGAGCGGGCAGAGCGCGTCCGATCTCCGCGATCCACCTTCGCGTTCCCGTACGTCCGTATGGGGGAAGCGGTGCAATATAGGGCATGCCGCAGATGCTTTCAAGCAAGCGAGCACTCTCCGCACCCAGCTCATCATGCACCACGATATTGAGTGACGCACGCGTCAGATCCCCCAGCTCCGCAGCGGACATATCGCAGCCGAGGACGGCATTCACCGCATATCCTGCCATTTCAAGCAGACGGACAAGTTCATACACATCGTTTCCGCCGTTGTAGTAGGCACTCGTCATGCCGATCAAATTAACCGCATTCGCCTTTGATGTCTGACGCGTCGGGGGAAATGCCTGAAGCGTGGTGCACGCCGCCTTGTCCCATCCGTCTGCAAAGCTGCCGATCAAGCCACTGCTGTCGAGTACAACGATCGGACAGGGGATCCCTGCCCCGCGTGCAATCGCCTCGACATCGTCACCGATCAGCCCCGCCGCACAGCTGCTGACGATGGCAAGCAGCGCGGGCGGCTGCTCCACATAGGGAGCAAGCACCTCGTGCAGATACGCCTCCGCACCAAATACGATCGCATCATTGTCGAGCTGCGTGCAGATCATGCGATGCGAGATCGTCGGCTGACTGTGTTCGATATGGCGCATCGCAAAGAAATAACACCAGAGAGGTCCGTTGACGACGATCACCGCATCCTTGAGGCCCGCGAAAAACGCAGATGCACCGGCGAGCGCACAGGTGTCCGTACACATGCAGACATCATCAAAAGATTTTTCGCGCTCACCCATAGATCAGACCTCCCCTGCTCTCATGACGGTGCAGTATCAGCCTCATATCGTCCAGCAACTGACGCTCCATCGACCAGCCAACCGAGGGCAGCAGTGCAAGGAAGATCTGACGCAGCTTCGCGTCCACCAACTCGTGCGTAGTTAGGACGAAATCCGCTGCGTGCAGTACGTTCTCCGCAGCAACATCTCCCTCATAATGGATGGAGGCATCCGTCCGTCGGCGCAGCTCCTCCTCCATCACAGCACGCCGCTCCGGGAGAAAGGAATCCAGCAGAACGATCCCCGTCAGAAGAACACCTGCCTTCTTCAGCAGACGCAGAATTATTTCCGGTTGAAACCACGTAAGATCACGTCCAATCGCAAGAGCGCATCTGCGCCCCGCGAGATCAGCACGCACCTTCTCCACCGTGACAGCAAAGGCGGCCTCCTCTGCTGCAATGGCGCGTTCTGCCGCCTCCTCGCGGTGACAGAGCTGACCGACGCGCCGCAGCCAGCGAATCGTCTCCTCCGCACCGACCGCATAGACATCGGCAAGGTACGGCGTTCCGAACTGCACGTGAATATGCTCCGCCAGTTCCGCAAGCTGCATCTGCTTCTCATCATCTGCCCGCCGTCCGAGCAGAATGATGAGCTCTGCCTCCGGCACCGCCTGCATCTCATCGAGTGCGAGATAGGACGGAAAATGTGCGGTCACGCGCAAATCGAGGAGAGCGAGCAGACGGCGCAGTTCCTTCACGTATGCACCGTGCATGCCGCCGCAGTCGCCGAGGAGCGCAACGGTTCCCGTCTTTCGCTCCGCCGGCTGCATAAAACGGTCGATGAGTGCGCGTGCAGTGTCGAGATAGCCCGCATAGTATTCCCCGTCGAGAAAGCCGTGCGCAGATACCGCCATGATGGGCAGTCCAAGCTCGTCCTCCATCTCCGCAGCGATTGCCTTTGTATCATCGCCGATCACGCCGCTGACACAGGAATTTGCGATGAACACCGCCTGCGGATGGTATTTCTGCACAGCAAAGCGTACACATTCGCGCAGACGATCCTCCCCGCCAAAGATTGCCTCACTCTCTCCGAGACCGCTCGTCAGGAGAGGAACGGGAGAGAGATGCACGGATGTCCCTGCCGCCGTCAGCCGATGAAAGCTGCTCACATCCATCCCGTGTGCGATGTGTGCGCACGGGCGCGGGCTGTGAAAGACGACAAGTGCCCCCCGTACGAACGACAGCGCACGCCAAACACCGGGCATGCTGCAGCTGCAGTTCGTCCGACGCACACCGACACGCTTCACCTCAATCCCCATAGCTCTCCACTAACTCCTCGAGTTCCTCGAACGCCATCGGCGTCGGCACGGTCAGCATTTCGTTCGTATCGATTGCCTGTGCAAGTCGGACATAGTACTGCGCCTGTTCCGATGTCGGCGCGTACGCAATCAGCGTCTGCCGATGGATCTCCGCCTCATGCACGGCTCGTGAACGCGGGATGTAGGCGATGAGCTGCGTTCCGAGACGCGCGGCAAACGCCTCAAGGAGTTCCCGCTCATTCAGCACGTCACGGCCGTTGCCGATGATGCCGCCGAGCTTTACCGCGCCGCGTGCAGCAAAGCGCTGCACACCCTTTGCGATATTGTTTGCCGCATAGAGTGACATGAGCTCCCCTGAGGAGACAATGTAGATCTCCGATGCATAGCCCTCGCGTATGGGCACGGCAAAGCCGCCGCAGACCACATCGCCGAGGACATCGTAGAGTGCCACGTCCAGATCATCAAAGGCATGGAGTGCCTTGAGCTTTTCGAGCGCGACGATGATTCCGCGCCCCGCGCAGCCGACCCCCGGATCGGGGCCGCCCGCCTCGATGCAGCGAATGCCGCCGAAGCCCTCGTGAACGAGATCGGCAAGCGTGAGCGCCGCCCCCTTTTTCTCGCGTTCGAGGTCGAGAATCGTGGAGGGGGCGATACGCCCGAGCAGGAGGCGGGTCGAGTCATTTTTCGGATCGCAGCCGATCTGGCAGACGCGCCGCCCCATCTGCGCAAACGCAGCCGACACATTCGCGGCGGTCGTAGATTTTCCGATGCCGCCCTTGCCATAGAACGCGATTTTTTTCATGGGATCTCCTTACTCCACGGCAGTGAGAAACTCGTGGCGCGACTGCTTGAAGTCGTCGCCGTAGAGAATCCACGCCGTCTCCTGAATACCATACACAATGTTCTGCG
>ERZ773043.2201-NODE-2201-length-10318-cov-3.847023_pt1 | contig 10318 bp, 10 predicted proteins | sample MGYA00580636_ERZ773043 | MGnify/ENA primary metagenome ERZ773043 (study PRJEB29015, sample SAMEA2737992) | human oral metagenome | biome: human oral; feature: human-associated habitat; material: dental | place: China | collected 2065 ... | reverse complement strand
GCCCGAGGGGGCACACCGCAGCTGCGGCGTGCCCCCTCGGGCTTTTTGTGTCTGTCCCTTCCTTGGCTGGCGCGAGCACAAGCCAAGTCTGCAGTTTATCTCAAGGAGTCGCACCCCCGCTCCGAGCGGGATGGCTTGCCTCTTCGCCTTGCCCGCAGCTCCGCCCACCTACTGCGGGGGCGAGGCTGAAGGCTATCCCTCACAGCCGTCCGACCTATCAGTGACAGCGCTGACCGATATCCCTCAGCGTGCTGACTGATATCCCTAAACGCCGCCCCCTACTAAGGGGGATACCACCGAGAGCTATTCCGCGCCGCGACTCAGGAAGTAGCAGACAGAATTAGCCCTTTATCTTAGGAAGTTTTGGGGATACCTGTTCTAGCTTCTTCTCATCTCGAGCGACCTTACTCTGCAGCTTCTTGATATCCTCTGCTGCGGGGAGCTCCTCTGGCTTGATTCCACGCTGTCCCAGCATCTCACGGACACTGTGGTTGTTCTGCACATGCTCTTGTGTAATGGGGGATTCTCCGTACAGATCCTTGTGCTCTACATTATAGTTGGTCATCTCAGTGGCAAGGTTCTTAGCGGCTATGGTAAGGGTGGGTAGGAAATCTGCAAGGGGTCTGTTAGGCTTCACCCCTAGACGTTTCTTCATTTCCTCGGTAGGATGGCCACCAAATAGCGCTTGATCTCCCCTGGAGCGAATACGACCGAAACCTTTTTCATCCACGCCTCGCTGATATATATTGTGGGACAGCTGCTTCTCTGCCATCCTAAGCTTGTCACGCGTCTCCAAGCGCGAGCGTAGATTCAGGCGCTCCTCAATCAACTCCGCCTTACGGGTCTGTAATGCAAAGTAACTCTGGGCAAAGGCGATTTCCTCCTTCTTTGGATCACCATTCTGAGCAATCAAATAGCACGCATAGCGGGTAAGCATAAAGTCAGGAATCGCACGCTGAGCACCGCTACCTAGAGCGACCATTTTCGGGAGCTCCCGAAAATGGTCCTCGACCTTCGCCCCTTGGGTGCGACAGGACTCTTCCGCCCGATGTATAGCCTCTAGGAAACTCTCCCAACGCACATAGCCCAGCACGCCCTGAAGCTCTCGGGCATACCACACTTCTATTTGATCTTTATCATCATCGCTCTTGACAAAACGGACGATGCTGTCGAAGGAGGACTTATACTGCAATACACTATTCTTGTCCATTGTCTTTCCTTAGTCTAAGATTACACTATCTGATAGGAGCTAGTTATACCTCAAAGGTACAAAACTTTCCGTAGCATACTTTCTCCAAATAGGCCTACCTTATCAGGAAGGCAAGGCCGAGCACGATGCCAAGTCTTCACAAGGCTGGCAAGGTGCGGCTAAGGGGCACTATCCAGCGGCGGGGAGAGCAAAGGAAAGGGAGGACGGCGAGCGGGACGAGGATGCGCGCAAAGCAGCGAGGCACGGCGCCGCGATCGATGCCCCCAAAAAGCCGTACTTTTGTACTCATAAGGACGTTAGTTAGTATAAAGGAGCCTAGCAGCAGGCATCAAGCATAGGAGCATTATGAGCCACACGATCAGCGAAGAGGCTGCCGAGGGGCAGCATCACGAGCACGAGGACGGGGCTTGTCCCAACCATCAGCATAGTCACGCGCATGAGGCGGAGCACTGTCACGGACACCAGCATAGCCACCAGCACGAGGCAGGAGCTTGTCCCAGCCAGCAGCACGGCCACGAGCCCCAGGACGGGCAGTGCCCCAGCCTGCAGCAGGGGCACGAGCATGAGGCGGGACACAGCCACAGCCATTGTCATCACGGGCACGGCCATCACCACCATCACCATCATCACGGGGCGGAGGGGAATATCTTCTTGGGCTTCGTGCTGAACCTCTTCTTTGCCCTCGTGGAGCTCGTCGGCGGGCTCTACACGGGGAGTGTAGCTATCCTATCGGATGCGCTGCACGACTTCGGTGACTCCTGTTCGCTGGGCGTAGCTTGGTATCTAGAGCGCCTGTCCAAGAAGGGTCGCGACCAGAACTTCAGCTACGGCTACAAGCGCTTCTCCCTGCTGGGCGCCTTGCTCATCTCCATCATCCTACTGGTGGGCTCGATCTTCGTCATCAAGGAGTCCGTCGAGCGCATCATCACCCCGAGCGAGCCGCACGCGGGGGGGATGTTCGTCCTCTCCCTCTTCGGCCTGGCGGTCAATGGCTACGCGGCCTGGCGTATGATGGGCGGCAGCTCGCTTAACGAGCGGGCCATGCGCGTGCACCTGATGGAGGACGTGCTGGGCTGGGTGGCGGTGCTCATCGTCAGCGTCGTCATGTACTTCGTCGACCTCCCCATCCTTGACCCCATCCTCTCGCTCTGCATCACGGGCTGGGTACTGTACAATGTGTACTTCAATCTCAGGGCCAACCTTCGCATCTTCCTCCAAGGGGTGCCCGAGGACGTCGATAGCGAGGAGCTCGTCCAGGAGGTGCTGCGTCTGGAGGGCGTGCTGTCCGTGCACGACGTCCACCTCTGGACGCTCAACGGCGAGCAGCACATCGGCACCCTGCACCTCGTCTACGACTGCGAGCGCCTGACCAAGCCCCGCCAGCTCGCCGAGCTCAAGGAGGCCGTGCGCCAGCTGGCCACGGCGCGCCTAGTGAGCCACCTCACCATCGAGCTCGACCCCAAGGGCTGCAGCTGCGGCCTGGAGCAGTGCTAAGGCTCCGCCCCTAGACAACGACGCGATATATCCCCGAATGAATCCCAAGCTATATCTACCCCTAGCGCTCCTAGTGCTAGGGCTCCCAGCGCCTGCACTGGCGCAGCAGCCCCAGTACAAGACCCTAGATCCCTACGCCGTACGGGAGGTCGAGACGATCCCCGACGAGATCAAGATGGTACGCGGTGACAAGCTCCGCGCCTACCGCCTCGTCCCCGAGGTGGGACGCACCGCCCGCGTCCAGATGCCCGACACCCTGACGCACTACACCTACGAGTATATCAGTCCCGAGTACCGCAGCCTAGGGGTGAGCTATCAGGGGAATATGAGTTCGCTCTGGCAGAGCAAGTACTTCTTCGACCGCCCGCAGGGCGTCAGCGACTTCTTCTACGTCGATGGCTACTACGGCATGCTCTACACACCGAGCGAGGTGCGCTTCTACGACACCAAGACGCCCTTTACCCTGGTGCGCTATCAGAAGAACTTCGCCACCAACGAGGCCGAGGACGTGCTGGCGGCGGACTTCGGCGTCAACCTCGGTCGCAGGCTCAACCTCGGCGTGAACTTCGACTACCGCAACGCCCTCGGCTACTATACCTATAATAGGAGCAAGGACGCCCGCTACCGCGTCTTCACCAGCTATCGCGGCGACCGCTACGAGCTCTACGCCTACGTGGCCAACGACTACTACAAGCAGGAGGAGAACGGCGGGATCACCAATGCCGACTACATCGACAACCCCGAGCGCTATACCAACGGACGCACGCGCGTCAGTGCCAAGGACGTCCCCGTGCTGCTGGATCGTAACCTGCACAACCTGCAGCGCCTCGGGCACGCCTTCCTCGCGCAGACCTACCGCTTCGGGAGCTACCAGCGCCGCGCGGTACGCGTCCCCGCCCCCAGCACCCCTGGGGTGGTGGTCGGGAGCGACAGTCTGCAGGTGGATAGCCTCGTCTTCGTCCCCGTCGCAGGCCTCTCACTGACCAACTACTACACCAAGCACAGCCGTCAGTTCAAGGCCGAGAGCCCTTCCGAAGTCTTCACCAAGGCCTTCGGCCCGCCCGTCGTGTCGCACAAGGTAAAGGCTGCCGACGGCACCGAGATGGACCTCACGATGCCGAACGATAGTGCCCAGCTCGCCACGCTGCGCACGACGCTGGCACTCTCGCTGCTGGAGGGCTTCCGTCCCTGGGTTAAGTTCGGCCTCTCGGCCTACCTAAGGCAGGAGAACAACTGGGCCGACCTGCCCGACAGCACGACACACCGCTACCAGCGGCAGCGCTTCTCCTCGACCTTCGTCGGCGGCCTCATCGAACGCCGTGAGGGGGAGGGGCTCAACTTCTCAGCACGTGCCGAGCTGGGCGTCCTCGGCTCTGACCTCGGCGCGCTACGCCTCGAGGGCGACGTGCGTACGGCCTTCCGCCTCATGGGACGCCGCTTTGCCCTCGAGGCCGACGGACTCCTGGAGAACGGCTCCCCCTCCTTCTTCGCCGCGCATCACCACGGCACCTATGGCTGGTGGGACAAGCAGCTGGAGTTCACCCGCCGCGCAGAGCTCGGTGCCCGCCTCCACCTAGACTCCTGGGGCACCAGCGCAGAGCTACGCACGAGCTCGCTGCAGAACTATCTCTACTTCGACAGCAAGGGCGAGACGCAGCAGTACGGGCCCCTGATCCAGGTGCTGGCCCTGCGTCTGCGTCATGCCAACCGCTGGGGCATGCTGAACTGGGAGCTTGACGCCGCCTATCAGAAGAGCTCCGTAGAGAGCGTCCTGCCGCTGCCCGAGCTCTCGGCTGCGGCGGATGTCTACCTGCGCTTCCTCGTGGCGAGCGTCATGCGCATTGACCTCGGGGTCAAGGGCTACTGGCACAGCAGCTACCACGCACCCTACTATCAGCCCACGACGCAGCAGTTCGCACTGCAGACCGAGGGCTATGTCGGGGGGAAGACCGCACTGGTGAATGCCTATGCCAACTTCCGTCTCAAGCGCGCCCGCTTCTTCCTCGAGATGTACAACGTCGGCGAGGCGCTCTTCTCCAACCCACGCCTCTCGATGCACAAGTACCCCTACGCCCCCATGCACCTGCAGGCTGGCGTCGTCGTGGACCTTAATAACTAGCCCCGCCTATGACGCTCCCCAAGCTCACACCACGCCTCCTCGGCTACCTCCTGGCGCTGCTGCTGGCCCTCGGACTGATGTACTACCTGCGTCCCAGCGCGGGCACTAGCCGAGACAGCGAGGAGGCTATAGTCCAGCGCGACTGGCCCGAGATCCAGCGCGAGGGTGTGCTGCGCATCCTCTCGGCCTATACCGACGGCGTCGTCGAGATCAAGGACGGCCTACGTACAGGGGCTATCTACGAGCTCGCCAAACAGCTCACGGCCCGCAGCGGCCTCCGCGTGGAGGTCGTCCTAGAGAACGACTGGACGCGCGCCCTCGCGGCGCTGCGCCGCGGTGAGGTCGACCTCATAGCACGCCCACTGGCCCATACCTCTGAGGTCGACACCCTCAGCTTCCGTCCCTGGCGTGCCCACAGCGCCTCGCCCCTCTACCTCGTACAGCGCCGCGACAGCGCCCAGCTGATCCGCCAGCAGCTCGCCCTCGGCGGCAAGACCCTTGTCCTGCCCGAGGGCTCGCCCTACACGCTCTTCGTCCAGCACCTAAGTGAGGAGATCGGCGAGCCCATACACCTCAGCTATGACTCCCTCTACCCGAGCGAGCAGCTAGCGATGCGTGTGGCAGCGGGCAGCATAGACTATACGCTGGCTACAGGCCGCGAGGCGGAGCGCTACCGCAAGATCCTCCCCGAGCTCGACTGCAGCCTCCCACTGAGCTACACCATACGCGAGGCCTGGCTGCTGAGGCGTGACGCGCCGCAGCTAGCCGATAGCCTCAGCCGCTGGCTCCCCTAGCCCCTCCCTTCCCTGACCCTATTTATTCCCAAAACCCTATGGATACGAAGACAAGCAAAGCAAGCCTACCCCAGGAGTTCACCAAGCGCATCTCCGACTACCTCTACAAGCTCCTCGAGGAGGCCGAGGGCAAGCATCGCCACGGCGAGGGCACCGATGCCAGCTACCGCAGCATGATCGCTAGCCTAGCTGGTGAGCTACTCAAGGAGTCCGATGAGCCCGCTGCCGCCCTCCCTCTCCCCCCAGCCAAGGAGGCTGCCCCCCGCCTGCTGCCCGCCATCGAGACACGCCGCTCGGCACGCCGCTATGTAGACACGCCGCTCACGGGCGACGAGGTACAGCTGCTGCTGGAGGCCGCTCTCCGTGCGCCTTCGTCCAAGAACAAGCACACCACACAGTTCGTCCTCGTCGAGGACAAGGCCACCCTCGAAGAGCTGAGCTACATGCGTGAGAGCGGTGCGGGCTTCCTGAGACAGGTGCCCCTAGGTATCGTGGTCCTCGGCTCACCCATGGAGTGCGAGCGCTGGATCGCTGATGCCTCGCTGGCGGCAGGCTTCATCCAGCTGCAGGCCGAGGCTATGGGTCTAGGCAGCTGCTGGGCCGATGCCTACGGCTGCTACACGGGTGCGGGACAGGAGTCCACCGAGTATGTGCGTAATGTCCTCGGCATCCCCTACCAGCTCGAGGTGCTCTGCATCATCGCCGTCGGCCACCGCGAGCGCATCCCCGAGCCTCGTCCTACCGAGAGCCTCAAGTGGGAGAAGATCCACATCGGCCGCTACGTAGTCCCCGAGGAGCCTAGCGAAGTCGCCGAAGCCTAGATGGAGGTACGAAGCCCAGAGCCGCCCCCGCGGATTGTCCTCCTCGGTGCGGGACGTCTGGCGAGCCACCTCGCGCATGCCCTCCTCAGGCATCCCGAGGCAGGGACGCTCGTACAGCTCTACAGCCGGAGCCGTGCCTCCGTGGAGCGGCTAGCCCAGGAGCTGGCCGAGCTGTACGACACGCGCGGGCTCGCCCTCACCACGGAGCTCACGGAGCTACTGCCTGAGGCGGATATTTACCTCTTTGTCCTCAGCGACGACGCCCTGCCCGCTCTGTGGCGTCAGCTCGAGGGGCGGACGCGCGGGCTGTGGGTACACTGCTCGGGCGCTACTTCGCTGGGGCGCCTCCTCGAGTACCACCCTCAGGGCGCCGTGCTCTATCCGCTGCAGACCTTCAGCCGTGAGCGTGCTGCCGCGGGGAGCTACCTCCCCTTCTACATCGAGGGCAGTGACGCCGCGAGCCTAGCGGGGGTACGACGACTGGCGGAGCTGCTGGGCGATGAGGTGCACGAGGCTACGAGCGCGCAGCGCCTCTACCTCCACCTCGGCGCCGTGCTGGCGTGCAACTTCTCCAACTACCTCGTCCTCGAGGCCGAGCGCCTGCTGGAGCGTGAGGGCCTGCCGCCCAAGGCGCTCCTTCCGCTACTGGATGAGCTCCTTATGAAGCTCCACTCGCTCCCCGCCCGCGAGGCTCTCACGGGGCCTGCCGCTCGAGGCGATGAGGCTACGATGCAGCGCCACGAGGAGCTCCTCACGGCTGAGCCCGAGCTGCAGCAGCTCTACCGCCTGCTCTCCGAGCGTATCCAGCAGCGCCTCCGCTCCTAGCCACCCCGCCGCTCGAGCATACGCGACAGCCCCCTGCCCCACACTCGGTGGGACAGGGGGCTGTCGCGTATCGGGGTAGGGAGCTCACCCTCGGGGCGAGGCTGCCTACACGGGCGGGCTACTTAGCCGCCTTATAGATGAGGTCGATGCTCTGCTGGATCTCCTCAGGGCTGAGGTCACCGAGCGTCTGCGTGGGGATACCCTCCATAGGGATGAAGAGCACCATGGGGATGCTCTGCACGCGGAAGATCTGGGAGAGCTCGGCATTCTTATCCACGTCGACCTTGTAGAAGTCGATCTTGCCCTCGTACTTCTTGGCTACGGCCTCGAGCTTGGGGCCGAGGCTACGGCAGGGGCCGCACCAGGTAGCATAGAAGTCCACGACGGCGGGGCGCTTGCCCTTGAAGACGAACTTCGTGGGATTAGCCTTATAGTCGTATATGTTGGCGCGCATGAAGGCGGCGTCAATATGCTTGACCAGTTCCTTCTTGGCTTCGGCAGGCTGACCAGCCTGCGCCTCGGGCTTCGCCTGCTGCTCCGTGCTGGAGGCCTTAGCCGTGCAGGCGGAGGCGCTCACCAGGCTGAGGGCAGCGAGCCCGAATGCTAGGATCGTTCTTTTCATCTCTGTAGTCAATTAGCGTTCTACTTGGCTATAGAAGCCCTCAAGAGGGCAGATTGTTCATTTCGAGGGCTTATTCGCGGCGAAGTGGCATCGTGGAGCAGCGAAGGAGCCCACCCATCTTGGAGATCTCCTGATAGGGGACCTCCTCGACCGTCATCCCCCAGACGGAGCGCAGATGCTCGTTGAGGCGGACAAAGTGGCGATCGCTGATCAGCGCCTCGGGGCTCAGGGATACGACGTTGGTACTCATGTGGTAGGCCTCGTCGGGCGTCACGCGGAAGAGCTGGTCCTTGCCGAAGATCTCCTCCATCAGCGCCACGTCGCGCTGGTGCATGAAGCCCTCGGGATAGATCAGTGCACGCCCTCGGGAGACGGGCTGGAAGGCGCAGTCCAGATGCAGCACCGACTGGCGAGGATCGTGGTCATGCTTGCGTAGCTCGATGGGGATGATCTGCTTGTGCGGGAAGCGCTCGCGGAACCAGTCCAGCGCATAGTGATTGGTGCGTGCCGTCTTGTAGCTCGGGTAGTCCTCCCCGAGGTAGGTGCCGACGAAGATGATATCATCGTAGAGCAGGATGTCCCCACCCTCGGTGTGCACCCGCTCGGGTAGGGTCTCGAGGTGCCCCTCAGCGATGCGGGGGAAGACGGAGCGCCCGAAGGCCTCGGTCTCGAGCCCGCGGTCGGGGATGAGATTGGAGATGAAGAGCGTGTCCTCGATGGTGAAGGCGACGTCGCGGGCGAAGACCTGATTGTAGTCCTCTAGCGGGGCGGGGCGAAGGACCTCGACGCCGTAGCGCTCAAGGACTGCCAGCACAGCATCCATCTCGTGGATGATGTCCGCCTGGCTGGGGAAGCAGCCTAGCTGTACCGCCTCGTAGCTCTTGGCATCGTAAGTCTCTTGGAGGGTGGGGATGGGCCCTATGCTATAGGGGAGACCGAGGACGACGGTCTTGAGTCGTCCCGTCTCGTTGGTCACGTGTGGAAGTATACGTTCCATAACAGCTGAGTGTATGAGTAGCCAGCCCCACAGCGGGGCGGCTAAGACAAAGATACTCATTCCCCTGCAGTCTACACAGCCTCCGTCCAGCTCCGCCCTGGGTAAAGAAAGAGCGGTCATCCATCCCGTGGGATAGATGACCGCCTATAAGGGACTCCGATGAGGACGCTTGTACTTCGCAGCCCTCGGGAGCTAAGGAATTGTCTTCCTACTTCTTGCGGTTGCCGTAGCGGCTCATGAACTTGTCTACGCGACCAGCCGTGTCGACCAGCTTTGCCTTACCCGTGAAGAAGGGGTGCGAGGTGCTGGAGATTTCGACCTTGATCAGGGGATACTCTACGCCATCTACTACGATCGTCTCCTTCGCAGGCATCGTAGAGCGCGTGATGAAGATGTCTTCGTTAGACATGTCCTTAAATACTACAGGACGGTAGTTCTCAGGATGAATTCCTTTCTTCATTATCTTATAACGTTATAATAAGTTCTTTTTGCCTTTAGTCTCTGTTGGTTGGTAACCGTATAATGAGCGTTAATGGACTACAAAGGTAGCAATAATATCTCACACCCCCATACCTCGTCCGAGCGCGCTCCCTCCAGCCTCAGCCCCTACGCCCCCACGCCTCAAGGCTAAGTCCCTCCACGCCTCGGAGCTCAAGCCGCTACAAGTCTGAGGCCCGCCCCTCCACAATTCGCACCGCAGCCGTACCCTACCGCGCCGCGCCTCCAGGCGAGCCTAAGCCACAAGCCCCAGCCTCTTCGAGCCAAGCCCCCGCTATCCAGCCTCAATCCTCAGCCCTAGCCAGCCCCAATACCCAGCCACTATAATAGGAACGCGCGCGAGGCCTTCCCCACGGGCGCCCCCATCGCCCTACACTCGCTGCTTCCAGCACGAGGGCAAGCTCCCCCTTATCCATCAAGGAGCTGACGGATATCCCTGACGGCGCCGAGGGATACCCATCAAGGAGCTGACTGATATCCATCAAGGAGCTGACCGATATCCCTCAGCGCGCTGCTAGCTAGGCCGCAGCACACTGCTTCTCGGCTCACAAGATGACAAGATACGCTTCGCACACACCTAGCCTCTTAGACTAGCTGCCTTCAGCCCCAGCGGGGCGACGCATCGTAAGACACACTTCGCACACCTATCACCACCTAGATCCGAGGCCTTAAGCCCCAACGGGGCGACCCGCTCAGAGCCCAGGGTGCGTAGCCCTGTAAGAGCGACCAAACCCTGGGTAACTTGGATCAAACAAAGATAGAGCCCTGCAGGGGCGATCCTTCAATCGGCCCTAGCACGCCAGCGCAAGGGCACCCCCACCCTGGTCACCTCGATGGGTCGCCCCTGTAGGGCTCATTTGCATAGAGGGGCGACTGACCCAGGGTTTGGTCGCCCTTACAGGGCTACGCACCCTGGGCTCTGAGCGGGTCGCCCCGCT
>ERZ773043.2199-NODE-2199-length-10319-cov-14.221161_pt1 | contig 10319 bp, 8 predicted proteins | sample MGYA00580636_ERZ773043 | MGnify/ENA primary metagenome ERZ773043 (study PRJEB29015, sample SAMEA2737992) | human oral metagenome | biome: human oral; feature: human-associated habitat; material: dental | place: China | collected 2065 ... | reverse complement strand
CATAGCCCTTTATTTCCATGCCTTCAGTTCCTGTCAGTATTCCTGATACATTTTTTACTGTATTTTTATACTGGGTTGTTGTTTTATCTGACTTCATAACGGTTTCAATATCCAGCAGTCCCAATCCTGAAATTTCCTTCAAGTCAGATTCTATTTTTTCCGGATCCATTATTTTTTGTCCCAGCATCTGAAATCCTCCACAAATTCCAAAAACTGGAGTGCCTTTTCTGGCAACCCTTACTATTTCCCTGCCTATATTCTTTTCAATCAGGTCTTTCATATCTTCTATCGTATTTTTAGAACCTGGGATTATAATAATGTCTTCATTTCCCAGTTCTGAACTTTTTGTTACATACTTCAATGAAACATCATTATAGTGGCTAAGTGCATCAATATCAGTAAAATTTGATATATGCTTCAGCTTTACAATCGATATCCGTATTTTTCCTTCTCTTTTTTCATTGTATTTGTCTATTCCAAGACTGTCCTCCTCTTCAATTCCAAGAGGAACAAAGGGTACAACTCCAATTACCGGAATATCTGTCAATTTTTCTATCATTTCAATTCCTGAAGTTAAAAGACTTTTATCTCCCCTGAATTTATTTATAATTACACCTTTTATACGTTTTCTTTCATTTTCCTCAAGGAGCATAACCGTTCCATATATGGCGGCAAACACTCCGCCCCTGTCTATATCCGCAACCAGCAGTACAGGTGAATCAGCCATTTCAGCCATTCCTGTATTTACTATATCATCTTCCTTCAGGTTAATTTCTGCCGGGCTTCCTGCCCCCTCGAGCACACATATATCAAAATTTTCCCTTATGTGATTATATGCTGCCATTATATCCTTTTTCAGATTATGCTTGTAGGCAAAATACTCCCTTGCATCCATATTTTTATATACTTTCCCATTTACAATAACCTGAGATTTCCTGTCTGTTGTTGGTTTCAGCAAGATAGGATTCATAAAAGACTCTGGTTCAATATTTGCAGCTTCAGCCTGTACCACCTGCGCCCTTCCCATTTCCTTTCCATCTTTTGTAATATATGAATTTAGTGCCATATTTTGTGATTTAAAAGGAGATACTCTGTAGCCATCCTGATAAAATATTCTGCAAAGTCCTGCCGCCATTATACTTTTCCCTACATTTGACCCTGTTCCCATTAGCATTATATTTTTATGATTTCTTCTCATAAACTCTATCCCTACTTTTAAATTTATATAAAAAAATTTCCAATCAGTTTATAAATGATTTATCTGTTCTTATTAAAGTAATTATAACAGATAAAAACGTCATAAACAAATTGGATTTGCAAAAAAGATCACTATTTTCTTTTAAATTTTATTCTATCTAGTATTTTCTTAACTTTGTCACTAAAAAATACTCCGATTGTATAGAGGCTGTACAGAAAATGTGCACTTCCCGTGCTGTTGGCACAAACATTGCTGTATTCTCATCTGTTTCTGTAAAAAATTTATACAGAAAATAGATTAAAATTCCTATCATTACACCACCTAATACAGTTTTATTCATTTTTTTCCATCTTTTTTTCTCCTTCTAATCTCTATTACTTTTTAAAAAACTCTCATAAATCTCAAGTTTATCATCAAGATTTTGTATATATTTTTGCCACTTTTCAATTTCTATGTTTACATATTTTTTATGATTTGTCAAAATTTTTATTCTTTCTTTTATCGTTCCGTTCCCTTGATATCGTAAATCTGAATATTTCTTAATTTCATTCAATTTCATTCCCATGTCTTTTAATCTTTTTAACATTTTTATCCATTCAATGTCAGTTTCATCGTATATTCTTCTATTTTTCTCATCTCTTTTTACACGAAACAGCTCCTTTTTTTCATAAAACCTTATTTTATATGGAGTTAAGCCTGTTTTTTCTGAAAATTCCTTTATTTGCATTATTTTTTGTTCATTCTTTATCATTTTATTTTCTCCTTTCAAAAAACTCTTGACTTATACTATACTCTAACTGCTATCCTTTATTTATCAAATTTATGGAGGTAATAACTATGAAAACAAAATATACTGTTATAACAGGAGCAAGTTCGGGAATAGGAAAGGCTGTGGCTCTAAAATTTGCAAAAAGAAATAAAAATCTTATTCTGATTGCACGAAGAAAGAATTTACTAGAAGACCTAAAAAGCCAAATTTTGAAGAAAAATCCTAATTTGGATATTCTTGTAATAGATTTTGACTTAACAGATGTCGATAAAATTCCTGAACTATATTCAAAATTAAAAAATTATCACATTGAAACTTTAATAAACAATGCAGGTTTTGGAATGTATGGCGATGTAAAAGAGCAGCCTTTAAATAAAATTTCAGATATGCTTCATCTCAATGTAGAGGCATTAACTTTGTTATCTTCTTTATACGTCCAAGATTACCACAACGAAAAAGACTCCCAATTAATCAATATTTCCTCAGCAGGAGGCTACACAATCGTCCCAAACGCAATTGTCTACTGTGCCACCAAATTTTACGTAAACGCCTTCACAGAAGGACTTGCACTAGAATTAAAGCAAAACAACGCACAATTAAAAGCAAAAGTCCTAGCACCCGCTGCAACCAAAACTAACTTTGGAAATATCGCAACTGGTAAAACTAATTTTGATTATGATAAATCTTATCCAAACTATCATACATCCGAAGAAATGGCAGATTTTCTCATTCAACTTTACGAAAGCGACAAAACTGTCGGTTACATCAGCCGTGAAACTTTTGAATTTGACTTGTCCGATGGATTTTTTCAAAATGCATTTAGTTCTAAAAATAATGTAAAATTTTAAATATTAGTTTTTATTGTTGATTTTCCTAAAAAAATATTATAAAATATATGCAAAATTTATTATTTAGGAGTGATTTTATGAAAAAAATTATATTTACATTGTTTTTACTGACTTTTAGTTTAAGTTTTTCTAATTCTGATATTAATATATTATCTTCCAAAGTTTGGAACTGTTCCAGTCTTGACAATACACTTAGAGGACTTATCTATGTAAAATTCTTAACTAAAGAAAATGAGCCTTATATTGCTTTTAGCCAAATAGATTCTCGTGCAGCTTTAAAAACAGGAAAAGTTACCCTTGAACTTTCAGAATTGAATTTTGAAGTAAAAGAAGATGAAAACGCCATCTATTTTACAAATTTGAATGAAAAAACCAAAATTTTTTCTAATTACAAGTTAGTTTATTCATTTGACAAGAAAAACAGACCTAAAATGTCTATAAACCGTATTTCAGATAATAAAAAAATTTGTAATCTTTCAACAAATTAAACTATCACAAATACAAAAGATAATTAATAATTTTTAAGCAACGATTTCTTAGTGATTTTCGTTGCTTGATTTTTTTCCGACGGTTTTACGATTGGTTTTTTCTGACGGTTTTTTTACCAATCGAATTTAATAATATTTTCTCAAAAATCGCTATCTTTAAGTATTTGAAGTAATTTGTTTATATCATTTTTCCGACGGTTTTTGCGATTGGTTTTTTCCGACGGTTTTTATATATCTGATATTTCTAGTTGCCCCTATTTTTTGTAACATATTATTTTTCACCAAATATCTTAACAAATCTCTCGCACGACTTTCTTTTACATTCAAAAGTTTTTCTAATTCCGCTTCCATATCTTTTCATAAAGTATATACATTAATCACTATCAAAAACATCTCTTATTTCTTCTCTTTTTATAAATTTTTCCCATTCTTTGATTTTATTTTCAATCAAATTACGATGTTTAATAAATTTTATTCCAGTAAAATAAGGTAATATTTCTTTTAAAAATTTAATTTTATTCAAATAAACAGGAACAAGGCTACCTGAATTCGAACATCTTTTTGTTTCTATACTTAATTTTTCAAATATTTCATAACTAGAATTTAAACTTATAAATAATTTTATTGCTTCCTGTCTAATTTCATAATTTTTATCCAGTATTATTTCAAAAATAACATTTAAAACTTCTAGATTTTCATAATTTTCTTTAATTACATGAAGAATCCAATTTTTTTGTTTAGAAAGTTGATTATCATCTTTAGTATTTAAAATGCCTTTTAAGTAATGCGACAATAAATAATTATTCTTATTATATATTATATATCTATACAAAACTTTATCAAAAATACAGATATATTTTTCAGAGTTCCAACATTCACTTAAATTTTCATATAATTGTTTCGAAGTTGCCGTATCCTTACTTCCATAGACATAATCCAAATATTTATCTAACCAACCATCATCAATTTCTATAAATTTTTGCAAATATTCTCCAGCATTATAGAAATTAAAATATTTTAAGTTTTCTATGTAAATGTTTTTTAATACAGAACTATTATTTTTAAATAGTTCTATTAACTTTTCAAATATATAAATATGTTCATTAAATAACACATTAAAATAGTCTCTAATATTTATTTTCTCTTTATTATCTAGTATAATCTCAGATATATTAATATAAATATCAGGTTCTAGTAATAAAAATTTTTCTATTATTTGCTTATTAAAAATATTTACCATTATTCTTCTATTTTTCAGATTTTCTTCAACAAATTTCTTAAATATTTTTAAATAATTTTCTGTTATTTTTTCTTTTGGAAATATCTGTAAAAAATTAAAAATCCAATCTTCCTTATCGTAATTTACTTTTTCTAAAATCCATTTGTATGTTTTATCTGCTCCTAATTGATCCATTAGCATTTTAATAACTTTATAGGTATATTTTCCCCATTTTAAATTCCAATTTTTTGATAAATAGATTTTTAAAAAACTCATTATTTCTTTTTTTTCTGTCCAAAATTTTTCTATTAAAATACTCAAATTTACACTAATAATATGATTAACATCTACATTTTCTGCAATAAAATTATCTAATTTACTTATAAAATTTTTAATATCTTCTTCCGAGTTTAAACTCTCAATGATTTCTTTTATTTTTTTAGAATGTATTTCTTCCTTTTCTTCCCAGTAACAATTATTTGAAGTCATTACAGAATATAATTTCCAGTCTTCTGATTCTAAAATTTTATCAAACCTAATTGCAAAATCTAAATTATATTTTTTATATATTTTTAAAATTTCATTAGATACTTTTCCAAGTAATATTTTACTTAAATAATTTTTTTTATCTAACTTAGTTAATATCAAATCAATCCATTTTATATCAAAAATATTAAGTTCTTCTCCATTACTATTATAAGAAGGAGTATATTTTTCTAAAATATCAATTATAGTTCTTTGATATTTAGTATTGTCACTTAATTTTAATAATTGTTCCCAAATTAATTTTCTATAATTTTCAACTTCTTTTGTTAATTCAAGTTCTATAGTATAATATAAAATAATATTTTCCCCTCCTGAAGAAATTGGATTAAAACTTGTTTTTAATAATGGATTTGATAATTTAAGAAATAAATCGCATATAATTTCTGTATGAATATTTTCTATTAGTTTTTTTACTAATATATTTTCTGTATAGTAGTTCCAATGACAAGAATTTGAAGTTCCTATATATCCTTCTTCTATTTTTTTGGCTATTTCATTTAATTTATCTGGTATTTTTTTTATAAGTTCAAATATTAATTCAAATGCTTCTCCCATATGCTTACTTCCATTGAATTTTAGTAATAACTCCATTACCCCAATATATGTTAAACTATCTTCATTTGATATTTCTTCTATAATTTCATTTATATAAAATAATACTTCCGTTTCATTAAATTGAAGAAAATATATCATAAAATCATAATATAAATTTTTATCTTCCTTTTTATATTTCATCCAGACAATGTCCACTGCTTCTTTTATAAAATTTTCCATATCTTCTGAACAAAATACATTTAACAACATTCTTATTATTTCTAAAATATATTTTCTATAAGTTTTAAACATTTCATAGAGAAAATTAGAAAAATCTATATAATTATTTTTATAAACACCATAGTAAATCATATAGTTTGCTAAACATTGTTCATTCATTAGAATAATTCTTTTACGATAAATTTCTAAAATTTCTAATTTTTCCAGTTCATAAATGCTATTCTCAAACTCTTTTTCCGATATTTCAAAAAAATTTAAGAAAAAAATTATTAGATCGCTATTTTCTAAATCTAATTTTCTTATTATTGAAACAATACTTAAAGTTTTGCATAAATTTCTACTTTTTACTATATCAGTTTCTTGTAAATATTTGTCATAGTATATGCTATACAGTTCTGTAGCATTACTCACAAAACTTAAATTTTGTGTTTCTATAGCTAATTTTCCAGCCATATAAGCTATTCTAGTATTTCCTTGTGCTATTTCTTGAATTTTACTAATATAATGTTCATTCCTTATTTCCATATTTTGTATTAAAAATTCTTTTATTTCTTCATCACTAATTTTTTTTATTTCCATTGCAAATACAGAACTTGTTATTTCATTGATATTATTTAATATCGCTTCCTTTGCATAATTACGAATAGTAAAAATTAATTTTATTTTACTATCATTAGTTAAATAATCTAACAAAACTTTTGGATTAATTAACTCATTTATGTCATCTACAAAAATTAAATATTTATTTTCTGTATTTATATAACTTTTTAAATCTTCAAAAATGCCTTGTTTGTTACTCTTTATGCATAATAATTTATAGTCTTTTTCATTACTTATTCGCTGGGCTACTTCTAAAGCTAATCTTGTTTTTCCAACCCCAGCAGCTCCATGCAATAAAATTATTTTATTTTTTTCAAAATTTGAAATAATCCCTTCTATTTCCTTTTCTCTAAATTGAAATTTAGTGGATAGTGGTGCTACCATATCATAAGAATCGTATTTTCTTATAAAATCTTCAACTTCAAAAATTTGTCCAGTATCTAATGATAAATTTAAATGCTCTTTAGCAATTATTTTGTATTTATTATAAATATCGTTTGCTATTTCATTTATTCCATATAATTTTAATAAGATGCCTCTTTCTTCACATATTTTCATTAATTCTTTATCTTCTTTAGGCAATAAATTTGAGGAAGTATAACAATATATTATTTCTTCTATATCTGAATCTGCTATTTCTGTTTTTTCTACATCTAAGCATTTTTCTATATCATCTTTTATTTTTTTAAAAAGATTATCCTTTTTAGTTGTATATTCTACAAAAATATATTTTCCATTTTCTGTTTTAAAATAAGAGTCAGGTGTTCCTTTAGTTGTTTTACTACTTCCTTCTTTTGTACCAATTTTTACTAAATTTTTATACCCTTGTTTTGATAATAAATCATCGCAAAGCGCTTGAAATTGTCCGCCATTTAATTCATCTATTTTTCTTTCAATATCAATTATTTTTGGCATTTTTTGCTCCTTTAAACTATAATTTCTAAACTTAATTATTCAATTTATTTTCTTCCCCTCACACACCCATTCCCATAAAACGCAATTCCTAGTTGCCCCACCATCACAATCCAAATCAGCGGCTCACAAATCATTACTCCAAAATACCCCAATTTCGGCACGATAAAAATTACGAAGATTATTTTTCCAAAAAATTCGATTATACTTGAAACAAGAGGGATTAATTTCTCTCCAAGAGCCTGTAAAGCGTATCGTAAGTTAAAGAGGATTCCTAGTATTGTGAAAAATGGAGAGGCAATTTTTAGGTAGGTTGAGCCGTTGTGGAGGACGATTTCAGATTTGGAGCCTGACATTAGATGAATCATATTTTTGGAAAATAAATATACAAAAATTGTGATTCCGATTGCAAAAATTATATCCATCATATTAGCGTAAAATACGCCTTTTCGGATTCTATCTACTTTGTTTGCACCTTTATTTTGGGAAACGAAAGTTGCAAGTGCGAGTGCTATTGTAGTTAGCGGAATATTGCAAAATCCCATAAGTTTTCTTGCCGAAGTATGCCCAGCGATAATTAAGTATCCAAAACCATTTATCGCATACTGTAAAATTAGTGTTCCCATAAGTACAATCGCAATCATAAATCCCATAGAAAGTCCCTGTCCGAGCAGTTCCTTGTACAATTTTTTATCAAATCTGAAATGTTTTTTTCTAGGTATTAAAATCGGCTCTTTTACGTAAATGTAGATAATACTCAAGATAACTGAAATTGCCTGTGCAATAACTGTTGCAATCGCAGCTCCGCCAATTCCCATTTTAAGGGAAGTTATAAAATAAATGTCAAGGAAAATGTTTAAAATTGAGGCAATTACCAAAAATACAAGCGACATAAAACTGTTTCCGATTGCACGCAAAAGTCCTGACGACAGGTTATAAGAAAAAGTTACACCAATAAACATTGTTATTATATTTATATATTCAAATGCTTCTTTTATAATATTTTCAGGCGTATGCAAGATTTTTAGCATCGGCATAAGAATAAACCGTGATAAAATCATTACACCCACAGTAATCCAAATTCCAATAACAATCGAGCCAGCCACAGACTTTTTCAAAAGATTCTTATTATTCGCCCCATAATTTCTAGCCGTAACCATACTAAGCCCATTTCCAATTCCTAACGCAAATCCAAAAATCAGCTCAAAAATAGCAGCCGAAGCCCCAATAGCCGCAAGCGAGTTATCTCCCAAAGTATGCCCCACAATAGCAATATCCGCCATATTGTAAAGCTGCTGAAAAATATTCGACACAAGTATCGGTATCGAAAAAATCAGAAGCGACTTCAAAATACTATCATTTATCAAATCAACAGAAAAATTAAATTTTTTCATTTGTTGTCCTTTCTTTTTGTTTTTCAAATCGTAAGTTTTTTATTCTTATTTTAAAAATAGTTTTTTGTAAAAAATATAATTTTTCTATTTTTCCAAAAATTCTTTCATATCCGTAAACATTGGTATTTCCAGTTCAACTTCCTTTTTGCTTGCAGGATGTGTAAATTTTACCTTGTAAGCGTGCAAAAATTGTCTATTTATTCCAAGTTCTTTGTTTAAGCCATTTCCGTAAAGTTCGTCTCCTACGATTGTGTGTCCGATGGATTTTAGGTGAACTCGAATTTGATGCGTTCGCCCAGTAAAAAGTTCACATTCTACTAATGTTGCATTTTTTTCAGGGTAAGTTTTCAATACTTTTACAGCTGTTTTTGCGTATTGCCCCCGCTCATCAATTATTCTTTCCAAATTATCTCCATCCCGAAAAATCCGTCTTTCAATAACTATTTTATTTATTCCATTTTTCTCCAAAATTTCATTATTAAAATCATTTTTATTTTTCAAATTTAAATTATTATTTTCTTTTTTACTGTTAAAATACGTATTTTCTCCAATTTTATTATCTTTATTTTCAAAAGTTAAATTGTTTTCTATTTTTTCCATTTCATCGTATTTTTTCATTTCTCCAAAATTAACTTTTTCAATTTCAGGTTTCAAATTTTCCTTTTCCAAATCCTGAATCTTATGTTTTTCCCCATCTTTTGCAAGTTCTTCATTGATTCTAGCAATTTCCTTATCATCAATAATTCCATTCACAATCGCCAGATATTTTTTCTCAAAAATCGAAAAATTTTGTAAAAATGCCTGTGCAAAACTGTTTTTGGCAATAATAATCAGCCCAGATGTATTCATATCGAGCCTGTTGTAAAATCGTGGCACTCGAACTTCCCCGTATTTTTCCAAAAAATGATTTACAATTCCGTTTGCAAGTGTAAAATCAGCTTTTTTCTGTGTCGGATGTGTCAGCAAAAATGGCTCTTTATTCACAACCAAAATATCTTCATCTTCAAAAATAATATCAAGTGGCAGTTTAATCGGCTTAATGTCCGTCCCCTTTTTCTTCTCTACAACTCTCAAATTCCCATGTGACGGCAATTTCTTAGTTAATCTTACCTGCTTTCCATTCAAAAAAACTTCCACATTTCTCAAACTTCTCCCCGAATAATTCTGCACTTCCCGCAAATACTGCGAGATTTTCATCCTCTGATGTTCCTTTTCGATTCTAAATTTTTTCATTATCTATACACATCCTTTTTACAAATTTATTTTTTAATAAACTTTAAAATATTTAATTCTTACTTTAATCATCTTAATAGACCGTTTTTTAAACTTATATTTTAAATTTGTTGTATTTTATTATACAATCTATGATTTTAGTAAACCGACGGAGCTTTTATTTGTTCGACTACGACTGTTTGACGACTGGAAGGAGGAGTTTCGGAGTTGAGCAAATAAAAGTCGGAGTCTAGCCATAGGTACAGGATTTGCGGCAATGAGCAATCCTGTAAAAAAAAAGAAAAACACATTAATTATAGAAAAAATATTTATTAATAAAAATAAGTTGCTAAATAAAT
>ERZ773043.2198-NODE-2198-length-10324-cov-6.205960_pt1 | contig 10324 bp, 7 predicted proteins | sample MGYA00580636_ERZ773043 | MGnify/ENA primary metagenome ERZ773043 (study PRJEB29015, sample SAMEA2737992) | human oral metagenome | biome: human oral; feature: human-associated habitat; material: dental | place: China | collected 2065 ... | reverse complement strand
CACCGGCCAGCTGCACTGGAGCGGCTCGCCCGCCGCCCCCCACTACCCCAGCCTGGGCGGCCACCTGCGGCTGGACATGGGCGAGGGCCAATTTCTCAAAGCCGACCCCGGCGCGGCCAAGCTGCTGGGCGTGCTCAGCCTGCAAGCGCTGCCGCGCCGCCTCACGCTGGATTTCCGCGACCTGTTCAGCGCCGGCTTCGCCTTTGACCAGGCCAGCGCCGACGTCAGCGTGGCCGCCGGCGTGGCCCGCACCACCAACTTGCGCATCAGCAGCGCCAACGCCACCGTGCTCATGCAAGGCAGCGCCGACATCGCCCGCGAAACGCAAGACCTCACCGCCCTGGTCATGCCCGAAATCGACGCCGGCAACGCCGCCCTGGCCACCGCCTTCGTCAATCCTGCCGCCGGCGCCATCGCCTTCATCGCCCAGCTCGCCTTGCGCAAGCCCCTCTCGCGCGCCGCCATGCGCGAATTCCGCATCACCGGCAGCTGGAGCGACCCCGTCGTGCAGCAGATCGAGCGCAAGGAAGAACGCAAGGACGAAACGCCTGCCGAACCCCAGGCCACATCCGGCGGATAGCTTGTTTTTGCTCCTTTATAAATAGCATGAGGTCCTAGTGGAAATTGCGCAGGGGCCATTTTTCTGCCCCCTGAATTTGCTCCTCTTTCTGAACAAGACGCTTGGCTGGCGCGCGCAGGCTGCGTGAAATAATCCGCGCCCGTCCGGCTGCCGGCATGGTGCCGGGCTTTTCGTTTCAGGAAAGCGACTTCCCATGATTCTTGTCACCGGCGGGGCCGGTTTCATCGGCAGCAATTTCGTGCTCGACTGGCTGGCCGCCGGCAACGAGCCTGTGCTCAACCTTGACAAGCTCACCTACGCGGGCAATCTGGCCAATCTGGCCAGCCTGCAAGGCGATGCGCGCCACGTTTTCGTGCAGGGCGACATTGGCGACAGCGCCCTGGTGGCCCGCCTGCTGGCCGAACGCCGCCCGCGCGCCATCGTCCACTTTGCCGCCGAAAGCCATGTGGACCGCTCCATTCACGGCGCGCAAGACTTCATCGCCACCAACATCGTCGGCACCTTTGGCCTGCTCGAAGCGGCCCGCGCCTACTGGCTGGCGCTGGATGAGGCGGACAAGGCGGCTTTCCGCTTTTTGCACGTTTCCACCGACGAGGTGTACGGCACGCTCGCGCCCGATGCGCCCGCCTTCACCGAAAAACACGCCTACGAACCCAACAGCCCCTACAGCGCCAGCAAGGCCGCCAGCGACCACCTGGCGCGCGCCTGGCATCACACCTACGGGCTGCCGGTGCTGACCACCCATTGCAGCAACAACTACGGGCCGTATCACTTCCCCGAAAAGCTGATCCCGCTCATCATAAACAACATCCTCGAGGGCAAGCAGCTGCCCGTCTACGGCGACGGGTCGAACGTTCGCGACTGGCTCTACGTCGAGGATCATTGCAAGGCCATCGACGCCGTCGTCCACCGTGGTCGCGCGGGCGAGGTCTACAATGTGGGCGGACACAACGAGCGCAAGAACATCGACATCGTACGCACGATCATCCGTACCGTCCGCCAACTGATGACCGAGCAACCCGCTTACCGCGACGCCCTCCGCAAACGCATTGCCGGCCCGGACGGACTGCCCACCGTCGACTGGATCGACGACAGCCTGATCACCTTCGTCACCGACCGACTCGGCCACGATCAGCGCTACGCCATCGACCCGACGAAGATCTCCACCGAGCTGGGCTGGCGGCCGGAGACGGACTTCGAGACGGGCATTGTCAAGACCGTGCGCTGGAACCTCGAGCACCAAGACTGGATCCGTGAAGTCGTCAGCGGCGATTACGTGGGGTATTACGAACGCATGTATGCCGGCCGCGAACTGAAGTCATGAATCGCGCCTATCCCTCCACGCTCCTTGAGAACGCCGTCGACGAGCTGTCGGCGCTGCCCGGCGTAGGTCGGAAGACGGCGCTGCGGCTTTCGCTTTACCTGCTCCGCCGCGAGCCGGAGTACGCCGAGCGACTCGGCACGGCGCTTCAGGCCTTGCGTCGCGACGTGAAGTATTGCCGGACGTGCCACAACATCTGCGACACGGACCTCTGCGACATCTGCGCCGATACGTCGCGCGACCGCTCGACGGTCTGCGTGGTGGAGAACGTGAAGGACGTGATGACGGTCGAGAATACGGCGCAGTTTCGTGGCCTCTATCATGTCCTCGGCGGCATCATCTCGCCTATCGACGGCATCGGTCCGGCCGATCTGGAGATCGACAGTTTGGTGAAGCGTGTGGCGGAGGGTGAGGTGCGCGAGGTGGTGCTGGCGCTCAGCACGACGATGGAGGGCGACACGACGAACTTCTTCATCTACCGCAAGCTCTCGGCCTATCCCGTCCGTGTGACGGTCATCGCGCGCGGCGTCTCCATCGGCGACGAATTGGAGTACGCCGACGAGGTGACGCTCGGCCGCTCCATCCTCAATCGTGTAGAGTTCAACGATGCGATATGACCCATGCCCATCCAACTGATCATCCTCGATTTTGACGGCACACTGGCCGACACGCGTGACAACATCGTCCGCACCCTGCAAGCCTCCATGCATCAGCTCGATCTGCCCGTAGCCGACGAGGCGGCCTGCGCCAGCACCATCGGCCTGAAGCTCGATGACGCCTGCCGGCATCTCTACCCCGACGGCCCGGCCGACCTCCCCGACCGCTTCGTGGAGACGTACCGCGAGATCTTCTTCCGCAACAAGGAGTCGCTCGTGCCGGCCCCCTTCCCCCACGTCCTCTCGACACTCCGGCAGCTCCGGCAGCGGGGGGTGGTGCTGACCATTGCCTCGTCGCGGGGCACGGGGTCGCTGCACTCCTTCATCGACGCAATGGGGCTGAGGGACTGCATCTCGTACGTGCTCGGTGCCGACAGTGTGGAGCATACCAAGCCCCACCCCGAGCCCGTGCTCCGGACGCTCCGTGAGACGGGTATCGATGCGGCGCATACGCTGGTGGTGGGCGACATGCCTGTGGATATCCTCATGGGGCGCAACGCTGGCGTCCAGACTTGCGGCGTCACCTATGGCAATGCTACCCGAGACCAGCTCCAGGCCGCCGGCGCCGACTTCCTGATCGATGACTTTGCCGAGCTGGGCGTCTACGGATCCACACAGGTTTAATTGCCATTCAAATTCGGCCCCAAGCGGTACGATCATGTACCCGGCCATATTCGCCGGCGTCCGCAGGCGCCCGTATGCGATACGCCCCTACCGCCTACCGGCAGTAAGGTCGCACAAGAACAAGGGCTGCATCATACGCAATCGATGATGCAGCCCTTGGTGTATATAAAGCAGTGTCGGATCGCCTTATCCACCGCATGAGCGGATGAAGGCTTCCCGGCTGCTTAGGTCTATGGTGCCTGCGTATCGGCCGGCGCGCGCCGCCTCGATAGCCGCGATCGTTTCCTTGTTCGGTTCGCATTTAGCCTTTCGCCTGAGGCGTTTGAACCGTTTGGCGTCGAGAAGGAAGGCTAACGGCTTTTTCCTTTTTGCAGTTCTCATTGATTGCCAGTATTCGCGGCTATTCCGGCACGTAGATCACTTCGCCGTTCTCCAGCTCGTAGGCTACGCCGACCTTGCGGCCTTTCTTGCCGGTGGCGTTCTGGTTCTCGGAGGGTTTGTAGCGGGTGATCGTCTGGCCTTCCTTGGTGATGATCTCCATGTTGTCCTTGCCGGGGTTCTTGACCATGGTGTAATCCTCCTTGGAGAAGATCTCGGTCATGTTGAACTTCACCACCATGGCCACCATCAGGGCGACGGCGAAGACCATGGCCACGTCGAAGAGGTTCGTGAGCATGGCCACGGGGTCGTTGTCTTCGGCCGAAGCCGAGAGCAGTCTGCGGCGGCGACTCATGACTGTGGGGCGTTAGTGGGTGAGACTTGGGCCGTCATGCCGGCGATGAACTCTAAGGAGGCGAGGTCGGCGACGAACCACCGTTGGCGGGCTTGCAGGATGACGTAGCCCACGGCCCCGGCGAAGAGTCCGACGACGGTCGTGGCGAAGGCGATCTGCATGTTGTAGGCCATCGAGGCGACGTCGCCCGTGGCGAGCCCGGCCAGCGCGGGGCCCATGGGGATGAGTGTGCCCATGAGTCCGAGGATGGGGCCGAACTTGGTGAGCATGCGGCAGCGACTCAGGTCGGCGTCGGCGCGCACCTCATACTCGGCCAGGATACGGTCGACGTGGGTCGAGTCGGGCGTGGCAGCGATGCGGCGCACGGCCTCGGTGAAGTCGCGTTCGGCCGAGGCTTCGATGGTGGGCAGGAGGGCGTCGAGGTGCGCGCCGTCCCACGTGTCGAGCTGCTTCTTGAGCTGGCCCGCCTGCTTGGTGCGACGCAGGTATTGGTTGAAGAAACCGCCGAGCATGAGTATGCTGCGGATAAAGAAGTAGAGCAGGCCGACGATGACGGGGACCAGCAGCCCGTTGGAGATCCAAAAGAGGATGTTTGATACGTATTCCATTGTTGTTTAATGTAGGGGCGTATTGCATACGCCCTTGGGTAGTTATCGGCCTTGCGGCCGGGTAGTAGGGGCGTATTGCATACGCCCTTGGGTAGTTATGAGGCTTTGCCCCGGTAGTTAAAGGGTTGTTATAACGACAAAACCACTGTGCAGGCCTTGCATGGTCGCTTCACACACTGCGACACCACTGTGCAGGTCTTGCATGGTCGCTTCACACACTGTAAAACCACTGTGCAGGCCTTGCATGGTCGTTTTACACACTGTGAAATCGTCATGCAGGCCTTGCACGGTCATTTCACACACTTTGCCGCCATCAAGCCGTCTTGCACAGTCATCGTTACACCGATGGAGGTAGAGGCGCCCCTCGTGGGAGCCTTGCCCCGACTATCCATCCGAAGGCTATGATTTCTTCTGAAGCCTCCGCCTCACCGCAGTGAGCAACCATCCGACGAGCGTGAGCCCAAGGAGCAGGCCGAGGGTGCCGAGGCAACCGAGCCAGTCGACGGGGGCGCTGTGCGAGATGACGGTGTTGGAGGGGTGGAAGACGGCGCTGCAGACGGTCAGCAGGAAGAGCAGCAGCGTGAGCAGCATGATCAGCTCGATGAGCAGATCCTTGCCGCCGATGAGGCTGCGGGCAAAGAGCGACGCGGCCACGAACACGGCGACCACCCCCGCGGCCAGCCCCCATGTGACGGTCGTGAAGGCGACGCCGGGCAGGGAGAAGAGCAGGTTGATGTGGAGGTAGAAGAGCGCGGGGAAGATGAGCAGCGAAGGCATGTGGCGCACCAGGGTGGTGTACCACGCAAAGTGCTGCCCGGGCTCGCGATCGCGCAGGCGGGCCAGGCAGAAGTAGACGGTCAGCAGGCTGTCGACCATCACCACCAGGGAGATGTCGAACAGGGCCGAACGCTCCGACAGCATGCGCTGCACCTGCAGCTTGTTCAGCTCGACGACGTACGGGTGGGAGAGCACCACGAACACGCCGAGCAGCAGACTGAACGCAATGCGATAGCGTCGGTCGGGCAGCAGGGTGGTCATGAAGAGGCTCTTCACCACAGCGAAGAAGGCGAGCAGGAGGAAGATGTTGTCCATAATCGAAAAGGGAAAAGCTAAAAGCTAAAAGTGAAAAGCTAAAAGCTAAGCCGGGTACGGGAGAGAGGGGGGAACTCGCGTGCGCCCCCCCACCTCCTGCCGGCAGGACTTTTCGTTTTTAGCTTTTCGTTTTTAGTTCTTCCTCCTTCTGCGGATGATGAGGAACGCGGCGATGGCTACGACCAGCGCGATGGCTGCGATGAGGATCACGTGGCGGCCGGTGGAGTCGGCTGTCTCGTCGACGGCGTTCTGCTTGTCCTTTTCGAGCACGACGCTCTTGGCGTCCTTGTCGGCGAGGTTGGCTTCGCGCGCCTCGGCGATCTTCTGCTTGTACTGGGCGGCGGCCGAGGCGTCGGCCTTCGAGGCGATGAAGTCCTTCAGCTTGGCGTTGTCGCAGACGAAGCCAGAGCATGCTGCGCCGTACTTATTCACCGTCTCGGTGTGCACGCGGGCCAGCTCGGCGATCTGCTCCGGCGTGGCTTTCCACATGCCCTTGCGGATCGTTTCCATCATCACGGCCGTGATCTCTTGCAGTGCGGCCGGGCTTTGCTCGCGGAAGAACTCGTCGACCTTGAGGTCGTACTTATCCTTGACGTAGACGTCGAAGATCTCGTCCCACAGCTCGTCGTCGATGGCGGACGGCTTCATCACGTTCCAAGCGTAGGTGTTGCGGACGGTCTCGGCAAAGACGCCGGCCGACGAGGCTTCACCCTTCATCTTCTCCTTGATATACGTCGGGTTGAGGATCGTCGTACGGGCCTCCACGCCGATGGCCTCCTTAACCTCCTGCATGCGCACATTGCTGCGGTTGCGGTAGTCGCTGAGGTAAGCGTCGGGGTCCTTGCCGGTGACGTGGCGGACGGACAGGTTCATACCGCCCATGAACTCGTAGACGTGATCGAGGCTAAGGGCGCCCCACGTGTTGCTCTGGCGCGGCTGTACGACGACGTCGGTGCGGGTCAGCGCGGCCTCGAAAGCGTATTGGCGGAACAGCTCCCACTGCTTTTCGCTGCCGTAGAAGGCGCCCATGTTATGGATATACGTCTCAGCGATCTCGGACTCCTTCTCCCAGCGGTCGCCGCTCTCCACCATGCCTTGGATGCCCGTGCCATAGTTGCCATTGACACCGCCAAAGACGCGATAAGTAGCCATCTCCTGCGCTTCACGCGGCGAGAGACCCTTGGACAGCAGTGTGCGCTGTGCTTCGGTGACACCCTCGGACACTTGGTTGTCGAACTTGTCATCCTTCGCCGCAGCCGCCATCTCCACGGCGCGATTGATGAGGAAGAGGCGCGAGGCGGCTAAGTCGCGCAGCTGGCCGGAGGTCTGCACCACCACATCGATGCGCGGGCGACCCAGCTCAGAAGAGGGGATCAGGCGCAGGTCGGAGACACGCCCGAAAGCGTCGCGCACCGGCTCCACGCCGAGCATGTAGAGGATCTGTGCGATGGTGGCGCCTTCCGTTTCGATGAACTCGCCCGACCAAAGCGTGTAGCTCACCTTACGCGGATACTCGTTGTTGTGGCGCTTGCGGTAGAGGTCGATCGTGGCGTTGGCCAGTCGCTTACCCTTCTCCCAAGCTGCCTCCGAGGGCGTCGCCTCGGCATTGATCGAGTAGAGGTTGCGGCCCGTGGGCAGCGTGTTCGGGTTGGCAATCGGATCGCCGCCCGGCGAGGGAGCCACGTAGCCACCCTTCAGTGCGTTCATGTTGCTGCGGAGTTCGCTTTCGGGGCTCTCCATGAGGTACGTCTTGTATTTGTTCACGTTCAGGATCGTGCGCTCCACTTCCATGATGGCGTCAGCCAGGTGCACTTCGTCCTTCGTGTACGTCTTCTTCTTGCCACCCATCATACCGCCCATGCCTTTCGGCGGCATACCGCCCGGCATACCACCGGGATGTCCGGCGGGCTTGGCATCGGCTTTACCGCCCGGCATACCTCCGGGATGTCCGGCGGGCTTGGCGTCGGCTTTACCGCCCGGCATACCACCGGGATGTCCGGCCGGCTTGGCGTCAGCTTTACCACCCGGCATACCGCCGGGATGTCCGGCAGGCTTACCGCCCGACATGCCCGCAGGAGGCATTCCTGGCATACCGCCTTTCTTCTTGTTACCTGTCATCATCATCATGGCCGCCATACCCCGCGGGGCGTTGCGGTCGGCGATGATCTCGCGCGCCTTAGCCAGCTCCTCGGGCGTGATCTTGGCTGTGCGGCAGACTAACTCGTCCGTGGCCATCGTCGGTTGGGTGAGCAGACGGTTCACCAGCTCCTTCGCCGGATCTAAGTAGAGCTGCGTGAACTTCACGCGGTCGCGATCGGCGTCAATGTGTGTGCGTCCCTTCAGCTTGTCGAGTGCCCAGACGCCATACGCGATCGGGTCGGTGGCCATAGCCAAGACGGACGATGTGATGCGAGCGGGCTCGTAGGGTACGCCCATCGTGTAGAGCTGTCCGGTGATCTTCTCCGTAGCCAACTCCTCGGCGAAGTTCTCCACGCGGCGGATCTCGTCCTCCGAATAGGGCTTACCGGCGATGCTATCCAGTTCCAGGTCGCGGTGGATGCCGAGCTTTACGGTGGCCGCCTTCACGTTGATCGCGGCACGCTTCAGGTCGTCCTCCAAACGAGCGTCCGGAGCCTTGCCCTGTTCGCGGCGTTCGTTGATGTCCTCGGCGAGGTGGTCGTAGATCTTCAGTGCCTCGGTCAGCTCGCGGTACATGCCGCGCACGCTACTCTCCATGAAGGGCGGCGTGAGGTATGACGTGAGCGTGGCGTAGGAGCGGCGTTTGGCGATGATGCCCTCGCCGACGTTGCCGATGGTGTAGACGTAGAAGTGGGGTAGCGGGCCCACGAGTCGGTCGGGCCAGTCGTTGCTGGAGAGCGCCACCTGCTTGCGGGGCGTGAACTCGAGGCTGCCGTGTGTACCGAAATGGATCAGCGCGTCGGCCTTAAACCCGAAGCGCATCCAGAGGTAGGAGGCGATGTAAGGATGCGGCGGCGCGGCGTCTGTGCCGTGGAGGATCTTGAAGGCATTTGTGCCCGATCCGGCGGCGTTCTGCGGCATTACGACGACGTTGCCGAATTGCAGTCGGGCCACGCCCAGTCGGCCGTCGGCCGTAGCCATGTATTGACCGGGGAAGTCGCCATTGGCGTCTACCACTTCCTTGTATTTCTCCGGGCGGAGCGCCTGTTTCACCCAGGCTTCATAATCTTCCTTCTTGATCAGCTCCGGGTTGCCGGTCTTCATAAACTCAGCGATCGCACCCTCGGCATAGACCCCGAGGACGGCGCCCTGCTGCATGATCATCTTCTCCAACTCGCGATGGTTGGCGGGCAGGTTGTCCACCTTGTAACCCTCGTCTTTGAGTCGCTTGAGGAAGTTGTAGAGCGACGGAGCGACCTCCATGCCGCCGGCCGTCATGGTTGCGCCTTGGCCCTGCCCCTTGAGGTAATAAATGGCCACGCGCTTTTCGCTGTTGGGCTTGGTGCGGAGGTCGAGGAAGCGCTTCACGGTTTCGACGAACGTCTCGAGGCGTTCGGGCACGGCGAAGGAGTGGCGGTAGCCGTCCTTGTCTTCATACTGGGCAAAGAGTGCTGTGGTGCGTATGGCGCCGTCGATCTCGGGCATGGTGACGCTCTGCGACATGAAGCCGCCGGACATGCCCATCGGGTCGTTCTCCCAATCCTCCACGAGGCGATTGACGGTGAGCGGTGCGAGCATCGTCACGTTGTGCTCCCGGAGCCAATCGACCATCTCGTCGCCCAAGCGGCCGTGCGCCATGTTGATCACCATCGCGGGGTTGATGGCGTTGAGGTAGTCGAACCATTTCTCGCGGGCGTAGATGGGATAGACGTTCATGCCCGCCTTTTGCAGCGCATCGATCAGGCCGGTGGGGTCGGCCATCTGTCCGGTGACGACGATTTTGTGGGCGCCCTCGTGCCAGAGGTTTTGCTTCTTGAGCCAGGCCTCATAATCGGCCACGGAGTGGAACTCGAGGTCGTCGTCGCGGTCGTTGCCGCTGGGGTTGGGGTGATAGATGATGTCTTCGGCGCGCTCCACGGCCGGCTCAGGCTCGTTGATGAAGAAGCGTTTGCCGTCGACCACCTTGCGGACGTAGTTGAGCAGGCTGCGATAGTTCTTCTTGCTGCCGCCGTCGAGGTAGGTCTTGATGGAGTCGCGCACCACGGAGTCGAGGTTGCAGATGTTGTTGTCGGGGTTTGTGGCCATCGAGGTGTAGATGGGCACTCCCTTGTCGGCCAGGCGTTGCAGCTGTTCGCGTTGCTCCTCGACGATGCGCAGGCCCATGCCGCTGATGAAGATCATGTCGAAGTCTTTGAGCTTGTCGAGCTCGTCGGTGGAGACTTCCACGAGTTTGATGTGCGAGTTGTCGTTGGCTTTGTAGATGTTGCCAAGCGAGATGGCCTGGAAGTTCACGAAGGCCACGCGTGTGGGTGCCATCCATTTGGAATAAGCAAAAAACGCCGCGGCCAAGACGACTGCGACGATCCCAATCCACAGATAAATCTTTCTTTTCATTCTATGCGTAGTTATGGGGCTTCGCCCCGGTAGTTATAGGTAGTTAGGGGTAGTTATGCGCCTACGGCGCGGTAGTTAGGAGTAGTTTTTTTCGAGGTGGCCTCGAACCCTCAGGGTTTGGCTCTACTTTTTTTCTGGGTGACGCTGAACCCTGAGGGTTTAGCCCTACTTTTTTTC
>ERZ773043.2191-NODE-2191-length-10348-cov-9.571651_pt1 | contig 10348 bp, 8 predicted proteins | sample MGYA00580636_ERZ773043 | MGnify/ENA primary metagenome ERZ773043 (study PRJEB29015, sample SAMEA2737992) | human oral metagenome | biome: human oral; feature: human-associated habitat; material: dental | place: China | collected 2065 ... | reverse complement strand
GCTTTCCATTCGTCATAAGAACAATGGGGATGTTCTTCAAGGTTTAATTTTGTAAAATCGGGGTTCATTGCCATCTTATTTTACCTCCTCTTCCGTAATCTTCATGCCTTTTTTCTGCTGGAGCATACGGAGGATATCGTAGCAGTTTGCTTTTACGCTGATAAATTCATCTATGCCGGCTTCACGATATACCGCTTCCATATCTTTCGGAGCAGCGCCCGCAAGGAAAAGCGTACCTTTCCCCAAAACTTCCTTTAAACGCGGCGCCAGCGCCGGCACATCTTCCGGATAAGTAGCGTCAGTGGAGCAGATGACGGCACAGTCATAAGGAGTCCCCTGATCGTCACAGCCTGCCTTCAGTGCTTCCACACACTTATCCCAGCGTGAACCCGGCTTATCTTCATCATCTTGGAAACCGTTATTCAAATGAACGCTGAATTCGCCGACCTGCAAGAAGCTGGTAGAGAAATCAGCTCTCGCCTTATGCTGCGGAATCGGTCCCATATTGGCCAGGAATATTTCCACATTCTTGCCGGTTTCCTTTTTAAACGCCTGTGTGTCAAAGCGGAGTTTTTCAAAACGTTCGGTCCAGCGGTGCGCGTAAATCTTTCTCACTTCGATGGAATCCGCTTTGGCGGCTCTTGCTGTGCGTACTTCAGAAATTGTAGCGCCGGCGGAGAATGCGGCAATTGCCTTCTCAACGATGTCGGTATCGGCTGCTTTCAGTTCTTCCAGCTTTTCCTTCAGGAAATCTTTGTCCATATCGGCACGATATTTCTCAACGCCTTCAGACAGTTCTTTTTTCAGCGCCGGTACATCTTCCGGACGCGGATCAAGAAGTTCTTCCGTCATATTCGGATACATATTTGTCCCGACAGCGCTGTCCTTGCGGAGGTCAAGCGCTTTGAAACGCTGTTTCAGGATTTCAAGAATCTGCTGCTGCGGATATTCTTCTTTAAGAGCTTTCAGGATACCGCCAAGAGATTCGATTTTCTGGAATTCTCCCCAGATTTTTTCAGCCATTTCCTTGGTCAGTGCTTCAATCCCCCAGGAACCGCCGGCCGGATCGATCGGACGAAGCATGCCGAATTCTTCCTGCAGCATGATGTGTACGTTTCTTGCGATACGGCGAGAGAATTCATCACCCTTGCGTACCGTTGCGTCATAAGGATCATTTTCATAAGAATCAACACCACCGACAACTGCAGAGAAAATCTGGGTCGTTTCACGAAGCATATTTACACCGATATCGAAAATCGTCTTGGTAAACATCGCCGGACGGGCATGGATTTTGCAGGAACGGTCTTTTTCTTCGGCGCCGAAGGCTTTCATGATATTAGACCATACCTGGCGGGCAGCACGGAGCTTGGCAATTTCAATGTAGAAAGTGGCGCCTGTATTAAATGCGAACTGCAGGGACTGGGCAATATCATGGATATCGATGCCGCGCTTCTGCATTTCACGGATATATTCGACAGCGATAGCAAAGGTATAAGCCACTTCCTGTACGGCATTCGCACCGCCATTGGAGAAAATATCGCTTCTGACGAAAATGGTGCGGAGCTGCGGCGCATTCTTTCTCGTCCAGCGGATAGATTCCGCCATTTCATCATATAATTCTTCCAGCGGCTGGTTCAGCTTTCCTCTCTTGATCAGCTGGGCAATCGGGTTCGCTCCGATAACACCTTTCACTTTGCTGACATCTTTTCCCTTAGCCTTCAATGTCGCGGCTACCAATGCCAGCATACGGAGAGAGGAAGTACCGGCATACATCATAAACGGGATCTTTTCCATATCAAGACCGTCAAGCAGGGTATGCATATCTTCCAGCGCGGTAATGCTTACGCCTATATCGCCCGGCTTTTCGGCATCCATGACATCAATGCCGTCGGCAGTGGCGGTATCAATACGTACATTATAAACAGTGGAACCTCTGTCGATTTCATGCTTCAGAAGTTCATTATTTTCTTTCGGCAGCGTTTCATCGCATGCCTGGGCAATACCCCATGGAGCGCATTTATAGCCGTTCACCGTTGCGCCGCGGAGAAAATCTCCCATGCCCGGATAATCATCTGTCGGAAGAATCTTATCAGTTGCTGACGGTCCGGTTCTCCATGTATAAATCGGATCAAAGGTAATCCCTTCATAAGTCTTGGTAAACATGATCTTATCGAAAGGCTTTCCTTTCAACAGAGCATTACAAGCCTCCACCCACTCCTCATAGGTCGGCTTTTCAAATTCGTCAAATTTTACTTCTGGGAAATCGGCTTTTTCATTTGATTTTCTCAAGATCGCTTCCAACTCTTTGTCAGTAAGCTGCTTGACCGATTCCTGGGTATTCTGTTCTGCCATGAAAACATCCTCCTTATAATAATTTTAGACAATTCCGCGGAAAATACAGCTTGCAGACAAGACGGTAAAGTCTCTGATAGAACTTCCTTTCAAATACCTAATATAACGTCTTTCAAGCCGGACTTTCAAAATCCCCGATATGTACACCTCCTTACAATCTACTCACAAAAAAACGACTATCACGCGAAACTGATAGCCGGACAAGGAAATAATTTCCCAATCCCCTCCCCATCTCTCGCAGGTATAACGGTGATTCTTAGACAGATAGTTCTCCTGGCTCAAGTTCCTCATTTATATCGCCTTCCCAGTTACCCAGTGACATACTTGATATAAACTCCCTTTACAGTGGCGGGACCGCTCCGGATTCTACCGGATTCTCTTTTACGCTTTCGCACCTGTCAGATATGTGAAATTGTCTAAATAACTACATTTTTAGTATAATTCATTACATTCTAAGTGTCAATCAACCACATTCATATTTAATATAATTAATTTTTATATTTATCCACATCTTTACCCCCGATTTATTGATTTTTCATTCATTACTACTATATAATGATGTTAATGTTGCAAACTATTAAAAATATCTTACCTATCTTATAGGAGGAAACAGGAGGTCGGAAATATGACAAACGCTGAAAAAGAAAGACGAACTGAAGAAGCATTGAAACTGAGCAGCCTCTTCGAAGAACTGGATGGCCGCCGTCCGAGGCTTTTCATGCCGGAGCTTGAAGATGATGACGATAAAGAAGCAAGAAAACTTGCCGCCACGACATTTGCCGACCACGGCTGGGACGTAGATGTAAGCCCCCTCCTCTCCCCGGAAAGCTCCACGCAGAATGCTGCCGACAATGACGTCCATTTCATCTTCTACACATCCAAAAGCCCTACGATGAAGCAAAAATTAATCTCGCTCTCTCAGACACTTGCCATGATCGGCCGGGACGACATCCTCATAGCCGCCCATCAGGTCAGCAAAGATGATAAGGAACTCCTCTTCCGTTACGGCATCCTCGCCGCTTTCGACAAGAATACGGATGTAAGCGATGTAAGTCTCACCATGCTCCGCGTCCTCGTCTCCATGGCAAAAGAAGAACAGAATCCCACCGAGGAAATGCCTTATTGATCCTCAGTCCCTTATAAACAGGAGAAACATCCTCCTGTTTTTTATTACGGACAAACAGCATATGGACTCCCAAAAGAAAATGCCGGGCATTGCAAAAAATATTTCAGAAATACTTTCATCTACTCATCAGCATACTTTAAGCACTGCTATCCTGTATCTGTACAGACATGCAAAAACGATTTGATCCCACAGCTCCGCGTTTTGGTCCGGCATCCGGAACCGCCTCAATACCACCTCTCCATGCAGCTGCTATATAAGCAGATGCAAATCAATATTCAGCAGTTTAGCAGATGACTTATTGCATAATTCTATTACGACCGGATCCCTTAAAACACAATCAAAAAATTCTTCCGGCATCTCATAATGCAAAACAACCTATTCCGTATGCCCGACTGTTTCGGATTTTCTATACTCATCAAGTAAGCAGAAATACTGATCATCATTATAGTCAGATTCCTCCCCACCTCCTTACAAAGATGAATAGTACCTGCACTTTAATATGATATCTGCAATCCAGGAATCTCTAAAAATCTCTTTTTGCCTTTAATGAAGTCCATTATCCCGTTCACAAAATTGAACAGCAAAAAAGCAGTGCCGAAGCACTGCTTTTTGTAATTAGAATCAGCCAACTGTAAAGAGTGTGTCGCCGCCCTGTACGCTCTGGCCTTCGCTGACCGGCATACCGGTAATCTTGCCATCGCAGGGAGCCATGATCGGGTTGCCCATCTTCATAGCTTCGAGAACGAGAACTTCGTCGCCTGCCGCTACTGCGTCACCAACGTGTTTATTGATACGCAGGACTTTGCCCGGCATCGGAGCTTCTACGACTTCACCTGCGCCAGCGGGTGCTGCTGCCGGTGCGGGTGTTGCTGCTGGAGCAGGTGCCGGTGCAGGAGCTGCTGCCGGTGCGGGTGCTGCCGCCGCCGGTGCCGCTGCTGCGGGGGCTGCTGCTGCGCCGCTGTCTTTAACTACTACATCGTAATCCTGGCCGTTAACTGTTACGGTAAATTTTCTCATTGTTCTTCCTCCTAATTTTGTACTTTCAACTTTCAATTAGAACTGCTGGTTTCCGGAAACACCTGCAATGCGGGCGCCTGTGGTCCAGCCAGGTCTTGCTGCCGGGCGGATAGAAACGATTTCACCGCCGCCCATAGCAACGATTGCTGCTGCAATGGCTGCTACAACAGCACCATTATCAGCGGCTCTCGAAGCTGCCGCCGGCGCCGCTTTTTTAGCCGCTGCCGCCGGTGCTGCGGACTGATTGAGAGATGAACGTACTTGGCAGATCATGATCAGGGCAATGACTGCCAGAACGGCAGCTGCTACCGCGATATACATAACTGTATCGTTATTCATCCAAACCCATCCTTTCAAATATTATCAATGTGTAAACGTATATTACAGCGGAATGTTTCCGTGTTTCTTAGCCGGATGTACTTCATGTTTGGAAGCAAGCATCTTCAGAGCATTGATAACTACCGGACGAGAATTTCTCGGATCAATAACTGCGTCTACATAGCCGCGTTCTGCAGCTTTGTAAGGAGTTGCAAATTCATCAACATACTCCTGTGTACGCTGTTCTTTCTGCGGATCCTTCTTGAAAATAATGTTTGCTGCGCCGGCAGGTCCCATAACGGCAATTTCTGCGGTCGGCCAAGCGAATACCTGGTCAGCCCCCTGTTCACGGGAACACATGGCGATGTAGGAACCGCCGTATGCTTTACGGAGAATCAGGGTAATCTTCGGAACTGTTGCTTCGCAGTACGCAAACAGCATCTTAGCTCCGTGACGGATTACACCTGCATATTCCTGCTGCTTGCCGGGCAAGAAGCCGGGAACATCGACAATGTTCAGAACCGGAATATTGAAGCAGTCGCAGAAACGAATAAAGCGGGCAGCTTTATCAGAAGCATTATAGTCAAGGCAGCCTGCCATGAAGTTCGGCTGGTTGGCAATAATGCCGACAGTCTGTCCATCCATACGGCAGAAGCAGGTAATGATGTTCTTAGCCCATTCCTTAGCTACGTCGTAGTACTCGCCGTTATCAACGATGGATTTGATGACATCATACATATCGTACGGTGCATTGGAGTTTTCCGGCATAATGGTATCCAGACTTGCATCTGTACGGGTCGGATCATCTCCGGTTTCAACAATCGGCGCGTCTTCCATGTTATTGCTCGGCAGGAAGGAAAGCAGGTAACGAATCTGTTTAATGCAGTCTTCGTCATTTTCAGCTGCAAACTGGGCAACACCGGATGTACGGTTGTGAGTCATAGCGCCGCCGAGAGCTTCAGCGGTAATCTTTTCGCCGGTTACGGATTCAACTACTGCCGGTCCTGTCAGGAACATCTGAGAGGTGCCTTTTACCATGTAGATGAAGTCGGTCAGTGCCGGGGAATATACAGCGCCGCCTGCAGATGGTCCCATGATTGCGGAAATCTGAGGAATAACGCCGGATGCAATGGTATTGCACCAGAAAATCTTGCCATAGCCGGAAAGAGCATCTACTGCTTCCTGGATACGGGCTCCGCCGGAATCATTCAGGCCTACGCAAGGAGCACCGACTTTAAGAGCCAGTTCGTTTACGTGAACAATTTTCGCAGCGTGCATTTCACCAAGGGAGCCGCCTTCTACCGTGAAGTCCTGGGCGAATGCAAATACAAGTCTTCCGTCTACGGTACCATAACCGGTAACAACACCTTCGCCGGGGAGATCTTTCTTCTCCTGGCCGAAGTTGTAGCAGCGGGACTTAACAAGCGCATTGACTTCTACAAAAGAGCCTTCATCAAACAGAAGAGCAAGTCTTTCGCGGGCTGTCAGTTTGCCTTTTGCATGCTGTTTTTCAACTTTCTTTTCCCCACCCATAGCCTCTACGTGTGCGAGGTTATTGTGAAGAAGTTCAATTCTTTCTGCAACAGTTGCCATTCTTACACCTCCAAAAATATTGGTCCCTTACCGGGACGTCCCTATTATAGCATAGGGACCGATCCTTATGCTATTAGAAAGACGGGCCGCCGGGGCGTTCGGTCAGTTCCAGCAGAAGGCCGGTAGCTTTCGGGTGCATAAATGCGATGTGGCAGCCGCCAGCACCAACTCTCCAATGCTTGTCAAGCTTTGCGTCTTCCGGAAGTGCAGCAAGCGCTTCGACAATGTTGTCTACGCGAAGAGCTACATGCTGGAAGCCATTCTTGCCGCCGTTCTTAGCAATATAGCGGGCGATCGGGCCATCCGGAGTTGTAGAACCCAGGAATTCCAGTTCGCATGCTTCGCTCTGTGCGGACGGTTTGAAGAAGCTTGTCGTTACATGCTGTTCTTCTACCGTTTCATCCGGAAGGGACGGTTCAAGGTTCAGCAGATCTTTCATCTGCTTCTTGATCAGCGCCAGATCATTAACAGCTACGCCGACATGGTCTACACATAATACTTTGAATGCCATAATAATTCCTCCTTTGAATTATTTAAATATATTTCCCACGATAGAATCAACGACTGTGAAAGGATCCTTTTCTCTTTCATAGACTTGTTCTACGTAGTCAGCAAATTTACCCGTCTGTACGATATCTTCCATAACATGACGGGAAATGCGGTCGTGGATCATCTCTACCATCTCAGTGCGGGCGCGTTCACGTCTGCGTTCTTCCAGCAAGCCGGATTCTTCAAGATATTTACGATGGGAATTAAGAGATTTGACAACGTCCGCGACGCCTTCGTCCTTGTTTGCAATCGTCCTTTCAATGGGAGGACGCCAGTTCTGAGCTTCTCCCAGATCAAGCATCATTTCGATTTCAACATTCAGACGGTCCGCGCCGTCACGATCACATTTATTAATGCAGAATACATCCCCGATTTCAAGGATGCCTGCCTTAATAGCCTGAATATCGTCACCCAGTCCGGGTACGAGCACAACGAGTGTTGTATCCGCATTCTTGACGATATCTACTTCTGACTGCCCTACGCCTACTGTTTCGATGAAAATGACATCGAGACCGAAAGCATCCATCAGTTTTACCGCATCGGTAGTCTTTCTGGACAAACCGCCAAGACTGCCGCGGGTACCCATACTGCGGATATATACACCTTCGTCCAGTGTGAGGTCATTCATTCTGATACGGTCGCCAAGAATAGCACCGCCGGAGAATGGAGAAGTCGGATCGATAGCCACAATACCGACTTTCTTACCCTGTTTTCTGTACTGTTTAATCAGCGCGTCTGAAAGTGTGCTCTTACCCGCACCAGGTGCACCAGTGATACCGATGACCTGTGCACGACCGGTATGGTGGTAGATTTCTTTCATGATATCTTCCCAGCCATCACGTTCGTCTTCAACGATGGTTATTGCTCTCGCTAAGGCACGTCTGGAACCGTCCCAAAAATTTTTCATTGAGAATTCCATGGATACACCGCCTTTTTAAGAGTAAATAATAGAGGCATGGGGCCACAGCAAATGCAGCCCCGTGCAACTATTAAGCTTCTATTGGATAGAAGAAAATGTCAATTATACGTTAGCTTTGATGCAGTCGATAATTTCCTTGGTCGGTGTGCCGGGAGTGAAGATAGCTTTTACGCCAGCTGCTTTCAGGCCCGGGATATCACCGGCAGGAATTACGCCGCCGCCGATAACGAGAACATCTTCCATTCCTTTAGCTTTCAGTGCTTCTACCACTTCCGGGAACAGGGTGTTGTGAGCGCCGGACAAAAGGCTCAGTGCTACAACATTAACGTCTTCCGCATCTGCCGCTTCAACGATCTGAGCGACAGTCTGGCGAAGACCTGTGTAAATAACTTCCATACCTGCATCGCGAAGTGCGCGGGCAACTACTTTTGCACCGCGATCATGTCCATCAAGACCCGGTTTAGCAACGAGTACTCTGATACGTTTTTCTGCCATAGTTATATACCTCCAGAATTTTAGTTAGGATTAAAGTGTGTTGTGTGCTTTGTATTCGCCGAATACTTTGCGGAGAACGCCGCAAATTTCGCCGAGAGAGCAGTAAGCACGTACGCAGTCAAGGATAACAGGCATCAGGTTGACGGATTCGTCAGCAGCTGCAACTTCCAGCTTGGCCAGTTCTTCCTTAACCTTTGCGTTATCACGTTCTGCCTTAACTTTAGCCAGTTTGTTCTTCTGGAATTCGCCGGCGGATGCGTCAACCTTCAGGAGGCCTTCAACCGGAGCTTCATCCATGGTGAACTTGTTGACGCCGACAATTGTCTTTTCGCCGGATTCAACAGCCATCTGCCATGCATAAGCAGATTCCTGGATTTCTTTCTGGATATAACCTTTGTCGATAGCTTCAACAGCGCCGCCCATTTCATCAATCTTGCGGATGTATTCTTTAGCTTCCGCTTCGATGGCGTTGGTCATAGCTTCTACATAATAGGAGCCGCCCAGCGGATCGACTACGTCAGCCAGACCGGATTCATAAGCAACGATCTGCTGTGTACGCAGAGCGATGGTTACGGATTCAGTGGTCGGCAGAGCAAGAGCTTCATCGCGGGAGTTAGTATGCAGGGACTGTGTTCCGCCCATAACTGCCGCTGCTGTCTGGAGAGCAACACGAACGATGTTGTTGTTCGGCTGCTGAGCTGTCAGCATGGAACCGGCTGTCTGGGTATGGAAACGCAGTTTCATGGACTTCGGGTTCTGAGCATGGAAACGTTCTTTCAGAATCGTAGCCCAGAGACGACGGGATGCACGGAATTTAGCAACTTCTTCAAGTACGTTGTTGTGAGCGTTCCAGAAGAAGGACAGACGGCCTGCAAAGTCGTCGATCTTCATGCCTGCTTTCAGAGCCGCTTCGATGTAAGCGATACCATCAGCGATGGTGAAAGCGATTTCCTGAGCAGCGGTGGAACCTGCTTCACGGATATGGTAGCCGGAGATGGAAATGGTGTTCCACTTCGGTACATTCTTGGAGCAGTATTCAAAAATGTTAGTAATCAGACGCATAGACGGTTTAACCGGGAAAATATAGGTTCCGCGGGCTGCGTATTCTTTCAGAATATCATTCTGGATGGTGCCGCGGAGCTGATCAGCCGGTACGCCCTGCTTTTCAGCGACTGCGATGTACATAGCCAGCAGTACGGATGCCGGTGCGTTGATTGTCATGGATGTGGAAACTTTGCCCAGATCAATCTGGTCAAAAAGGATTTCCATATCTTTCAAGGTATCGATTGCTACGCCTACCTTACCGATTTCGCCGATAGCCATTTTGTCATCAGAGTCATAGCCGATCTGGGTCGGAAGGTCAAATGCGCAGGACAGGCCGGAACCGCCGTTTTCAATCAGGTAACGATAACGCTTGTTGGATTCTTCAGCGGTAGCAAAGCCTGCATACATACGCATGGTCCAGAGACGGCCGCGGTACATGGTCGGCTGTACGCCGCGGGTGTACGGATAATCGCCGGGAATTCCGAGATCTCTTTCATAATCGAAACCTTCGATATCAAGAGGTGTATACACCTTATTGTGTTTTAAACCAACTCTTTCCGGAGTCTTTGCGTAAGATTTAGCGCAAGCAGCTTCGTATGCTTCGAGTTTGGCTTTCAGGGATTCGTTTGCCATAAGTTCATCTTCCTCCTAAAAAATAAGTAAAATTGGGAAAGGTCTCATCCTTGGCAGAAATGTCAGATTGCGGCTTTTAGGCTCTTCTCATCTGTATTTCGCAGACAATCGCTTTCATTGGTATGGATCCGCAAAGCCTCTTGCTGTGATGCCGCATTATGTCTTGTCACCACAGCGGAGGAACTCTTGCGGGATCCATGTATGATTCTGCTCTCAGCAGTTATCACCATAGACAATTATATAACAATCATGCTTTTTGTAAAGAATATATTATGGGAAAATTATTTTTTAAAAAGCATGGA
>ERZ773043.2189-NODE-2189-length-10350-cov-10.526955_pt1 | contig 10350 bp, 7 predicted proteins | sample MGYA00580636_ERZ773043 | MGnify/ENA primary metagenome ERZ773043 (study PRJEB29015, sample SAMEA2737992) | human oral metagenome | biome: human oral; feature: human-associated habitat; material: dental | place: China | collected 2065 ... | reverse complement strand
CACTCCACAGGAGCTAAGCTTTGTTCAGTATTAGACAACTGAATAACACACCTCAACCAGCTACGCTGAGTACATAGAGAATGGAAGCACCGCCACTCGTTGGGCGAATATGAGGACATGTAACGCATAGTTCTCTTTCTGGTAGATTGTTCTAGTCTTCATCAACAAAAAGAGACCATGGGACGATAGGAGGATCGTCGACGAATGTCGCATCACTTTCCTCTACAGCCTGACGCCACCGACGGTATGCTGGAGAAGGTTCACTTGCTTTAGCAAGCTCCTTACGGACGAAGACAATATCTTTTGATAGTTGCTCGCAATCAACGTCTTTCAGTACAACGGGGGATGACGTCTTCGTTTCTTCGTCATCACCAACGCTGGTAGGCTCTGACACTACTGCATACGACATACCTGCTGCACTTTCTTGTCTCGCATCCTGAGGAGATACCGTTGAGTTAAAGGTCTGAGACGACTCTCTTTGGCAGCATAGGCAAACTACATAGACTGCTAGAGCGCCCATTCCGTGTGCGACACGGTCTGGAGTGCCTTCATGTCCTATCGTTCTGTCGCGATCCGACGCTGATGGTATTGTTTCACTCATAACTGTGCGAACCATTATATAATGGTGGCGTTAGTTATGACAATCCCTGGGGTTTGGGTTCAAACCAGAGTTTGTCTACTGCTCTATACTCCCTAGAGAAACCCTGCGCAGTATATCTGTCCGAATCTCGCAGGTCAGAAGAAAACGACAGTATAACAAACGCAACAGGCATCTTGATATATCGCTCGCGCTTGCAAAGTTGTTTCTGTTCGCGTTACAGTTTTGCAATGAAACACGACCACTCACCGGAAAATAACCCACTCGTCACTACACGCGACATTTTCACGATAGCAAACGCAATGAGCGTATGTGGCGCAGTACTCGCTTGGAAAGGCGCCGAAGCTACAGAGACGCCCAAAGGAGCTGCCATGCTTATCGCCGGACGGGGACTTGATGCGCTTGATGGCAAGGTAGCGCGCGCCACCGGTCAGACGAGCAATTTCGGCGCATTAGTGGACGCCGGTCTTGATAAAATCGCAACTGCAAAAATTATATATGAGTTCACGAAGAAGGATATCATGCCAAGGGAGATTACAGCCGCGCTCATCGGTCTACAAGCCACCAACGCGCTTGCAACCACCATTACCATGCTAAAGCACCCCGGCAAATCAATCCGCCCAACAACATCAGGCAAACTCGCAATGGCCGGAGAAATGGCGTCAATATTCGCTTATGGTATTGGTGCCGCCGCAGAACAAAGCGGTCACAAAACGATCGCAACCGTTTCCCGAACCGTTGGCGGGCTCGCTTTCGCCGCATCACTGCCATGCGCGCTTCATGCCTCATGCGCATACGTGCGGCAAGCTGCACAATAACCACCTCAAGCGATTTGGCATTTTTCGCAATGCGCTATATTATAGACAATTATGAAGAACCTCGTTATCGTCGAGTCGCCGGCAAAAGCAAAAACTATTGAAAAATATCTTGGACATGATTTTCATGTTTTGTCAAGCGTAGGGCATATTCGCTCTATTGCGAAGAAAGCCAAAGACGGCACGCCGCCGATTGATGTCGCACACGATTTCAAAACTATATACGAGATTGATCCCGAAAAGGGAAAAATTATCGCCAAACTAGAAAAAGCCGTCAAAGCAGTCGGTGCAGCGAACGTCTGGCTCGCTACCGATGAAGACCGCGAAGGGGAGGCGATCGCCTGGCACTTATGCGAAGTTTTAAACCTTGACCCTGCCACTACTAAGCGTATTACCTTTCATGAAATCACCAAACCTGCAATTGAAGCAGCAATCCAACACCCGCGTACTGTTGACATGAAACTCGTCGAAGCGCAGCAGGCAAGGCAAATCTTAGACCGCCTCGTTGGCTTTGAACTAAGCCCTGTCGTCTGGCAAAAAGTCCCAGGCGGTAAATCCGCTGGACGCGTGCAGAGTCCAGCTGTACGTCTGCTGGTTGAACGCGAGCATGAAATTGAGCAGTTCGCGGGTAGCTTCCAATTCAAGGTTACCGCCGTATTCATATACGACGGACAAGAAGTCAAAGCCGAACTTAAGCAGCGGTTTGATACTGAAGCTGATGCGCGCGCCTTCCTAGAATCACTGAACAACGCAAAATATATCATTGACGATATAAAGACATCGCCGTCAACCCGCAACCCTGCCGCGCCATTCACCACCAGCACGTTGCAGCAAGAAGCCAACGCCAAGCTAGGTATGAGCAGCCGCGCCACTATGGCGAGTGCGCAGAAATTATATCAAGAGGGGCGCATCACATACATGCGTACCGACAGCGTAAACCTATCAAAACAGGCAATTGCCGCTAGCGCCGATCACATCAAGCGGCTCTACGGTATTGAATACAGCCACGCCCGCACATTCAAAACGAAATCCGCCGGCGCGCAGGAAGCCCACGAAGCAATCCGCCCAACCGATGTCACGCGCGAGTCGGTCAGCGGCAACGGCTACGACCAAAAGCTCTACGACCTCATCCGCCGGCGCACGCTCGCCAGCCAAATGGCATCTGCCAAGATAGAGAACACAACGGTAACGATCCGGATTGAACAGGCAAATGCTAAACAGGCGGTCAACAGTGCTGCTAATGCAAACGATCTCGTTTTTGAGGCTAAAGGACATACCATTGTCTTCGACGGCTTCCTGCGCGTCTACGGTGGCGGCAAGGACGACGCTATCCTACCGACATTTACCGCCGGCGATCTTGTGCGCGAGTATTCCATGGAGGCGCGCCAGGTCTTTGCTCGTCCGCCTGCGCGCTACACTGAAGGTACGCTCGTTAAAAAACTTGAAGAACTTGGCATTGGACGCCCAAGCACCTATGCCACTATTATGAACACGATCCAAACACGCGGTTACGCTGAACGCGGCGAATCCGAAGGCAAGCCACGCGACGTTATCGTGCTGCAGCGTATCAATGGGAATGTTGAACGCGACATCCAGACTGAAAAAACCGGCTCAACCCGCGGCAAGCTCATACCAACACCGGCGGGCGAGCTTATCAGCGGCTTTCTTACCGACCATTTTAAGCCAGTCGTTGATTACGGATTTACCGCTAACGTCGAGAAAGATTTCGATGACATCGCGAGCAATAAATTAACGCGCAATGCCATGCTGCACAACTTTTACGAACCGTTTCATGCCCGCATTGAGCAATCGGGCGCAATTGACCGCAGCAAAGTTGGCGATTCGCGCGACATTGGCACCGATCCAAAAACCGGTAAACCAATCATCGCGCGCTTCGGACGCTTCGGACCAATGCTCCAGCTTGGCAGTACCGATAGCGACGAGAAACCGCACTTCGCGCCACTGCCGCGTGGTACAAAAATCAGCACCGTCACATTAGAGCAAGCACTCAAAGCGTTTGAGTTACCGCGACTTGTCGGCACAACTGAGGACGGGCAAGATATTAGCGCTAATATCGGACGCTTCGGGCCATACATTCAAGTCGGCAAGCTATACGTCAGCCTAAAGGAGGATGACCCGCGAGAGATTACCGAAGCAAAGGCGCGCGAGCTATACGCCGCAAAGTTGCAGGCTGAAGCTGAAAAACATATCGCCGATTTTGGCGACGTCAAAGTACTTAATGGGCGCTTCGGGCCATACGTCACTGATGGTAAAAAGAATGCAAAAATCCCGAAAGACACCGACCCGAAAACAATCACAGCCGAACAAGCACGCGAGATGCTTGCAGCTGCACCCGCCAGACGCGCACGCGGACGACGCAGCGCCACGCAAAAAGCCAGCAAATCACGCGCCTCATCGACAAAATCAAAGAAAAAATAATTCTACCGCATCGCAATAGGTAGAACGTAAATGCGGAAAAGCCGTCACATCCAGACACCACGTTACCCAGCGAAAAATCGCGTCTTGACGCTGTTATTGTAACAGTGTATTATCATAAATATGACATTTCGTCAACGTCTCCGCAAAGTGCGCCACTGGCTTTTACTCTGTTTGCTCGCCGTCTGTATTGCGTCGCTATATTCACTATCAATCAAAAATCCAGTCGGCAATTCCTATGCAATGTACCGCCTCGGTAAAGTAGCTCGCATCATCCACGACGTACCATACTGCAGCGGAGACGCTGAGCAAACAATTGATATATATCTGCCGCCAGAATCAACCGACCCAGCCCGCACCCACGCATCATATCCGCTCGCTATTTATGTTCACGGCGGCGGCTGGAGCAAAGGCGACAAACGCAATGCAATCGCCGATTTCTACGGTGCCGCTTTGGTGCGCGCCGGGTTTGCGTTTGCGTCGATTAATTACCGCTTAGCGCCACGGCATCGCTATCCAACGCAGAATAACGACACTGCCTGCGCCATCAATACACTCGCTGCAATTGCGCCCCAGTATGCCATCAATACGCGTAGTGCCATATTAATAGGCGATAGTGCCGGCGGCTTTTTAGTAAGCACCTATGCGCTTTCTACCGCTAAACCGCCCGTGACAATCCGCGGCGTTGTAAGCCTGTACGGCACAACCGATTTAGTGCGCCAGCTCAAGCTAGGGCGCCGACGCAATCCTAACGCTTTTAACTACCTCGGGTCAGCCGACTTTGCAACCGCTAAAAAAGCCAGTCCGCTTTATCATAAAATCACCGGCACGCCGCCGCCGTTTTTATTCCTGCATGGCGCCAAGGACAAGGTCGTGTCGCCCGACCAATCGCACTTACTCTATGAACGTATCGTCGTACAGCAGCCGCTCAGCCGTTTCATTCGCATATCACACGCCGGACATGAATTTACTGGCGCATCAAACCTAACACGAGCACAAATCCGCGAAACCGTCGTGAAATTCGCCGCCGAGCATGCCGGAGTCCGCCTAGAAGACAGCGTATTTGACGACATTGACGATATCGACACGCAGGCGCTCTTGTCTACGCCGCCGCCCGCGATTGATATATCAGCCGATATTGATACGTCAAAGTACTCATCGCATATACCTGCGAGCACCGTGCCTATCTTTAATTTCGCTACACCGCTACTGGGTTCTCAGCCTTAAACCACTGTAGCTAGCGCTTAAATATTTTACTCATCATGATATTTATGATGTGGCTCTATCGTCGTTTTGCATACATCACCGACAATTCAACAGAGGTAGTTTGACACGGTACAAAAATGTTTCTAGCCTTATCATTCTTTTTCGGTAAAAAAAGTGCCAAAAAAACATTTACCATAAGCGTCTATATTGTGATACAATATTTATAGAACCGTGAGGGTTTGACATTTATAACACTATATATTATAATTAATAAATCATTTATACTAACCTAACACTATAAAAGCCTCAGGTGAGGCGGAGGCTGGAGATACTATATGACCGAAGTTGCTGGCACCGACACCGCATCGACAATCAAAACCGCCATTCAAGACATTTTGAAAACGATCGATCAAGAACGCGAGCGCGAGATTATTACGCGCCGTTTTGGTTTATTCGACCGCAAAGAAACGCTTGAGCAAATCGGCGAACTCCTTGGTATCACTCGCGAACGCGTGCGTCAGCTTGAGAAAGCAATTATTATTCGCCTAAAAATCGCGACAGAAGAGGGCAATATTCCAGCTGTTCGCACCATTGAACGCCTCATCATCCGCGACTTGTCGGAGAACGGTCGCATTGGGCGCGTCAACGACATCGCCGAACGCTTGTCGCCCGGAAAAGCAACAGCTATCCGCACGCACGTCGCATTTATTGCCGAACTCTCGCCACGCCTCACAACCATCAACGAAACCGACAACTATTATCAGGGTATTAGCATCGCCGAAAACGGCGACGAAAAGAAAATTCGCAGCAACATTGATACCATCGTTAAGACGATCAAAAAACACGGCGAACCTATCGACATTGAAACGCTCCACGGCATGCTCACTTACGAAAGCCCAGCGCAAGTCCGCGCTCTCGCGAGCCTATCAAAACAACTCGCTAGCTTAAAAGACGTTTGGGGACTCACGAAATGGCCAACCGTCAATCCAAAAAATATCCGCGACAAAATCTACGTTATCCTCGTAGGTAATGGCAAACCGTTGCATTTCTCGGAAATTGCTAAAGCGATTAAAACAAGCGATTTCAAGCGCAAGAATGTTACCACGCAGGCGATTCACAACGAGCTCATCAAGGACAAGCGCTTCGTGCTCATCGGCCGCGGCATTTACGCGTTGCAGGAATGGGGCTACTCGCGCGGCACGGTGTCGGAAATTATCGCAAACGTGCTCAAAGACGCCGGCGAGCCGTTGCACCGCGACGAAATCGTCAGGCGCGTACTTAAGAGCCGCCGCGTCAAAGAAACGACAATCCTCCTCAACCTGCAGAGCAAACCAGAATTCAAACGCGTCGCTAAAGCAACGTACGCCCTCGCCGACGCTGCACAACACGAAAGTTAAAGGAATCAGAATGACCTGGTTTCTTCGACGTTAACCATCGTAAAAGAGGCTACGTCGCTAATCTCACCCGAACGATCAGATAAAACAGAGGGCGCGAGCAGCGCTTATTGCTCAGATTATGATATAATATAAGAGATATTATGTCATTCGTTTTGTCAGTCGTCAGCCTACTCATGCAATGGTACGTTTGGATGCCAATTGTACTCGTTTTAGGGTATATGACCTGGCGCAACTACCGCAGCATTGACGCCGTAAAGAATATTGAAAGCGTTCTATTAATGCTTGAGATTCCAAAAACAAACGACAAGTCCGAGCTCGCCGCCGAACAAATGTTTGCAAGCTTACACGGTATCTTGCGCGATGCGCGCGAACTCAGGGCGAATGGCGGGTACCAAGAGCACCTCAGCTTTGAAATTGCCTCGGTCGGCGGACGCATTCAATTCTACGTCTGGACGCCAAAAGCACTGCAGAGCTTCGTTGAAGGACAAATCTATGCGCAGTATCCACAGGTACAAATTCACACTGCCGAAGAAGATTACGTCACACACGAACGCCACCACACCGTCGTCTATACGTCGGAATTATCACTAACCGATCGAGAGTTTCTGCCGATTAAAACGTTCCAGAGCTTTGAAGTCGACCCGCTCGCCGGTATTACCGGCACGCTCGCCAAGCTTGAAGACACAGACGAGGAAATATGGATTCAAATGCTCGTACGCCCAGTGCGCGACGACTGGCATAAAGCGGCAGACAGTTGGATTACGTCAATCAAAACAGGCGGTTTCAACTTATTCGGACAAGGCGGCGGTGGACGATGGGTTGCCAGCTTGTTTGAAGCGCTATGGGCGCCGCCAGAGCAGGGAACTGGCGCGGCGAAAGAGTTGTCCGAGCGCGATAAGACACGTATCGCCGAAGCTGAAAAGAAAGCAACAAAACTCGGTTATCAGGTAAAAATCCGCGTTGCCTATTTAGGAGAAAGCGTTAGCGACGCACGTTTGCGCATGCAGGGGATTGTCGGCACATTTAAGCAGTTTAATTCAACCAACCTTAACGGTTTCAAGATGACAAATGACAGCTTCGCTAAAGAAGCGCTCGCCAAATACAAAACACGCCTGTTTGCCGACCGCGGCTATCTGATGAATATTGAAGAAGTCGCAAGCGTGTTTCACTTACCGCATACCAACGTCGAGACACCAAACATCGTCTGGGCAAGCACCAAGACTGCAGAACCGCCGGCAAAACTGCCAGTCCTCACTGGCGATCCAGCGCAAGACGAAAATATTTCAGCATTTGGCATGACCAATTTCCGCGGCATCAACCACCAGTTTGGCATGCTGCGCTATGACCGCTCGCGCCATGTCTACATCATCGGGCAAACGGGAGCAGGGAAGTCAGGATTACTTGAGTTGTTTGCACTCAGCGATATTTTCCACGGGCAGGGCTATGCGATTATTGACCCGCACGGCGATTTCGCAATTAACAATATGCGCTTTATCCCGGGTTCGCGACTAAAAGACATCGTCTATTTCAATCCAGCCGATACACAATTTCCGCTCGGTTTCAACCCGCTTGAAGTAACAAACCCTGAGCAAAAGAATAATATAAGTTCAGAAGTCATTGGCGTATTGAAGCGCATGTTTGGCGAAAGTTGGGGACCGCGCCTTGAATATATTTTGCGCTACACAATCCTCGCGCTCCTTGACCGTCCCGAGACTACAATGCTTGACATTACGCGCATGCTCACCGATAAAAAATTCCGCAAAGAAACGCTTAGTTACTGCCAAGATACTGTCGTATTGCAATTTTGGAATGTTGAATTTGCCAGCTGGACGGATAAGTTCCAAGCAGAAGCAATTGCGCCAGTGCTCAACAAAGTCGGCGCCTTTACAGCAAACCCAATCATTCGTAATATTATTGGCCAGCCAAAGTCAACGTTTAACATTCGCCAAATCATGGACGAGGGTAAAATCCTCATCGTTAACTTAAGTAAAGGTTTAATCGGCGAAGATAACGCTGGTATTTTAGGCTCATTCATCGTCACAAAAATTCAGCTCGCCGCTATGAGCCGCAGCGACATTCCCGATGTTAAAGATCGCCGCCCGTTCTACTTATACGTCGACGAGTTCCAGAATTTTGCCACTGATAGCTTTGCAACGATTCTGTCCGAAGCGCGCAAGTACGGTCTCAATCTTACTGTTGCGAATCAGTATATCAGCCAAATGCAAGACACGGTGCGCGACGCCGTCTTCGGCAACGTCGGTACAATGATTTCATTCCGCGTCTCCGCCGACGATAGCCCGATCCTTGCTAAACAATTTGAGCCGCAATTTGAGCCAAACGATCTCCTGCAAATGCACAACCGCAATTTCATCATTAATATGGTGATCAACGGGGAAAAGGCACCAGCATTTAGCGCAAAAACGTTAAATCTGCCAACCTACCAAGACGATAATACGGGGCGGATCATCCAGTGGACGCGCGAGCATTATTCGCGCCAGCGATCCGAAATTGAAGCCGAAATCAACGAGCGTATGCTGCCGCCCGAAAATCTCACCGTCAAGCGCCCCGGACCAGCCTACACGCCGCCAAAGACACCCGAACAGCGCGCCGCCGATCGCGCCGCCCGCCAGCAAGCGCAGCAAACCCAGCAGCCAGCAGGGGAGGTGAACGTTTCGAAAAAGGCGCTATCGCCAACCATTGAGTCTGGCGTATTACAGATTGACCATGGACGCGCCAAACCGTCAGCAAAGGCAGTTGCAAGCGCTGCGAACACCACTCCAGCAAAACCTGCGTCCGGCAAAAGCGAAGTCGACAATAGCGACGCTGCCACCACAAAACCAAAGCGCAAACGCACTCGCAGCCGCCGGCGCAAAACTCCAGCGGCAGCTACTTCCAATTCGTAATCAACTATTGCTATGCCTCTACCGTTAGAAATAGCCACCACGCCGCATGCTCATGACGCTCAAGTCGGCGAGATTATCGATCTATTATGCAAGCCCAGCATCTGCGGCCCAATTTCAGACATACTAGGCCGAGATGCTTTCATGGAAGCAGCTACCGACCTAACGCAGCGTTTATACTTGGGTGAGTGCGCCGCTGCACTGGCCAGATACATCGATGAAAGCAGCAATACTATCAAACCAGTTGGCACAATTATCTATAGCCAGGACTCAAACGATCCTAAAATAACAAATTTGGAACTAATCGTCGTACGAGAAAAATATCGACTCCGGCAAGTAGGCACGCAGCTGATGAAAATAGTCGAGGAAGAAGCGAGATTATTCGGCGCAATCCAACTACAAACACAAGCACCCCAGAAAATGCCAGACCTACAGAGCTTCTTAGCAAAAAATGGTTTCTATTACAGTCGCATGGAAGAGAGTGAGGGCGGGGTTCTGTTTTTGCGGTATAAAAAAGATATTAAGGATAAGAAGATCTAAATTGTTAGGGAACTATAACACGCAATAAAATGGCTTAGTATCTTACGCTGGTATTAAGAAGAATAGAAGTATGCTTATCGCAAGCTATGCCGTCACCGTCTCTATCAAGATGCGGCGAATACCCCGGTTCGCCGCGGCGCATATGGCTATAGCCGGCAGCACGCGCTTCTTTGCAGCTACTAAAATGTAATTCTGCCGAGGGATCAGGTGTAGGTGTTGCTGGGCGTGGGCGTGGGCGTGGAGGAGTTGTTGGAGCTGGTTGCGGAGCGGCAGGAATAGGGGCAACTTGGCGAGGTGCAGGCTGCGGTCGCGCTTGCTGCTGTTGCTGCCGAGCTTTAGCTGCGGCAGCCGCTGCCTCCTCTTGTTTTTCTTCTCTTCCGCTTCTTTTTTAGCTTTTTCAGCGCGTTCTTTTTCTTCCTGCTTGGCTTTTTCTAATTTGGCAATACGCTCAGAGAATT
>ERZ773043.2187-NODE-2187-length-10356-cov-11.165518_pt1 | contig 10356 bp, 5 predicted proteins | sample MGYA00580636_ERZ773043 | MGnify/ENA primary metagenome ERZ773043 (study PRJEB29015, sample SAMEA2737992) | human oral metagenome | biome: human oral; feature: human-associated habitat; material: dental | place: China | collected 2065 ... | reverse complement strand
CCCGCCCCATGGAGCAGCGCAGCGTTGCGCGCGCGGGACCCTCGTCGAAGCCCATGGCCAGCAGCACCAGGTCGGCCTTCACCTCGAAGGTGGAACCGGGCACCTCTTCCATGGTCATCCGGCCGGTGACGCGGTCCTTCACCCAGGCCACGCGGGCGCAGGTCAGCGACTTGACGTTGCCGTGGCCATCATCATTGAAGGCCTTCGTGGTGACGGACCAGTCGCGCTGGCCACCTTCATCGTGCGAGCTGGAGGTACGCAGCTTCACCGGCCAATAGGGCCAGGTGAGCAGGCGGTTCTCGTGCTCGGGCGGCTTGGGCATCAGCTCGAACTGGGTGACGGAGGCCGCGCCCTGCCGGTGCGAGGTCCCCACGCAATCCGATCCAGTGTCGCCACCGCCGATCACCACCACATGCTTGCCGGTGGCGCGCAACTGGTTGGGCAACGAGTCACCAGCCACCACGCGATTCTGCAGCGGCAGGAACTCCATGGCGAAATGCACGCCCTTCAGTTCACGCCCCGGGATGGGCAGATCGCGCGGCACTTCCGAGCCACCGGCCAGCACGACGGCATCAAAGCTCTTCAGCAGCTTGCTGGCCGGCATCGTGCCCGTGGACAGGTTGCAGACCATGCCCGGGAAGTCGCTGGTGACGGCCACGCCGGTACGAAACTCCACGCCCTCGGCCTTCAGCTGGCCCACGCGCCGATCGATCAGCGTCTTGTCCAGCTTGAAGTCGGGGATGCCGTAGCGCAACAGCCCACCGATACGGTCGTTCTTCTCGAACACGGTGACCGCATGGCCGGCACGTGCCAGCTGCTGGGCACAGGCCAGCCCTGACGGGCCTGACCCCACCACCGCCACCCGCCGGCCGGTCTTGCGTGCTGCCAGCTGCGGCTTCACCCAGCCTTCGGCCCAGGCCTTGTCGATGATGGCGTGCTCGATGGACTTGATGCCCACCGCGTCGGTGTTGATGTTGAGCGTGCAGGCCGCTTCGCACGGAGCCGGACAGATGCGCCCGGTGAACTCGGGGAAGTTGTTGGTGGCGTGCAGCACCTCGATGGCCTCGCGCCAGCGGTCCCGATACACCAGGTCGTTCCAGTCGGGGATGATGTTGTTGACCGGGCAGCCGTTGTGACAGAACGGAATGCCGCAATCCATGCAGCGAGCCCCCTGCTGGCGCGCCTGGGCATCGTCCAGGTGCACCATGAACTCACGATAGTGCCGCACGCGCTCCGCAGCGGGTTCGGCCGCTTCCTGCAGCCGGGCGAATTCCAGAAATCCGGTGATCTTTCCCATGGTCCTTCCTCAGATGTCGTCGCTGCGTCGTGCGGCCGGCACCTTGCCGGCACTGCTGCCACCCCTGGCCTGCCGGGTCTTGCCTGCCTTCGGAGCGGCATGCTGGCCATCGACCACGGCGGCCACCGTGCCCACCGATTCGGCATCGGCACTGCGTTCGGCCTCACCCGGAGGCAATTCCGCTTGGCGGCGTGCGGCGATGTCGGCCAGCGCGCGCTGGTATTCGGGAGACACCACCTTCACGAAGCGGCCGCGCATGGTTTCCCAGTCGGCCAGAATGTCGCGGGCCCGGAAGCTGCCGGTATGGCGGAAATGCGCCTGCACCAGCGTCTTCAGGATCTCCTCGTCGGTCTGCGCCGACAGGCCAGGTCGGGCGCGGTGCCAGATGGACGGATCGATGCTGGCGCGCTGCTCGGCCTCGGGCAGCACGGCCGAGAGCATCACCATGCTGGTGTTGCACCGGCTGGCGAAATCACCCGCCGGATCGAACACGTAGGCCACACCGCCCGACATGCCGGCCGCAAAGTTGCGGCCCGTCTGACCCAGCACCACCACGGAGCCACCGGTCATGTATTCGCAGCCATGGTCGCCGGTGCCCTCCACCACGGTGGCCGCGCCCGAGTTGCGCACCGCAAAGCGTTCGCCCGCCACGCCGTTGAAGAAGGCCTCGCCCTCGATCGCGCCGTAGAGCACCGTGTTGCCGGCAATGATCTGTTCGGGTCCGAAGCCCCGGAAATCGTTGGGCGAGCGCACGATGATGCGTCCTCCCGACAGACCCTTGCCCACGTAGTCATTGGCCTCGCCCACCAGGTCCAGCGTGATGCCCCGCGCCAGGAAGGCACCGAACGACTGGCCGGCCACACCATTGAACTGGATATGGATGGTGTCGTCAGGCAGGCCCTCGTGCGTGAAGCGGCGCACCACCTCGCTGGAGAGCATGGTGCCCACGGTCCGGTTCACGTTGCGGATGGGCTGGATGAAGCTGACCTTCTCGCCACGCTCCAGCGCCGGCCGCGCCTTCTCGATCAGCACGTGATCCAGCGCGCGCTCCAGTCGATGATCCTGCGTCTCCACCTGACGACGCGCCACATCGGCCGGCATGGGCGGGTTGTAGAACACCCGCGAGAAATCCAGCCCCTGCGCCTTCCAGTGTTCGATGCCGCGCCGCATGTCCAGGAACTCCGTGCGACCGATCAGCTCATCGAAAGTACGCACTCCCAGTTGCGCCATCAGCTGGCGCACTTCATCGGCCACAAAGAAGAAGTAGTTCACGACGTGCTCGGGCTTGCCGGCGAAACGGCGGCGCAGCACCGGATCCTGCGTGGCCACACCCACCGGACAGGTGTTGAGGTGGCACTTTCGCATCATGACACAGCCCTCGGCCACCAGCGGTGCCGTGGCAAAGCCGAATTCATCGGCCCCCAGGATGCCTCCGATCACCACGTCACGTCCGGTCTTCATCTGACCATCAGCCTGGATGCGCACACGGCCGCGCAGACGGTTGAGCACCAGCGTCTGCTGCGCTTCCGAAAGCCCCAGCTCCCACGGCGTGCCGGCATGCTTGAGCGACGACAGCGGGCTGGCGCCCGTGCCGCCATCGTGGCCAGCGATGGTGATGTGGTCTGCCTTGGCCTTGGCGACACCCGCCGCCACCGTACCCACGCCCACTTCCGACACCAGCTTCACCGAAATGGAGGCGCGGTCGTTGGCGTTCTTCAGGTCATGGATGAGCTGGGCAATGTCCTCGATGGAGTAGATGTCGTGGTGCGGCGGCGGCGAGATGAGTCCCACGCCCGGCACCGAGCAGCGCAGCCGCGCAATGTAGTCGCTGACCTTGTGGCCCGGCAGCTGCCCGCCCTCGCCCGGCTTGGCGCCCTGCGCCATCTTGATCTGGATCTGGTCGGCCGAGGCCAGGTATTCGGCGGTGACGCCGAAGCGCCCGGATGCGACCTGCTTGATGCGCGAGCGCAGCGAGTCGCCAGCCTGCAAGGGATAGTCGGCCTCCACCACGTCCTTGCCCAGCACGCTGGCCAGCGTGGCACCGGTCCGGATGGGAATGCCCTTCAAATCCTGCCGGTAGCGCACCGGGTCTTCGCCGCCCTCGCCGGTATTGGACTTGCCACCGATGCGGTTCATGGCCACGGCCAGCGTGGCATGCGCCTCGGTGGAGATGGAACCCAGCGACATCGCGCCCGTGGAGAAGCGCTTGACGATCTCGGAGGCCGGCTCCACCTCGTCCAGCGAGATGGCCCGTTCGGGGTCGAAGCGGAACTCGAAGAGTCCGCGCAGCGTCATCAGTCGTTTTGACTGATCGTTGATCAGCTGCGCATATTCCTTGTAGGTCTGGAAGCTGCCGGCCCGCACCGCATGCTGCAGCCGGGCAATGGAGTCCGGCGTCCACATGTGCTCCTCGCCGCGCACGCGGTAGGCGTATTCGCCGCCTGCCGCCAGCGCATGGGCCAGTTCGGCCTGATTGCCGTAGGCGGTGCGGTGCATGCGCAGCGCCTCTTCGCCCACGTCGAAGACGTTCATGCCCTCGATGTTGCTGGCCGTGCCGGTGAAATAGCGATCGACCAGTTCGCGCGCCAGACCCACCGCCTCGAACACCTGTGCCCCGGTGTACGACATGTAGGTGGAGATGCCCATCTTGGACATCACCTTGCGCAGCCCCTTGCCGATAGCCTTGATGTAATTGGCAATGGCCCTTTCCGCCGACAGTTCCGCGCTCAGCTCGCGGTGCATGTCGACGATGGTCTCCATGGCCAGGTAGGGATGGATGGCCTCGGCCCCGTAGCCGGCCAGCACGGCGAAGTGATGCACCTCGCGTGCCGAGCCCGTCTCGACCACCAGGCCGGTGTTGGTGCGCAGCCCGCGGGCGATCAGGTGCTGGTGCACCGCCGACAGGGCCAGCAGCGCCGGAATGGCCACGTGCTCGCGGTCCATGGTCCGGTCGGTGATGATGAGGATGTTGTAGCCGTTGCGCACCGCATCCACGGCATCGGCACACAGGGCGGCCAGCCGCGCCTCGATGCCGTCACGCCCCCAGGCCACCGGGTAGCAGCAAGGCAGCTCCAGGCTGCGGAACTTGCCGTCGGTGAAGCGCGCAATGTCGCGCAGCCGCGCCATCTGCGGCGGCCGCAGGATGGGCTGGTCGATTTCCAGCCGCAGCGGCGGGTTGACGTTGTTGATGTCCAGCAGGTTGGGCTTGGGGCCGATGAAGCTCACCAGCGACATCACCATTTCCTCGCGGATCGGGTCGATGGGCGGGTTCGTGACCTGTGCGAAACGCTGCTTAAAGTAGTGGTAGAGGGGCTTGTTGTGGGCCGACAGCACCGTGATCGGCGTGTCGGTGCCCATGGAGCCGATGGCCTCCTCGCCGTTGAGCGCCATCGGTGCCATCAGGAACTTGATGTCCTCCTGCGTGTAGCCGAAGGCCTGCTGGCGGTCCAGCAGCGATTCCGTCGGCTGCGGCACGCTGTCGTCATCAGGGCCGGCCACCTCGTCCAGACGCATGCGCAGCGCGTCGATCCACTGCCGGTAGGGTTTGGAGGCAGCCAGCTGCGCCTTGATCTCGCTGTCGTCGATGATGCGCCCCTGCTCCAGGTCGATCAGGAACATCTTGCCGGGCTGCAGCCGCCATTTCTTGACGATGCGCGAATCGGCAATCTCGGGCAGCACGCCGGATTCCGACGCCATCACCACCAGATCGTCTTCCGTCACCAGGTAGCGTGCCGGCCGCAGGCCGTTGCGGTCCAGCGTGGCGCCAATCTGCCGGCCATCCGTGAAGGCCAGCGCAGCCGGGCCGTCCCACGGCTCCATCATCGCGGCGTGATATTCATAGAAGGCCCGCCGCGCCGGGTCCATGGCGGCATGCTGCTCCCAGGCCTCGGGAATCATCATCATCACCGCGTGGGCCATCGAATAGCCCGACATGGTGAGCAGCTCCAGCACGTTGTCGAAGCAGGCCGTGTCCGACTGGCCGGGGAAGATCAGCGGATAGAGCTTCTGCAGGTCGGCCCCCAGCACCGGCGAGGCCATCGTGCCCTCGCGGGCACGGATCCAGTTGTAGTTGCCGTTGACGGTGTTGATCTCGCCGTTGTGCGCCACCATCCGGAACGGGTGCGCCAGCTCCCACGCCGGGAAGGTGTTGGTGGAAAAGCGCTGGTGCACCAGGGCCAGCGCCGAGGTGCAGCGCGGGTCAGCCAGATCCTTGTAGTAGACCCCCACCTGGTCGGCCAGCAGCAGGCCCTTGTAGACGATGGTGCGCGTCGACATCGACGGCACGAAATAGGTGTGGCCGAACTTCAGGTTCAGGTTCTGGATGCGGTGCGCCGAACGCTTGCGCAGCAGGTACAGGCGCCGCTCCAGCGCATCCTGCACCATCACGTTCTGGCCCCGGCCAATGAAGAGCTGACGGATGACGGGTTCGGAGTCGCGCACCAGCGGCGACATCGGCATGTCAGCATCCACCGGCACGTCGCGCCAGCCCAGCACCACCAGGCCTTCGTCGCGCACGGTGCGCTCCAGCTCCTTCTCACAGGCGGCGCGCGAAGCCGGCTCGCGCGGCAGGAAGATCATGCCCACGCCATATTCGCCCGCCGGCGGTAGCGTCACGCCCTGGGCCGCCATCTCCTCGCGCAGCAGTGCATCCGGAATCTGCAGCAGCATCCCGGCCCCGTCACCGAACAACGTATCGGCCCCGGTGGCGCCGCGATGGTCGAGGTTGAGCAGGATGCGCAACCCGTACTGCACGATCTCGTGGCTCTTGCGGCCCTTGATGTGTGCCACGAAGCCGACGCCGCAGGCATCGTGCTCGTTGACGGGGTTGTACATCCCCTGCGGGGCGGGCAGCGCCCGGGGCTGGAATATCGGCATGGGTTCTCTCCTGGTTCCGCAAGCGCCTGCCAGAGCCCCTTGTCAGGACTTTCCCGGACACGCTACGAACGCAAGAATAAGAATGTCAAACCCTGCTGCGCAATGAGAAAATTGGGGTCAGAGCAAGTTAATTATCGCTAAATAGCTCTATTTTCCAATAATGGGGACAGAACAAACCGCCTCCTGGGCGAGATACGGCAACAAGCGTGGTCGCAGCCCTCTCGGGCGATATTTTATACAGATGAATCAGCAGGTTACGAGTTTTTCGAGGTCTGTCGTGGCCCGGTGGCAATCCTCTTCACCGGCCGGCCCACCGTGCGAAACTGCAGCGTCCGGTCATGGATCAGCTCCAGCCGATGCAGCCAGGCACGGGTGGCGATGGGATGCCCACTGGCCAAGGCCCGTGCCAGATCACGATGGGCCAGGTGCGGATGCACCTCGGCCAAGGCCTGGGCGAGGGACCTTCCGTCAGCCGTGCCTGCCAGGCAGCCTCACGCTCGAAGGGCGTGTTGCCCAGCGCCCAGTAGGCAGGCTGGGGCTGCAGGCCAGGCTCATGCTCAAGCCCCAGGTGGTGACGTGCGCTGGACCACAGGTAATGGGCAGGCGTGGGGGCCAGCCCCATCGCCACCGGCAGCCGTTCCAGGTACTGCTGGCAGACCAGGCCAAAGCGTGCCCCCTCGATGAGCGATGCACGAAAGCGTCCTTCCCAGAGTGTGCCGCTGCGCCGGTGACGGGTGTTGAAGCAGCGCACGTACTGACGGCCCAGCGTCTGCATGACAGCGGCCAGGGCCCGCTCCTCGCGCGGGGTGACGAGCAGATGCACCCGGTTGGGCAGCAGCAGCCAGGCATGCAGCGTGGCGCCCTGCTGGCGAACAGCCTGACCCAGGATCTGACGAAACGCCTGGCGATCCTCGTCGTCGACGAACACCGGCTGGTCGTTGTTGCCGCGCAGCAGGATGTGATGGAGCTGACCGGGCAGGATCAGGCGCGGGCGACGGGCCATCGCTTCATTCCTGTTGCGTCAGGCGCCGAAGTCCATCACGCAGCTTCCCAAAACTGGGCGAGACGTTACGATCAGGATCCATCAGGGGAGCGATCCGGGCCGCCCACTCACTCTTCAGCTGCCCTGGCAAGGGCCAGCCTGCCTGCTTGACGGCCGCGACCCCACCGGGGTGTACGGCATCGGCCAACAACTCCCAGGTACCACAGGCACAGTCCTGCTCATAACGATGCAATACATCGAGTTTCGCTTTGGGCCACGCCTCCAGCAGGGCCAGACGATCCCCCAGATACCAGGCTTCCAGCTCCTCGATGGCAAGACGGTACAAAGGCATCGACTTGAGCTCGCATCGGGCGGCCAGGCCTCTCAACTCCGCGAGGAAGCTCACGCAATCACGGCGATCGACATCCAGCACCACGACGACGGCATCGATGCCCGGTGTCTTGTCATAACCGCGCAGCAGCGAAGGAAGCCTGTCCAGCAGCACACGATGAGCAGCATCACTGCCAGACTTCAAGCCCCTGGGAACATGCCCCACACCCTTGTATGCGATCACCCGCCAAGTATGCGGATCACCAAACTCTCCCAGCAAACGGGGCATCATGATGTCGAGAAACGTCTTGCCGGAGGCATCCTCCACCAGGACTTCGATGTGCATGGTCACCTCGAATCCAGATAGTCCGAATACCAAAGTCCACCAAGCGGCAACCCCTCATCCACCATGTTCCGGACGATGGCAATATCGGACGCCCGGCGTATCACGGAGAATCCATCTCTGCCCTTTTCCAGAATCCATACCTCCAAGGGCGAAAGGGCGTCGACGAAATATGGCTGGTGAGTCGTCACGAAGATCTGAGGCGCATCGCGCCTTCCCGTGGCGTGAGCACGGAATGCCAGGGCGAGCGATTCCAGAAGCTTGTGATACAGGCCGTTCTCCGGCTCTTCGATGCAGATGAACGGGGGAGGCTCCGGGTCCTCCAGCAGCAGCAGGTAGGCAAACATCTTCAAGGTGCCATCGGACATCTGCTGCGCAAAGAAAGGGTCGACGAAGGCCCCATCGTTGAAGCGCAACAACACGCGCTTGTCTGATGTCACCTCCGTATCGATCCGCTCAATACCCGGGATCTTCTCTGCAATGCGTGCCAGAACGGCGCGAAAGCGCTCTTTGTGCTCCCTTTCCATGAACTGCACGACATTGCCGATATTGTCGCCATGGACATTCAGATGGCGCTGCGGCCCCGCCGCCGGAAGACTCCGTGCCGCATCAGGGTGAAAATAGGACAGATACCAACCTTTCAGAAAGTCCCGGAAGCGCTTGATGCGCGGATGCTCCTTGAGCGTTCCCAGCGTACCGATTCCCAGCTGCCGGGTATCTGTCAACTCCACCGGCGCCTGGGTACGGTCTTCCTCTCCTTCAATTTCGACAGCCTCTTCACCCGCCCAGACAAGCCCCTTGCCATGATCAAGCCGCAGAAAGGGATAAGGCCTGCCGTGCTTCTGCCCCTTGCGGCGCTGTTTCAGAAGCTCGGATTCAACAAAAGGCCGGCCACTGTCATCGAGATCGATGGACAGTTCATACGTGATGGGGCGCTCGTTGGGGGCTTCCCTGTAATAGATCTCGAAACGGACCGGCTCATTCACCCCCTTGCTGCGCAGACGTTCAAAACCGCCTCTCTGCTTCATGTCACAGGCGGTTTCGACATCGGTGGCCAGGCAATCCGCCACGAACCCAAAGGCATCGAACAACGAACTCTTGCCCACCCCGTTCTTTCCGATGACCACGGTGAAGGGCGTCAGCGGCTCGCCCAGGGAACCCGACAGGCGCCCCAACGTCACATCACGCAAGGCACGGAAATTCTGGACTCGAAAGCCTTCGATGACGGCCATCTGGTTTTCCTTACGACAACCTGCAAAGGTACTGTATCAACCCCGAAAAACGAACCTCTCTCCTGGGGGTGGACCCGGACGCCCCGGCCGCGACTCACCACAGATCCACGGCTCACCGTAAATGATCCGCGATGACCGCCCGCACCAGCGCCTCGTCGGCGCGGGTGGTGGCCGCATGGCCCAGCCCATTCAGCACCACGAAGACAGGGATGCCGTGGTCGGCCTTCTTGTCGATGGCCATGTGGCGCAGGTAGTCATCCACCGGCCAGGCGGGCGCCCGGGTGGGCAGATTGGCCGACGTGATGATCCGGCGCAGCTCATCGAGCTGCTCGGCAGGCATGCGGCCCAGCCGCACGGACAGGTCGGCCGCCATCACCATGCCGGCGGCCACGGCCTCGCCGTGCAGCCACTTGCCGTAGCCGGCGCCCACCTCAATGGCATGACCGAAGGTGTGGCCGAAGTTGAGGTGTGCCCGCACGCCGGCCTCACGCTCATCGGCGGCCACCACGGCCGCCTTGATGCGCATGGAGGCCAGGATGGCGCGCGCCAGCGCCTCGGGCTGGCAGGCCAGCAGTGCCGGCATGTCGACGGCCACCTGTTCCAGATAGGTGCGGTCGGCAATGGCACCGTGCTTGATGACTTCAGCCAGGCCAGCCGCCAGCTCACGCGACGGCAGGGTCTTCAGCGTGCCGGTGTCGGCCACGACCAGCCGGGGCTGGTGGAAGGCCCCCACCATGTTCTTGCCGCGCGCGTGGTTGATGCCGGTCTTGCCGCCCACGGAGGAGTCGACCTGCGCCAGCAGGCTGGTGGGCACCTGCACGAAGTCGATGCCGCGCTGGAAGCTGGCGGCCGCAAAGCCGGCCAGATCGCCCACCACGCCACCGCCCAGCGCCACGATCAGGCTCTTGCGGTCCAGCCGGGCTTCCAGCATGCGGTCATGGATGGCATCGAGCTGCTGCCAGCACTTGCTGGCCTCGCCGGCCGGCACCACGATGCGCACCACCTGGTGTGCCACCGGGGCCAGCAGCGCCTCGACCTTCGCACCATAGATCGGGTCGACGTTGCTGTCGGAGATGACGGCCACCGAGCGGCCGCGCACCAGTGCCTGGAAGGCGGGATTCTCGTCCAGCAGGCCGTGGCCCACCTGGATGTCGTAGCTGCGTTCGCCGAGATCGACGGTCAGGATCTGGGGACTGGGCATGGGAAGCTCCTCAGGGTTGCGTGTGTGTCGGCGCATCCTCCTGCGCCTGAAGCACCTGCACGATGGTCTCGACGATCTGCTCGATGGGCTGGCGGC
>ERZ773043.2185-NODE-2185-length-10363-cov-2.690144_pt1 | contig 10363 bp, 15 predicted proteins | sample MGYA00580636_ERZ773043 | MGnify/ENA primary metagenome ERZ773043 (study PRJEB29015, sample SAMEA2737992) | human oral metagenome | biome: human oral; feature: human-associated habitat; material: dental | place: China | collected 2065 ... | reverse complement strand
TCCGCAGTGCACCGCGCTGCACTCTACCCACGGGGTATCTACCCCGTGGGGTGGATACCCCCCTTTTTTCATTTCAAAAACTGGAGGTATCTATGCCTAACTGGGTCTCAAATATCGTGCATTGCTACGACGAACATGTCGAAACTCTGCTGCTATTGCGGGATTTCAGCAATATCGTGCCCTGTCCCGAAAACCCGCTAAATCCGCCAGAGGAATGGTGTCTCAACCATTGGGGAACCAAATGGAATGCCGTGCATTTCCGGCTGACTATTGGTCATCACCGCAAAGGAACTTATGTGCAGTTTGATACGGCCTGGGCGCATCCGCAGGCGGTCATCACGGCACTTTCCCGCCGTTTCCCGCGACGCCATTTCTGCGTCAGCTATGCCGACGAGGAAACCGGCCGCAACTGTGGTCGGTATTTGATGAAAGGCGGCATATTGCGCAAAGATGGTGACTTTCCGGCAGGCTCGCCTGCCGCCTATGAATTGGCGTTTGAACACCGTCCACACAAGCGCATCGAATACGTCCCGTGTGCCGATGGTTACCGGCGACGTCCCCGGGATGAAAGCGAACAGCTGGAATCCCTACTTATCGAACTCGGCATGATTTAATCCGAGTCATTACCACCCACGGGGTATCTGCCCCGTGGGGCGAATACCCCTTTTTTCATTCCTGAAATTGGAGGTATCCATGCCCAACTGGGTTTCCAACGTTGTCAAATGCGACAACCGCCAAGCGCTGTCCCGGCTGCGGGATTTCAACCTGATCGTGCCGGAGCATCCGGCCATCGCCCTGCTCTCCGGCCTGGCCGCGCAACACGCGGCACAACTGTTCCAACAGGGCAAAAACTGGCAGATGGTCGCCGCCGATGCCGAATTTGTCGCCCATCTTGCCCGGGAGCAAAAAGACATCCCCGTAAAACACCGTCTCACCCCTGCGCGCGCTGCGCGCCGCTACTTGTTGTACTACAAGGTGCACGGTTATGTGGACTGGTACGACTGGCGTTGCGCCAAATGGGGAGCCAAGTGGAACGTGTGCCATTACCGCCATCAGGGTGGTGAAGTCTGGTTTGAGACCGCCTGGTCGCATCCCTGGCCCGTCCTTGAGGCACTGTCACGGCAGTTTCCCGATAGTGTCTTTGCGGTCAGCTATGCCGATGAAGACATCGGCAGCAATGCCGGAGCATACGACATGAAAGGCGGCGAGCTGCTGGCAGGGGGCGAATTTGAAGACGGCTCACGCGAAGCCTACGAAATGGCGTTCTCGCATTGGGGCTGCGCCGAGGATTACATCCTGCGCGACGGCAGCTATTACCGCCGCGACGACGAAGATGACGATACATCGGCGGCGTCGCCGAAGCTGTATCTGACCAGCGCTCTCGATAACGGCGCAGGCGGACACTGACATCATCCGCACCCATCCGGTAGCGCCCGCTACCCATCCCCCGCAGGGGCTGCCCCTGCGGAGGCCCCTGCTTTCTCAACGACAGGAGCTTTTATGAACGATATCAACACCAAATACGTGGCAGACATGCTGCAAGCCTGCTTGGCTCATTACTGCAACGAAAACGGCGATTGGCTTGCCTTGCTGCGGCAGCAATTAGGCTTGCGCATCCAGCGCGCCGAGGCGCGGCTATTCATCGATGGCCGTGACGTCCATGTACTGCTGCTCGATTACCTGGACAGCAGTTATGCCGCCGCCGTCCTCTACGACGGGCCGGGCGATGCGAGACTGCACGAACTGGCCAAACTGCCAAAGTTTGACGCAGACGATGTCATGGTGGCTTTTGCCGCCCAACTGTGTTTCTGGGAAATTGAAGATGACCCGGAAGCACCCTGCACCGCTTACAGGGTCAATGAAGGCCTGCTGGTTGTCCGTTGTGCGGACGAAGATGAGCGGGTATGCCAGTACGGCGCGATCCTCAGCTACGGCGTCATCACCACTGTCGCCAAAATTCAGGCGAAAGCGCTTATCTGGTACCCGGAATCTGCCGAAATCGTCGCCATCCTCAGCATGGCACTGAAGCAGCGTGAGCGTCACGGCATCGCGCTACCAGAGACCATTGAGGAACTTGGTGGTGAACTGCTGGAACCGCCCACATCGCCGGTTGAATGCGCCGGCATCTGGCGTGAATGGCTCGCCGTCCGTCATGCCGGTCGCTATTTCCGCATCGAAATCAGCCAAAAACGCGAGATTTCCGGCTTGCGCGAATGCAGCCCGCCACGGCGCTAATCACCTGATTCACCGCATCTGAGCGGTGCCTTCCCCCGCAGGGGCTTCCCTGCGGGAGGCTCCTGCTTTTTTTCAACAACAGGAGCTTCCCATGTTCTTCCCCAAAGAAAACTTCGATGACATCAACGAAGTCCGCACCGCCGTTACGGCCATACTGGAGCAGTATTCCGACAATCCCGAACTGGCACGCCAGCTTGTCGCCGACAGCGAATGCCGTATCTTTGACATCATTCCGCTCAATGACGACAGTACCGCCTGGTTTTTCGGTTATGGTTACGCCGATTATGCCCTGCGCCTCGTTAGAGACCCGGTGACCCGCAAACGGGAGCTGGACGATATTGTTGCCATGCCGCTCTACGATGATGCCGGTGCCGGATTTTACGCACAATTGGCCTGCTGGCTCGGTCATGACTTTGACGGCGGCCAGCAGCGTTGCCAGCGCATCAGCGATAGCGTTGCCCTGGTCACCCTGCCGGTGCAGACGGTGTACGAATACGAAGCAGGCGATGACGGTATCACCAACATCTCCTCCGCACTCGCGCCCGGTATCGGACATTACGCCGTCTGCTTCAAAGACGGCAACGTCACCGTAGTCGAAGCCATCCCGGCGGAGATTGCCGCCGATGCTGATGTCCTGCCGGTCGCGACGACAATCGTCGCCGCGCTGTGCCAGGGACGAAATATCCGGGAAAACTTCCCGCAGCACGGGCTGGAATTCATCTGTCCGTTATTGCCCACGGAACCCGATCTTGGAAAACAGCGGCTGCATCTCGCCTGGCAGGATGAAGCCTGGATGATCACCATCGCCGATTACCGCCTGCTGGATATTTGCAAAATCTGACCATCAACCCGAACCGGCCTTCATGGCCGGTTTTTTATCGGAAAACAGCAGCAAACGGCTTGACGCTCCGGACGGGAAGGTCTATATTCCGATGCTAATAGTTTGGTGGACTTTAAACACCAGTCACGTGGACTTTAAGCACACCTTTACAAAGAGCCGGACCGTATCGGATATGCGTGAGCAATCACGCGAAACTCGCCCGCAATCCCGGCATCACCGCGCAAGCGGTGTGGCGACTTCTTCAAATGCTGCGCAAGGCAGCACTTCTCAACCCGCAGGGGAAACGATTTCCCTGCCGGGATTGCTGTTTCTCCTGCTTTTTTCGTTTAACAGGAGAACGCAATGAAAAACCAAGCCAATCAAGAAGCCCAAATCAATTACTTCAACTTCACTGCTGACGCGGTGGCGTATGTAAACGAAGTAAAAAGAGTAAAACCTAACAGGGGTAATCCCTTTATCGCCCTGAAGGTTGCTATCCTTGAAGGTGCCAATGGTGACAAAGCCTATTGCGACCTCATATTGGTCGGCAAACAGGCGCAAGAAGTTATTTTCGCTTTAGAAAATGAGTGGCCACAAGGTTACCAAAATAACGGCTCCGCATGGTTTGCGGGGCTGCGTATTGGCAGCCTGTATGCCAAACCTTACCTTAGCAAAAAGGGTGAACCGAAGGCCGTCCTTGGTGGACGACTCATCGCCATCAAATGGCTGAAAATCGGCGATGAACAGATTGAGGTGCCTGAATGGCGTACCGAATCTGCCGATGCCGAAAACTACGGGGAAGATCCATATGTCGATGACGCTTACGGTTCCGACGATTACGTCGAACACGAAACGCATCCGCAACCAGACAATCCCCAACCGCGCGGACAATCCCGTCCGCAACCTCAACAGCAGCAACAACGCAGCAACCAGGGACAGGCGCAACGCCAGCCCCAGGCGCGTCAAAACGCTCCGCAACGCCAAGCCCAACCCCAACAGGGACAACAGGGTTTCCGTCGCCGGAACTCCGCTGCTTGAACCACCCCGTCCCGAAAGACTCCGGTCTTTCGGGCGGATTTTCACACTGCTGGCTTTTGCAGCTTCCCGACGCTCTCACGGTCATCGAGGCTACAAATTCAGCAGTGTGTCGAGACGCGATGCAGCCGCGTATCCAAATCGCTGCACCTTTGCGCCAAGCGCGACGGCACGAAACCACCCCCTTGACGGGTGGTTTTATTTTGCCTGTGTGATGGCCGTGCGGACACCGCCTGTAATTTTTGCTAAAATTGAAAGTTAAACGTTGCACGAACGTTAATCGTGTGAAGCCAACTCGCCGGATGTAATTGGCTGGAATCCGGTGCCATTTCGGGAGAGGTGCGTAGCAAAAACCAGAGGCAACGACCTGTCCCGATTTACTCTAATGAGAAGGCGGCTGCGGGTACCACGCGTCCGCCTTCATTTTTGCCTGCTTTTTCTGGTTTGGCCGCATTCCGGTTTTGCCACCAGTCACCCTCTCCCGGATCATTGACAGCCCCCAGTATTTTTGCTGCAATGCCTCACAAAGCCGCACTTGCTCAAGGTGCATCACGGACGCCATGCCAACATCCTGCGTCCAGCCATCACGGCGTTGGCATCTTTTCAATCCGCTGCCACGACAGCTTCTTCAACCCGCAGGGGGAACATCCCCTGTATGGGTAAGTTTCTCCTGTTTTTTTATTTCAATTCACAGGAGAATCTTATGAGCACTCTGATTTTAAACAAAATGCCAGCTTTCTGGCACCAGTTTGACTTTATTGCCCTGCTAAATTCGCCCCATGCCCATGTCTGCTGGGATTATGATGTGGATTACTTTTCTTGGGAGAGAAATGGCATTGAAATCACCGGCAGAGTTTTCGGTGATTATCATATGGTATCTTCTTTTAATGGACATCAACTGAAAAAAGAATACCTGAAGTTGAATGTCGCCATAACCCATTTCTTTGCCCAAAAGAAACTAGTTAGCTATCTGGCCGCAGAAAATGATGACTGGATTACCTGGTCCTCACCAGAATCCTTGATCAAAGCAGTAAGGTATAAAACACGGGAAGGCCAACAGCCATCACAGCAAGAATGTCTTGAGAATATTCGCAATTGGTTGGTTCGGTTGATTGACTTTCTCGACCGAAAAAGCTATTCGGAACTCAATGCACTTTCCTGGACCGGATATGATGCCGAACGCTGGCGAGAGATTGAGATGACGGCCAGAATGGCGTACCTCCCCATCTCCTTGGCTTGTTATCGTGCAGAGGTGTGTCATGATTGATACTCTCCGCAACAAGATTGACGTTGTCCGTTCGTTGGGTGAACGGGTCTCGCTGTTACGCTTACGCAACCGCTCCTATATCCTGGTTGAGAACCGCCGTGACCGTGTGTCCGAAAGAACCGACCGGTTAATTCCCTTGCCGCCCTGTTTCGGGTGGCAGGAGTGTCTGGCAGCGTTTCATGCGCAGGCGCTACAATGGCGTAAACAGCCCGAACAGATCCACTATTTGCGTGGTGACGGCATCGAGCATGTACGCTTCCTGCATGGTGATTATCATGTCTTTATGAACCAGCCTGATTTGGGTTATTTCCTGGTCAGGATTATCGACAATGAATCGGCAATACCGAGCTATGGCATCATTGACCTTTCTGCTGATCTTGAGCCACTAAAGCTAATCCGCAGAATAGAGGCGTTGTGTCAGAAAACGGAAATCTGCCTGGCCGTGTCCGGTACAGCCTGCCTGTTACGTAATCCTGCAAGTGGCCGTTATTTTGCTGTGCGTTTTGGCAATAAGTGCGAGTTATTTGGCAAGTGCATCAAAGAAATCGTGCTGTTACCGGAAGAGAGTAACGTTGTGTTTCATGCGTTTGAACAACAGGCGTGTGATTGGGAACGTCGTTTCGGCACACCAAATATCGTTTGCGACATCCTTTTCTGATTGTTACCCGGCGCAAGCCGGGTTTTTCTTTGTCTGAATGAAGGCAATGGAAGTATTTACACGTTTTGTCCGTCAACTGTCCGTTATTCTAAATTGTCCGGCAAACGGTCGTTTAACGGACAAGTGCAAAATCATAGATGGGGTGGAATTGGTGTGTAGTGAAAATCAGAACTCGTTATGCTTGTGGCTCTCTACCTGTCCTAGCAAGAGCGCGCTATCATGCCCACATGAAATCCTTCTCCTCCCCACCACCCGCACAAGTTGCCTACATCGGCTCTGCCCCAGCGGAACCTCCATATCTGCCTCTGCCCCTGATGCTCACCCGCGTCGCTGCCGGTTTCCCTTCCCCGGCCGATGACTACGTCGAGCAGATGCTCGACCTCAACGAGTATTGCGTGCGCAACGCGCCGGCGACCTTTTATTTGCGGGTCGAACCTGATGGGGATTCCATGATTGATGCTGGGATTTTTCCCGGCGACGTGTTGTGTGTGGACCGCTCTTTGCATGCCCAAAGTGGCGATATCATCATTGCCGCCCTGGATGGCGGCTTTACCGTTAAGGAGCTGGGCTTTGTTGATGGTGCACCTCTGTTGATTCCGCACAACGTGGCTTACAAGGCACAGCCGGTTTCTGCCGACAGTGATTTTGAGATTGTCGGTGTGGTGACGGCCGTCATCCGCAAATTGCGCCGGGGCAAGGTCAGCCATGTTCGCCCTGATTGATGCCAATTCGTTTTTTGCCTCGTGTGAGCAGGTCTATCGCCCGGATTTGCGCAGTAAGCCGGTGGTGGTGCTGTCCAACAACGACGGCTGTGTCATTGCCCGTAATGCCGAGGCCAAGCAGCTGGGTATCCCGATGGGGGAGCCTTATTTCCGCTGCCGGGATTTTCTTCGCGTGCGCGGTGTCGCGGTCTTCTCCAGCAATTATGGACTCTATGCCGATATCTCCAACCGGGTGATGCAGACCATCGCCACTTTTGCCCCGGCGCTGGAGGTGTACAGCATTGACGAGTGTTTTGTGGATGCCGGCGGTCTTTCCGAGCTGGATGCGCTGGGAAGAGAGTGGCGACAGGTTATCCGGCAGTGGACGGGCATCACCTGCGGTATCGGTTTCGGGCCGAGTAAGACTCTGGCGAAACTCGCCAACCATGCTGCCAAGCAGTATCCCAAGACCGGCGGGGTAGTGGATTTGTCCGACCCGGTTCGGCAGCGCCGCTTGCTCGCCATCACCCCGGTGGAAGAGGTATGGGGCATTGGTCGCCGTCTGGGACAGCATCTGCGTGCTTTAGGTATCCAGACCGCGCTACAGCTCGCCGACAGTCATCCGGGATGGATCCGGCAGCGCTTCAACGTTGTGTTGGCGCGTACCGTAGCTGAACTGAACGGACAAAGCTGCCTGCAGCTGGAAGAGGTACGTCCTCCGAAGCAGCAAATCATCAGCAGCCGCTCCTTCTCCAGTGCGATTACTGACCCGGAAGCATTATGCGAAGCGGTGGCCGAGTACACCGCACGTGCGGCCGAGAAACTACGCCAGGAAAAGCAGGAATGCCGCATGGTGACGGTCTTTGCCCGTAGCGCTCATTATGGGCAACAGCCCTACAGTGCACAGCGCACCGTTGCCCTGGCGGCATCGACGGCCGACACCCGCGACCTGTTGCGAGCGGTACGCCCGGCGGCGCTGGAGATATTTCGGGCTGGGGTCAAATTCGCCAAGGCTGGTGTCCTGCTCTCCGAGTTCAGCCGGGGCGAACGGCAGCCGCCGTTGTTTGCCGTGCCAGGCATCCGTAACAATCACCAGCTGATGCAGGTCATTGATGCCCTGAACCAGCGCAAGCGTCATGATGTCTTTCTTGCGGCGCAGGGCATCGGCCAACCATGGGCGATGCGGCGCGACATGCTCAGTCCGGCCTATACCACCCGCTGGGAGGATCTGCCCAGTTGCCGGTGACGGGGACAAAAAATACGGCGCCGGTTGCCCGACGCCGCCCTATTTTCTGTTTTTTATCGACTGATGCAGAACTTGAAGCGGAACTGCAGATGGAAACCAAACCAACACAGTTCCCTGGCGGTCAATCGCGCGCTGGCGTCGCTCAAGGTTAAGTATCCCGATGCGTATCAGGCCGTCATGGTGCGTTATCATGATGGGGTGTCCAACAAGCAGGCAGCAGCGCGACAATGCGGCACGAGTGTTACGGCGATGTATCGCAGTTTGCTGGCCGGTCATGCGTTTCTGGACGGATCGGTTGTGCGGCAGGAGGTTAATCATGGCGAACGCAAAAACGGAGCATAGCAGACGGCTACGCCGGGCAACGGCGGATGCTTTTCAAAGCCGCCTGACAGCGGCTAACCGCTTTGAGGTCAAGCACAAAGACCCGGCGGTCATCGCGGCCATCCGTGCCGGGCTGGAACAGGTGGAGGGGAGCAATCAGGCGGAAAAAATTCTCTTTCTTTTAGAGTGTTATCAAAAGAGCTCGGGGTAGGGGTTGTATTACCAGGCGCATGGTAATAAAATGCGCCCATCGGAACAAAAAACCGATACCTCTCAATGCGCAAGCCCACAGGGGCGGCGTCAAGTTAAGTCTAAAGGAGACGAACATGTCAAAATACACCATCACCCACGCATGCGGCCACGAAGAAGTCCATAACATCGTTGGCACCAACGTCCACGGCGAACGCGATAAAAAAGCCGAATGGCTCTCTACTCGCCTCTGCTATGAATGTTACAAAAAAGCACAAAAAGAAGCTGTGCCTGTGCCTGATGTCGGTTACGTGGCGCTGGAAGGCTCTGAAAAGCAAATTGCATGGGCGGAAGATATTCGCGCAAAGGTAGCCCCGCTCATAGTGGACGGGCAAGAGAAAGCAAACGCCGCATCACACCGCAACCCTGCCGTTGCCGCCGCAATGAATGCGGTGCTACAGGAATTGCGTGAACAGTCATCCGCCAAGTGGTGGATTGACCACCGCGATACCATTGATTTAGCCTGGATGACAAAACAGGCTAAGGAGAAAATGTAATGTCCCCAATTACTGAAAAGGAAATGTACACACTGGGTCAATTGACCCGGTGTGTTTGGACGGACGGCGAAGTGCCGACGAATATTTTGAGCCTCATGCTGGCGTATCCAACCAAGGGTATCGGTATGGCGCACAATACCGATGCCTGGCGCAAGGCAGACCAAGAAGAAATCGCCCGCATCATTGCGAAACTGCCCGCCGAATGGGATGAAAGCAACCCTGTTCCGCAAGGTGCGCGCGGGGCGTTTTGGAATGGTTTTTATCAATATGCCGCCCTGCGGGATAAACAACAGAATCTAACGGCAGATAGTCTCACCGAAATTGGGGTCGTCCTTTGGGGTGAGCATTGGCAAGCCAAAATGGCGGAGGCGCTTGGGCTGTCCGGTACGGCGAGAATCCGGCAATGGCTGACCGGGGGAAATATCCCCTTTGGCGTATGGGCGGAGCTGGATTTGATGCTGCGCGCCCGTGGAGAACGTATTGACGCCATCCGTGGCAATATCGGCAAGGTGGCAACGGCGGATGTGCCAAACTCTTGACATTGGTGCGTACCAAAAGTATACTAAATCCATTAGATTGGAATGAGTGTAAGCAAATTCCATCTGAACGTTTCGATAGCCCGCCTTGTGCGGGCTTTTTCACGCAGCAAGCGATCCATTTACATACACTATGAGCGCTCAGGCGTATGTATAAATAAGCGCCTGCCCCCACGAGCCATCCCATGAAAAAAACACGCCAAACCACCGCAGACACCCCGCGCGCCAGCCGCGAACCATCCATGAAATGGATTGCGGGCGGTGTCTGGGCATTTGTCTTCTTCGTCGCGGCGCTGCTTTGTATCGTGCTGCGGCTGGCGTGGTCACAGGGCGGTGGCATTGAGGCCGAAGTGCGCGGCCACGGCATCGCCCGCCAAGTGCAATGTGCGCGCGATGGCGTCGCGCTGTGGACGGGCTGGACGTGTCGGGTCGGGGAAATTATCTGGGACAGCCCGCGGAAACTGCCGGAGCGCGTCGTCCCGCAACAGGCGCCGTACACCGTGCTGGCGAGCAGCGACTGGAGCGGGCGCGAATTTACTGTCAGCAGCCATTTGCCGATGGACTGGCGAACGGCGGGTAGCGGCCTGCATCAGGCGCCGCCCGGAGAAATCCTCCTCGCGCCGGGGCATCCGTCCGGCTCGGGTGGCTGGTGGACGGCGCAGGTGTTTATCCCGCCGCTGATGGTGGTTGCTGTTGCCGCGCTTGTTGAAGTGATGTTGCGACGGCGGCGTGGTTATCAAAAAGCCCGCTGATGCGGGCTTTTTATGGGAGGTGTCAGAAATACGGCGAGCTGTGGCA
>ERZ773043.2180-NODE-2180-length-10376-cov-17.935956_pt1 | contig 10376 bp, 4 predicted proteins | sample MGYA00580636_ERZ773043 | MGnify/ENA primary metagenome ERZ773043 (study PRJEB29015, sample SAMEA2737992) | human oral metagenome | biome: human oral; feature: human-associated habitat; material: dental | place: China | collected 2065 ... | reverse complement strand
CTGGATTTGAAATGATTGAAGTAAATAACTGAGCATAATCACCCGTTCCACCAAGTTGGAACAATTTCCCAAACTCAATACCTAGATAGACTAGAATCCATCCTCCGATAACACTGTAAAAGGAGAGAAGGATAAAGAGGGCAAAGGCACCAATCCAACCGATAAAGTTGTACTTGTTATTGTTGCCCAGTTTTCCAAAGGTTTTGATAGCGGAAACGCCAGCGCTACGGCCAAGGGCAAACTCAGCAAGGAGTAACGGGAAACCGATTAAAATGGTGGAGATGAGAAAGACCAGTAAAAAGCCTCCCCCGCCATTAGCAGCAGTCATGTAGGGGAACTTCCAAACGGCACCAAGCCCGATGGCTGAACCAGCAGATGCTAGAATAAAGCCTAGTTTCGAGCCCCATTGCGATTTTTCTGACATAGTTGAAACTCCAATCTCTTTTTTAAAATAAGAAAAGGCTACTTGAGTTGTCAAATAGCCTTCTCTCAATGGCTCTTTATGAGCCTTCTGTTTGATTGATAGACTTGACTATCCTATCATGTTTTCAAAGGTCTGTCAAGAAAACCATTTTCAAGTTTTCACACCTTTCTCAAAAAGTTAAAAATTTTTCGTAGAAATACTTGACTCTGACCTAAGGGGAGGGGATATACTATGATTGTAAGGAGGAAATCATGTACCATATAAAAGAAGCTGCGCAGCTTTCAGGTGTCTCTGTCAAGACACTGCACCACTATGATAAGATAGGACTCTTGGTTCCCTTAAAGTCGGAAAACGGCTATCGAACCTATAGTCAGGAGGATTTGGAACGCCTTCAGGTTATTCTGTATTATAAATATTTAGGTTTTTCTTTAGAAAAAATAGCAGAGCTGTTAAAGGCAGAAAGGACAGATTTATTGCCCCATTTGACTAGGCAGTTGGATTATCTAACTCGAGAAAGGCAACACCTGGATACCTTGATTTCCACCTTGCAAAAAACCATTCAAGAACAAAAAGGAGAAAGAAAAATGACGATTGAGGAAAAATTCACTGGATTTAGCTATCAAGACAATCAAAAATACCACCAAGAGGCGGTAGAGAAGTATGGACAAGAAGTCATGGGCCAAGCGCTTGAACGCCAAAAAGGTCGCGAAGAAGAGGCCACAGCCGCCTTCAACCGAGTTTTTCAAGCCTTGGCACAAAACCTTAAAAATGGACTAGCTGCAACAGCGGTCGAAAACCAAGAAGAAGCAGCCAAACTCTTGCAAGCTATTCGTACTTATGGATTTGACTGCTCTATTGAAGTATTCGGTCATATCGGTAAAGGCTACGTCTACAACCCAGAGTTTAAGCAAAACATTGACAAGTTTGGTTCTGGAACAGCCCAGTACACGTCAGATGTCATTGCCCACTATGTTCAAACTCAGATAAAATAAGCATCGCTAGAGATTTGTCCTGCTCCGCTAAAAAAGCTAAATCTTCTGTTTAACTTTTTTAGGGGACAGGTCATTTTAGTTGTTACTTTTTTGAAAAGCATCCTTGTCCCAGACTCTTTACTTTGTTACTAAAAGAAAATTCTTCTTTAAAGTTTTTGTAGTGACAACTCTGAGTGATTAGTTCGCCTTGATAAAATCAGTAAAAAAAGATATGATAGTAGGAGAAAAATGAGGTTAAGAGTGATGGATAAAAATAGAATTGGAACAGAGACACAGCAGGTGCTTGAGGATGTTTTGGATAAGGCTGGATTGCGTGAGGGGGCTCTCTTTGTCCTTGGACTCTCGTCTAGCGAAGTTTTAGGCGGCCATATAGGCAAGGAATCAAGCCAAGAAATTGGGGAAATCATTGTGAAGACCATCCTAGATATCCTAGAAGAAAAAGGAATTCACCTAGCTGTTCAAGGCTGTGAGCACGTCAATCGTGCCCTCGTTGTTGAACGCCAGGTGGCAGAGCAGTTTGGTCTGGAAATCGTCAGTGTCCTTCCAACTCTTCATGCAGGCGGTTCAGGTCAGCTAGCTGCCTTTAAGTTTATGAAAGCACCTGTTGAAGTGGAGTTCATCACGGCTTATGCGGGAATTGATATCGGAGATACCGCAATTGGCATGCATGTCAAGCATGTGCAGGTTCCGATTCGACCAGTTTTGCGTGAGATTGGTCATGCCCATGTAACAGCTCTAGCTAGTCGTCCAAAGCTAATCGGGGGTGCGCGTGCCCAGTATCCACAAGATTCTATTAGAAAGATATGAGAATGAAAAAAAGAAAAGAACAGTTTCAAAAAAACCTAAAGTATTCTATTCGTAAATTGACTGTTGGAGTTGGTCCTGTAGCAATCGGGGCCTTTCTTGTTGGTGCCGGTTTGTTATCAGCTGGTAAAGTCCAAGCAGATGAATTAGCTGAAGTGAATTCAGTCCATTATCGATATTTGACAGAGCAAGAATTAACCGAATCTGAAAAAGCCTTGATTCATCATGAAGTTCCTACAGAATTTCATGACGAAGATATTATTTATGTCGTTTATCGCAAGAAGGCAACTAACAGTCAACAACTTCCCTATACAGGAAGTAAAGAATTTGCTTTAGCAGGTCTTGGTCTTGCAACAGCATCTTTAGCTGTTTTTTTGGTGTCTAAAAAACATCGTCGGAAAGTTATTGGAGTGCTTTTGATTAGTTCTCTTGGTGTCAGCAACCTCATTCCTTTTGCTACTTTTGCCTTTGAGAATAAAGAGTTACTTTCTTACAATCAAACGATCTCGGCCTCCTCAAATAAAGAATTAGCGAAAGGTGTGATCGATATTGAAGGATATGAGTATATTGGTTATTTTAAAGGAATTGACACAAAAGTAGCTAGTTTTTCTAAAAAAGGGAAATCTCTAGTCCAAGACAATGCCCTAGATTATACTGGAAAACTTGAAAGCAAAGGCACTCAGGAATCCGGCAAAGAGGGTCAATCCCTTGTCCAAGATAGTTTACCAGCCTATACTGAAAAACTTGAGAGCAAGGGTACTCAGGAATCCGGTAAAGAAGGCGATTCCCTTGTCCAAGATAGTTTGCCAGCGTATACTGGAAAGCTTGAAAGCAAAGGGACTCAGGAAACTGGTAAGGAAGGTCAATCCCTTGTCCAAGATAGTTTGCCAGCGTATACTGAAAAGCTTGAAAGTAAGGGGACTCAGGAATCCGGCAAAGAGGGTGAATCCTTAGTTCAAGATAGTTTGCCAGCGTATACTGAAAAGCTTGAAAGCAAAGGCACCCAGGAAACTGGCAAGGAAGGCCAATCTCTAATTCAAGATAGTTTACCAGCGTATAGTGGAAAGCTTGAGAGCAAAGGTACTCAGGAAGCTGGCAAAGAGGGTGACTCCCTTGTTCAAGATAGTTTGCCAGCGTATACTGAAAAGCTTGAAAGTAAAGGCACTCAGGAAACTGGTAAGGAAGGTCACTCCCTTGTTCAAGAGGACCTTCCAGAATATACAGTAACTGAAGGAATAATTACTAAAGACACAATCTCAGAGATTGACTACCAGACGGAAATCATTGATGATCCTACAAAATACACTGACGAAGAAACAGTGGTTCAAAACGGTGAAAAAGGGATCCAAGTTACCAAAACGACTTATAAAACTGTCGAAGGTGTTGAGACTGACCAAGTTTTAAATACAACAACCACTGTCATCAAAAAACCAGTCACTAAAAAAATAAGCCGCGGTACGAAACCAATAGAAGGCACTCTTGTAGAAGAAAGTCTTGAAAAAATTCCGTTTAAGGAGATAGTCGAAGAAGACACGCAACTGAAAAAGGGCGATAAAGTTACGGTCCAAGAAGGAAAAGACGGTCAGAAAAAGGTTATCAAAACCTACAAGACCATCAAAGGAATCAAGAAGCAGGAAGCTCCTGAAATTCTTGAACAGGTCATCGAGTTAGCCCAAGACCGTATTGTTAAACTAGGTACCAAAAACTTCGAAAAGCCAGTGTTGACTTTTTCAAGGGTTGATATTCAGGATTTGAAACGCTCATCTCAGATTCACTATAATCTGGAAAATCCAAGTAAGGCAGCGATTAAATCGATCACTTTAACTCTGAGAAAAGGCGACGAAGTCGTCAAAAACATGACGGTTTCACCAAATAACTTGACTGCAACTCTAACAGATTTGCAATATTACAAGGATTATAAACTCGAAACAAAAATGGTTTATGATCGTGGTGAAGGAAACGAGGAAGAAATTCTCAAAGAAGAACCACTGAGAATTGATTTAAAAAAGGTCGAAGTTAAAAATATAAAAGAAACAAGCCTCATAAGTGTTGACGACAATGGCGTGGAAACGGATAGTAGTTTCTTAACTTTTGTTCCAAGTGATGTAAGGCCTTACTATCTAAAAATTGTTACACGTGATAATAAGGTGATGCGCCTTGCGATTGACAAAATTGAAGAAGTGATAGTCGATGGAAAAACGCTTTATAAGGTCACTGCCAAAGCGCCTGACCTCGTTCAGCATACAGATGGTAACCAGCTCAGTGAAGAATACGTTCATTATTTTGCCAAACCAAAAACTCATGAGGAGAATATCTACTACGATTTCAATGAACTTGTAAAAGCAATGCAGGCCAATCCATCTGGCGAATTTAAGATTGGTGCGGACTTGAATGCGGTTAATGTTCCTGCAGCTGGTAAATCATATGTAACGACGAAGTTCCGAGGCAAGCTATCAAGTGTAGACGGTCAACGATACACGATTCATAACTTGGAACGTCCACTATTAGGCGATACTGAAGGCGCACACATCCATGACCTTAACCTTGGTAAGGTAAACATTCATATGCCATGGGCAAATAGAGTTGCTCCCTTGGCTGCTGTTGTAAAAAACACAACGATCAATAATGTGAAAGTAACGGGTACAGTTGTTGGAAATAATGACGTATCAGGTTTGATCAATAAAATTGATAATAACGGCAGATTAACAAATGTGGCATTTATTGGTAAGCTTCATGCTGGTGGGAATCAAGGCGCCTTTCTTGCTGGAATTGTTGGAGAAAACTGGAAAGGTTCTGTTGAGAAGGCCTATGTTGATGCACAAATAACAGGTCATAAAGCGAAAGTTGCAGGCATCGCCTATTGGTCACAAAATGGTGGGGATAACCATGCAGTTTATCGGGACGGAGCCATTAAAAAATCTGTAGCTAAAGGTACTATCGATGTGAGAGAACCGATTAGCGCGGGTGGTGTTGTAGGCAGTACAAATGCCTTGGGTTCCGTTGAAGACACTGTTTCAATGATGAAAGTTAAGAACGGTGAGATTTTCTATGGCTCATCTGATATTGATGATGATCCTTATTGGACAGGTGACCGCTTGAACAGAAACTTTGTTGTTACTGGTGTGAGTGAAGGAAAATCTTCATATAGATATTCTAAACAACAGCATCGTATTAAGCCTATTTCGCAAGAAGAAGCAGACAAGAAAATTGCTGCTCTGGGAATCACAGCGCATGAGTATGAAATCAATGAGCCTATTGTAGATAAATTAAACCGTTTGACACACCGTGAAGACGAGTACAAGGCCACTCAAGACTACAGAGCTGACCGCGAACTTGCCTATCGCAATATTGAAAAATTACAACCATTCTATAATAAAGAGTGGATTGTCAATCAGGCTAATAAACTAGATGCTAGCTCAAACTTGGTGACCAAAGAAGTCCTTTCTGTTACTGGTTTGAAAAATGGACAGTTTGTAACAGACTTGTCAGCTATTGATCAGATCATGATTCACTATGCTGATGGTACCAAAGAAGAATCGGCCGTTACTGCCAAAGCTGACTCTGATGTAAAACAAGTCAAAGAGTACGAAGTGACCAACCAGAATATTGTTTATACGCCAAATGTGCTAGTGAAAGATCGTGCTGGTTTGATTGCAAAGGCAAAAGAAACATTATCCAGTGTGGAGTTGATTTCTCCTGAAGTGCGCGCTCTTATGGACAAGCGGAACAAACCGCAAGAAAACACGGATGAACGAAAAAATGGTTACATTCGCGATTTATTCTTAGAAGAAAGTTTTGCTGAAGTAAAACAAAATCTTGGAAACTTGGTGAAACAAATTGTTGAAAATGAAGATCATCAACTAAATGATGATGAAGCAGCTCAACGTGCTTTCATTAAGAAAGTTGAAGACAATAAGGCCAACATTATGATGGGGCTTGCTTATTTGAACCAATACTATGCCATTAAATATGATGGATTGTCGATCAAAGATATTATGATGTTTAAACCAGATTTTTATGGTAAGAACGTGAATGTCTTAGATCGCTTGATCACTATCGGATCAAAAGAGAACAATCTTAAGGGCGACCAATCCCAAGATGCGTATAATCGAGTGATTGCAGGTGCTACAGGTAAAGGAAGCCTTCATGAGTTTCTAACATATAACATGAAATTGTTTACAAATGAAACCGATATGAATGTTTGGTTTAAAAAGGCAATTGAAAAGAATGCTTATGTGGTAGAACAGCCATCATTGAACCCCGATTTTGTTCATAAGAAGTATCGTCTGTATGAAGGGATTAATAATGGCGTGCATGGTCGGATGATTTTGCCTCTATTAAACTTGAAGAACTCGCATCTCTTCATGATTTCGACCTATAATACCATTTCTTTTAGTGCTTTTGAAAAATATGGTAAAAATACTGAGGAGGCTCGTGAAGCCTTCAAGAGTGAAATCAATAAGAGAGCAAAAGAGCAGGTGAACTACTTAGACTTTTGGTCAAAATTAGCTGCTGATAATGTACGTAATAAGCTCCTCAAGAGTGAAAATAGTGTTCCTACACCTGTTTGGGACAATCATGATGCGCCGGGTATCGGTTGGGCAAACCGATATGGTCACAAGGATGGGAAACCAGATTATGCTCCGATTCGAGAGTTCTTTGGACGGATCCATAAATATCATGGTTATCAGTATGGATATGGTGCTTACGCTTATATCTTTGCCGCTCCAAATCAGCAAGATGCTGTCTACTTTGTTATGACAGAGTTGATAAGTGATTTTGGTACATCGGCCTTTACGCATGAAACGACTCATGTGAATGATCGTATGGCTTACTATGGTGGTTGGTATCATCGTGAAGGGACGGACTTAGAGTCCTTTGCGCAAGGTATGCTCCAGTCACCATCGTTGACAAATCCAAATGGTGAATACGGTGCCTTAGGTTTGAACATGGCTTATGAACGTCAGAATGATGGCAATCAAATCTACAATTATGATCCAAACAAGTTAAAGAACCGTGAAGAAATTGATCACTATATGAAGAACTATAACGAGGCTCTGATGATGCTGGATCATCTAGAAGCAGATGCAGTTATTGGAAAACACTTGAACGACAACAGCAAGTGGTTCAAAAAGATGGACCGAGAATGGCGTACGAACGCTGAGCGAAACAATCTGAAAGGCGAGCCACATCAATGGGATAAATTACGTGATTTAACGGATAATGAGAAGAAATTGACGATTACGAGCATTGATCAATTGGTTGATCATAACTTTGTTACAAAACATGGTATGCCAGGGAATGGACGTTATCGTTCGGAAGGTTTTGACAGTGCTTACCAAACCGTAAATATGATGTCGGGTATCTTTGGTGGTAATACTAGCAAGAGTACAGTTGGTTCGATTTCATTTAAACATAATGCTTTCCGTATGTGGGGATACTATGGTTATCTTAACGGATTTATTGGTTACGCTTCAAACAAATATAAGGCGGAAGCCAACAAGGAAAACAAAGGGTTGTTGGGTGATGACTTCATTATCAAGAAAGTCTCTGATGGCCAATTTGATACTCTTGAAGCATGGAAGAAACATTGGTATAAAGAAGTCTATGACAAAGCTCAAAACGGCTTTACTACAATCGAAATCAATGGCAGATCTATCTCTACTTATGCTGAGTTGAAGTCCTTATTTGATGAAGCTGTTCAAAAAGACCTAGATAGCATGGAAAATCCAAATATAAAGAATCATTATAAAAATACTGAGGATCTTAAATGGAAGGTTTACAAACAGCTCCTTCAAAAATCAGATGGATTCTCTGGAAATTTATTTGCCAAAGCATCGTTATAAAGTCGAAATGACTAAAAAGGTGGATCAGCTTAAGCTGCATCTGCCTTTTTGTGCTATACTTAAGATATGCATAGAAAAACAGTGATTGATTTTAGGGCTTTGGGGGAGAGATACACCTTTATCCAGCCCATCAAAGAGTTAAAAACGAGAGATTTATCAGAAGTGGCAAACTTGCTGGCACAAGTGGAAAGCTACCAAGAACAGGGATATTATGTGGTGGGCTATGTCAGCTATGAGGCTGCACCTGCTTTTGAGGAGAAATTAGCAGTTCACACCGCTCCTTTACTGGGAGAGTATCTGCTATATTTTACAGTTCATGATAGCGTAGAAACATCGCCTATTCCTCTGACTTATGAGGAAGTAGATTTGCCTTCAAATTGGCAGGAAGTAACGTCAGCAGAGGACTATGAAAAGGCTATTGCCCAGATTCACCATCATTTGCGTCAGGGGGACACCTATCAGGTCAATTACACTGTCCAACTCAAGCAAGATTTAAGTGCCAATCCTTTTTCTATCTACAATCGTATGGTGGTAGAGCAGGAGGCGGGCTACAATGCCTATGTTGAACACGATGAGATGGCAGTGATTTCCATGAGCCCAGAGCTCTTTTTTGAGCAAAATGACCGGGAATTAACGACTCGCCCGATGAAGGGAACAACCCAGCGGGGAGTGACTGACGATGAAGATTTGAAAGAGGCAGCTTGGTTGGAGCAAGATCCTAAAAATCGCTCTGAAAATATGATGATTGTGGATCTCTTGCGCAATGACATGAACCGTATTTCTGAAGTGGGCAGTGAACATGTAGAACGTCTCTGTCAAGTGGAGCAGTATTCGACGGTTTGGCAGATGACTTCAACCATCAAGAGTCAGTTACGAGAGGATGTGGACTTGGTTGTCATTTTTCGCTCTCTCTTTCCTTGTGGTTCCATAACAGGAGCGCCCAAAATTGCGACCATGGAAATCATCAAGGACTTGGAGCCACAACCCAGAGGAGTTTACTGCGGAACTATTGGTATCTTGCTTCCAAATGGGCGACGAATTTTCAATGTCGCTATTCGGACTATCCAACTGCATCAAGGGAAAGCCATCTATGGAGTTGGCGGAGGGATTACTTGGGATAGTACTTGGGAATCTGAATACCGAGAGGTTCATCAAAAGGCGGCTGTACTCTATCGTAAACAAGCTCGTTTCCAACTGATTTCAACTGGTAAAATCAGCCAAAAACAACTGCTGTTTGAAGATCAACATCTGGAAAGACTGACAAAGGCGAGTAGGTATTTTGCCTATCCTTTTGATCCGGAAGACCTGAGACAAAGGATAGAGGAAGAGTGCCAAGCTTGCGATTCCCACCAAGACTATCGTTTGCGAATTACTCTTAACAAGTCTGGAGAGCTGGAACTCAGTCGCCAAGTATTAACACCACTTAGTCCAGGTTTCTGTCAGGCTAAACTTTGTCTGCAAGAAACAGATTTGAATCAAGCGTTTACCTACTTTAAAACAACTTACAGACCACATTTGAGTATAGGGGAGCAAGAGAAGATTTACCACAATAAGTCAGAAGAACTGCTTGAGACCTCCATTGGAAATCTGGTTCTGAAAATTGCCGGAAAATTCTATACACCGCCTATCAGACTAGGAATTTTGCCAGGAATCTACCGCCAGCATTTGCTAGAAACAGGACAGGTAGAGGAAAAAGTCTTGACTTTGGCAGACTTGAACCAAGCGGAAACTATCTATGGCTGTAATGCAGTCAGAGGTTTGTATGAGTTGAAAGTGATATAACTATGGATTTTTCAATTAAGTTTTAGATTTATTTCTGAATATTTAATATTTGATTTGAAAGCAAAATAAAGTATATGGTATACTATAGGTATAAATCGTTAAAATAATGGAGATTTTTATGAAAAAATCAAAAAAAATTTTAGTAACCAGCTTAGCAACTGCAACACTGGGACTTATTTCATTTGCAGATACAACTGAAGCCTTTCCTTTTTCGGCTCAGCATGTTTCTGCTCAAGAAAAGGATGTATCTAAAAACGGTAAGATTGTAAAAGAGAATACAACTTCGGCGCCAAATCAAGCTGAGAAACCGAAAACACCAGCGCAAAATCCTGCTGAGAAATCGAAAACACCAGCGCAAAATCCTGCTGAGAAATCGAAAACACCAGCGCAAAATCCTGCTGAGAAATCGAAAACACCAGCGCAAAATCCTGCTGAGAAATCGAAAACACCAGCGCAAAATCCTGCTGAGAAATCGAAAACACCAGCGCAAAATCCTGCTGAGAAATCGAAAACACCAGCGCAAAATCC
>ERZ773043.2171-NODE-2171-length-10402-cov-7.966270_pt1 | contig 10402 bp, 4 predicted proteins | sample MGYA00580636_ERZ773043 | MGnify/ENA primary metagenome ERZ773043 (study PRJEB29015, sample SAMEA2737992) | human oral metagenome | biome: human oral; feature: human-associated habitat; material: dental | place: China | collected 2065 ... | reverse complement strand
GTTGCCACTAGTAGGCCTCCACTAAAGGCGATAGCCAATGGACTCCAGAATACAGATCCCATGAGCGGAATCATGCCTAAAATCGCTGCGATAGCGGTGAGCATGATAGGGCGGAAACGAAGTGTAGCGGAGTTGATAATCGCTTCACGAGGTTCTTGGCCTTCTGCCTTGTGGATTTCGATTTGGTCTAACAAGATAATGGAGTTACGGATGATCATACCCGAGAGGGCGATGATTCCTAGAATAGCCATAAAGCCTAACGGTGTTCTCGTAATATTAAGTGCTAATACAACACCGATTAGCCCCAATGGAGCAGTGAGTAGAGCCATTAACATGAGGGCGATACGCTTTAATTGGAACATGAGGATTGTCATGATTACAAAGAGCATAATTGGAATTGGTGTTAATAGCTTTTGAACGGCTGTTTCGCTTTTTTCAGCGGCGCCGTCTAGGTCAATAGAATAGCCTGTAGGCAAGGAATCTCGAATGTCTTGTAATGATTTATAGACCTCTTTTGTTTTCGCATTGCCTAAGACACCGGCTTTTACATTCGCATGAACACTAATAGTTGGCATCATGTTGCGATGCCAGATAATACCATCCTCTTGAGCCATGGTAATAGTTGCAATTTGGCTAAGAGGTACGTAGGAACCATTGCCTGTTTGAATTGGCAAGGATGAAAGAGCACTTAAGTTATGTTGCTCGTTGTCACCTAAACGGAAGGTAACAGGAATGGTTTGGTTCCCTTCGTAGTATTCACCAGACTTAGTACCAGATAATAGACTTTGTAAGTGCAAGGATACAGCGTAGCTATCGATGCCGAGTAAACGTGCCTTGTTTGGATCGATGTGAATATTGGCTACAGGTTCTGTATCTGGCCAGTCAAAGGCGATATTTTGTAAGTCTTTATCGTCTTGCATTTTTGCTTTTACTTGGTTGGCAATTTCTTTTACCACTTTTTGATCAGGACCTGCTACGCGGAGCATAACAGGGTACTTAGATGGAGGCCCAATTTGTATAAATTGAGCATTTACGAGGGCTGAAGGAAATTCTTCATTTAAATAAGACGTTAATTCATTATACAGTTTATCTCGATCCTCTAAGGATTTTGTAACGATAACGTACTGCAAGAAGTTATTTCGTTGCAATTCAGGTTCCAAGGTGAGGACGAAACGCGGAGAACCTTGTCCAATGTACGAAGTAAAGGTTGAAATACGTTCGTCACCTTGCAAATGTTCATCAATGATTTTTGCTTGGTTAGCAGTATACTCGATGGACGAACTTTGAGGGAATTGCATGGATACAATAATTTCATTACGCGTTGATGATGGGAAAAATTCCTGTTTAATCAACGGTAGTGAAAGCAAGGATAAAGCGAAGGCACCTAGAGTAACCAATAAGACTACCTTATGATGTCCTAGTGCCCAATGTAATAGTTTTTCAAACTTATCATAGAAGGTCACATTGAGCTTGTGCATGATACGGTCTCGTTTAGTCCATTCCGATTCCGGCTTTGGAGCCTTGTTTTCAATGATTTTATAACCCAATACAGGGCTGACGAGAACAGAGGCGAACCAAGATAGGATGAGTGCCATAAATACAACAATGGATAAAGATTTTGTAAACTCTGCTACCATACCTTGTGCCAATGCTAATGGCAAGAAGCCTGCACAGGTAATGAGCGTACCAGATAGCATAGGAAATGCTGTAGATTGATAAGCAAAGGTAGCCGATTTAAAGTGGCCCCACCCTTCTTCGAGCTTAACACTCATCATTTCTACAACGATGATGGCATCGTCTACGAGGAGGCCTAAAGCTAGAATTAAGGCACCTAAGCTAACCTTATGTAGATAGATGCCGCTTTCATACATCAAGATGAACGTCGTAGACACAACGACTGGAATGGTAAGGGCTACCACAACACCTGTTCGTAAACCAAGGGATGCAAAGCTTACGAGCAATACGATGGCGATGGCTTCAAATAAGGATTGAGAGAAATCGCCAATAGATTCCTTAACGATATGGGGCTGATTCGATACTTGATTGAGTTCGAGGCCGGCAGGAATCGTTTTATTCAATTCTGCTAGCTTTTTATCAATGGCTTCACCAAATTCTATATTATTTCCACCTGCATCCATGGAGATAGCAATACCTATAGCCGGCTTGCCTTCGTAGTAGAACTGAGGACTACTAGGGTCTTGGTAGGTCATGGTTACATCGGCCATGTCACCGAGGCGCAACGTTTGGTTATTGATGCGGATTGGCATATCTCGCACCGCTTGAGGGCTATCGAATAGACCGTTGACGCGAAGATATACATTGTTTGTATCTGTTGTAATCACACCAGCTGGAACCATCATACTTTGCTGTTTAAGCGCTGTTAACAGCTGTTGTGTACTGACTTTATAGGATGCGAGTTTATCCTTGTTTATGGTTACATTGAGGGTTTGTTGTTGAACCCCAATGAGGCTGATTTTTTTAACATTAGGAACAGATAAAAGCTGACGCTTTAAGTCTTCTGCTTGTTGACGCTTTTCTTCATAAGAAAATTCATCACCACTAATGGCATAGATAATGCCATATACATCGTCGAACCTGTCGTTGATGGTCGGTCCTTGAACGCCTGCAGGCAATGATTTCCATTCGTCGTTGATCATATTCCGCGCTTCTTCCCAAGCGGGACGAATCTTATCGGATGGCAAATCCTCTCTTAGATTGATATAAATAACGGATTTGCTGCCATCTGTGAAAGATTTTGTATAATCTACACCAGGAAGGTCGCGTAGTTTTTCTTCGAGTTTGTCCGTTACCTGATTCGACATTTCTTGTGGAGAAGCCCCCGGCCAAGCAACACCGACCACCATGGTGCGCATCGTAAAATCAGGATCTTCCATGCGTCCCATATGGGTAAATGAGAAAATACCGAAGGTGAGGAGCACAGCCATGAAGTAGTAGATAATGGACTTGTGTTTAAGAGCCCATTCGGCTAAGTTAAATTGTTTCATTGACTAACCGCCGTCCCTTCTTGTAATTGTTGGGTGCCTGCGGTGATGACAATGTCACCCTTAGCTAAACCAGATGTGACGATGACGGAGTTCTTACCGAATTCACCAGTCTTGATAGGCACGAGATGAGCCTTCTTATCGCGGATGATATAGACCGCATTATTACCGTTAGAGTCTTTCACAAGAGCTGTCAATGGGATAGAAATATTGGTACTATCTGTGGTAGATAGATTAGCATTGACCGTCATGCCTAGTTGTACCTCTTTAGGCGCATTTTGTAAGGTAATTTTTACGGTATACGTTCTGGCTACAGGGTCAGGAACTGGTGAAATTTCACGTACTACACCTTGCACGGTTACATTAGGTAGAGCCCAGAAGGTAATAGTAGCAGGGCTTCCTACATGAATTTTACTCAATTCTTGTTCAGGAAGGGCAATGACTGCTTCTGGGTCGTGACCGGCCGCTAAGGTACCAACGCTTTGACCGGCTGCTACGACTTGTCCTGCTTCAATATTGAAAGCTGTAATAATACCTGTATCAGGAGCCGTTAAATTAGTATAGCTATTTTGATTGCTGCTCAAATTAAGGCTTGCCTGTGCTTGTTGTAATTGAGCAGATGTGGCATTCAATTGGTTTTCAGCTTGGTCTAATTGCAATTTACTAATTGCTTGTTGTGCATAGAGTTCGCGGTATCTTTTAGCATTGGTTTCTGCCAATTCGTAGGCCGATTGAGCAGCTTTTACAGCACCTTCAGCATTTTGCACCTGAGCTGATGTATCTGAACCATTGACTTGAGCAATCACTTGGCCTGCTTGCACTACATCACCAACATTTACAAATTTGTTGATGACACGCCCTCCAATTTGAAAGGCTAAGTTTGTTTCTGTTTTATTATGAATGGTGCCTGCATAGCCAGCATCAGTAGTTCCAGACTCTTCCCCTATAGTGATAGTGCGCACCTTGAGACTTGTATCTTCAGGGGGCTTTTCTGATCCACAACCACTTATGATGGCGGTCCCTATTAATAGGGCTCCTATGGTTGCTATGATTCGTTGATTCATAGAATCTCTCCTTTGACTACCACATATAAGTCCTATGACACAGAACTACACATAGGTAGTAATCATAGGACTCTATATGTATATTAGAAAACTCTAATTTCTAATTATATATTTTATAGAACATTCTAATTATATATTTTATACAATTTAATAATACTATATTTATGTTGAAAGTTCTAGCCTTTATGCAGAAAATAAAAGAATTATATACTTAATGTATATAATTGGTGATAATTTTTTAAAGTAATCTATATATTTTGATAGTATATGTATTACTTATTTTATGGATACAAAAATGTATCAAAAAAGTGAGTCCTCTATTGATTGAGCTGTATCCAAAAATATGTCCAATTTTTGGGGTACAGTTCATAGGAAGAGAACTCACTTCTTTAGCTTTTGTCAGCTTTTGTTTATGTATAGTTTGAACTTTATTTTTCTTCTTCTTGTTCTACAATAGGTTCTTCATAGGTTACAAGGATTTTATCGATACGAGTATGATCCATATCGATGACTTCAAAGGTATAGCCATCCCATTTTGCCTTGTCTAATTCTTTTGGAATGCGACCGAAGAGGACGTTTAAGAGACCGCCCATAGTTTTGTACAAATCGTCTTCTTCACCTGGTAATTCTTGATCGATGTGAAAGAATTCTTTAAATTCATCTACGTTGAGAAGGCCATCTACGAGCCATGCTCCATCGCGTTCGATGATCTTGTTTTCTTCTTCCTTGATTTCTTCCTCACCGGAAGGCATAAGGCCTACGATTTCCTCCATGATGTCATGCAAGGTGACAAGGCCAGTGAAACCACCATATTCGTCGAGGATAATTGCTTCGTGAACGCCTTCTGTACGTAGAACGTTCAATAATTTCATGAGTGAAATGGATTCAGGAACGAGAACAGGTTCTTTCAAACAAGCTTTGATGATATCGTGAATAGAACTTTCACTAGGACGTTGCATAATTTGAACTAATACATCGGATACGGTAACGAGACCCTTTAATTCATCTAAGGAATCGGTACCTACAGGAATGCGGTAATGGTTGGCATTCTTGAGGACCTCCATGATTTCGTCTTCCGTGCCGTTAAGATCAATCCATTTGAGCTGTGTACGAGGCGTCATTATATCACCTGCGTTCATATCTGCAAGATGGAAGATATTTTCTACGAGGATAGGTTCTTCCTCTTCGTAAGCACCCATGGCAACGCCTTCGGTAAGCATTTTATTAATTTCAGATTCTGTAACAGGGGCTTCTTCTTTTACAGTAACGCCTAGAATTTTTAAGAGAAATTCTGTGGAAACGCCGAGGAAGCTAACGATTGGTTTTAACGCCACAGATAGCCAGTAAATTGGTTTTGCTACTACAACGGCAATGCTTTCAGGGCTATTTAAGGCCAAGCGTTTAGGCACGAGTTCGCCGATAACGAGGGATAAATAGGTGATGATGGCAACGATAATGAAGGAGCTCACAGAGGCTGCGTATGGTTCGATGCTTGGAATATTTGATACTAAAATTTCTTCTAATGGACTAGAGAAGGTGGCACCAGAATACAAACCAGTTAAAATACCTACGAGGGTGATGCCGATTTGAATGGTAGAGAACATTTCATTTGGGTTCTCCGATAATTCAAAGGCTGTTTTCGCGCGTTCATTGCCTGATTCTGCTAACTCTTCAAGTTTACGTTTTTTCGCATTTACAATGGCTAACTCCGTCATGGAGAATAAACCATTTGCGATGATTAATACGATGATAATGATAAAATCTAAGGTCAGATCACTGTCCATGTAAGTAGATACTCCTTTTTAATGACATATAATTCTGCACATGAGAATAATAGAAATATTACTCCTAGTATACCATATCGGCATTAATAAGTGTTTTTAGCACAGAAAAAGGAGGGTTGCTGCTTTCATTTTTCCTTTTGTACGCATTAAATGCTACAAAAATATGTATTTCCTTTGTTGTCTACTATAATATGATTGATTTTAATTTGTAACTAGTACCCTAATAAGGGTATAGTATGTATAGAAATTAAGATTAGTATCAGTATTAGGTCATATAATTTAGGCCTCATAATAGGATTATATAGATGGCAACAGAGCAAGAGTGGGAAATTTTATTACAAATTAAAACCTCTGGTCGCGATGATAGTCGTTCCGATACGGAGCATCATCCGTACGAGCCGACGGATTATTGCGTGTTGGAGCGTTTGGCAAATAGTGGTCATATTCGCAAGAAAAATACGCTCATCGATTATGGTAGTGGCAAGGGCCGAGTGAGTATTTTCATGGCTTACCAAACGGGCTGTCATTCCATAGGCATCGAATACGATGAACGGCTCTATGAAAAGGCTTTAATTAATGGTGAAAGCCCGGCAACTCGCAATCGTGTAAGCTTTGTACTAGGTGATGCGGCGCTGTATAAATTGCCAGATCAGGCTGATCGATGCTTTTTCTTTAATCCCTTTGCACTCCATACGATTAAGCGGGTATTAGGAAATATTTTTGATTCGCTATATCATAATCCTCGGGAGATTAAGTTATTTTTCTACTATGTTAATGAAGAGGTGGAGAACTTTTTAAATAACCATGTGCGCTTGGAACAAGAGGAACCTATTGATTGTAGTGATCTCTTTGAAGCAAGCGATGCAAAAGAACGAATTCTCGTCTATTCAGTCAATTTGTTTTAGTGTAGTAATTTAATACTTTTATAATGAAATAATTTAAGACCTTTAAAGACATTTATGTAACTTAAATAACCTTGGTTTGAATAGTGCTTTAGTAGTATGAAATGCATACTATTTGGAACGTATTCAAATTGAGGTTTTATTCTATTTTTAAGGAACTTTTACACATATTATTAAGGAAAAAGCAGATAAATTCTGCTATAATAATATATTAGAGATTATAAAATCAATTCATTTTTATGGTTCTATACATTGATTCGTATACGCTAATGTAGCGGATAGGACTGAGTGTATTGAATACAGGAGGTGCATATGGAACTCATCGATACAATGTTGATTGAACGCATTCGTAAAGCTTTAATTAAACGATATGACCGAGATCAACAGATTCAACAAATGATTGAAGAAATTGGTGCAGAGGAAGGCCTTAATGAGTCCGAATTGGCTATCGTTTATCAAGCTTATTTAGAGGTAAAGGAACGGGTGTATTATACATCTTCTCTCGTTGATTTGTGGAATCAAATTGAAGATGTTCAAAAACGTATGGCCTTATTGCATTCTTACGAATCTTTAGAAGAAGATTTATTTGGCGATGTGCTAGGTGACGATAAGGAAGATATTGTCATTTCTAATACATCTGGAGTTGGCAAGGGTGTTAGTCACAGTGATGATGCATATGCTATGGAACAGATACAATTATCTGACGTTCCTGTGCATCATGATTCTACGGTGGGTATGAATCATATTAAATTGAATGAATTAAAATCTATAGGTGGTCTCTTTACTGGTTTTGGTGAAAGCTCCGGTAAGGAAATGGCAGATTTTGAAGATACTGCGATTGAGCACCTTGATGTAAAACCATTAGAAGGCGTTGAAAGCTTAGCAATTCATCATTTAGATGAAAATGAAGAGTTAAATGTAGATGGTCTTGATGAATTTTCGAAAGATAAGAAATCAGAGGAAGCTAAAGTGGATGATGAGGATATGTCGTCTATCGATCCATACACGGCGGTGAATGCTTTGTTATTTGGTAAAGCCGGTTTAGAGTCCGATAAAACAAATAAGAAGATGGAAAAGCTTCTTAAAAAGAAATTAAAACGCGTTGACGATGAATGGGCGCGTATCAACGGTTCTGAGGACAAGAAATCTAAGGACGATAATAAATCCAAGGAAGATAAAACATCTAAAGAAAATAAGAAATCCAAAGAAGACAAAAAGTCCAAGGATGATAAAAAATCTAAGAAAGATAAAAAGTCTAAAGAAGATAAGAAAGATAAAAAACACAAGAAGCATAAAGAAGATAAGCTTTATAAAGCCGAAGAAAAGTTAAAGAAAAAGAAAGACAAGGCTGAAAAGAAGCTTAAAATCTTAAACGATAAGTTAAAAACAGTCTTCTTAGCTGATACTTTCAAGAAAAAAGATAAGAAGAAAGACAAGAAAAAGGATAAAAAATCCAAAAAGGATGAATCCGCAAAAAAGCAGAATCGATAGTTTCCGTATGGAATAGTAAGGTCTCTGAAAAGATGGCCAAGGAGAGTGCTAGTGCAAAGAAATCAGCAGGTGCTGAGACTATCGACCGTGGATGCGGTAAATGCAAACGATGTAAAGGTCCTAAATGTAAGAAATATCCAAGATAATTGATAGTTATGTAATTACTAGAATATTATGTAACATATTACGTAGAATATATGTAGCATATATATGTAGTTTATGATGTTTTATTAATCATTTAGGCCGTATAGTTATGTAGTTTTGTTACGTTTGTAACAATATAGTTGGATTATGTGATATACCAATTAGGTTATAAGATTCAACAGTTAGGGGTTAATGATGAACCGATGGCAGCGATTATTTGAAGGCATACGAACAGAGATTAAGGTATTTATCTTTTTCTCTGCTTTGTTGACTGCATTTAGAATCGTGTTTCTTGCAGTATTTCAATCACAACTAGCTTCTGTGACGATGGAGAATATCCTCACGTCCTTATGGCTAGGCTTTAGATTGAGTCTCAAGACCGTCGGTTCTTTGTGTTTATTGGGCTTTTTAGGGGGCACTTTGGTGCATACCTTTGTACCTAAATGGCCGTCCTTACGGATCAAACAGGTTGTCTACTCTATTGCAACGGTGTTGTTAACTTTCTTATTCCTGGGACGTATTCCATTCTATAAAATCTTCAATTCTTCCTATAATGCGATGCTCATCAATGGTAAAAACGATGATATCGGTGCCATTATCAATACAGCCATCAATGAATATAATGCATTGATGTACATCGTTGGAGCTGTTGTATTGAGTGCAGCTCTTTGTTGGTTCCTAGTTCGTTTTTTAGCGTGGAACACGAAGAAATATAGTGACTACGCTGATGATCTAAGGAATGGTGATGATGATGATTTAAAAAATATTGATTCTGTAGATAATCAACGACTTTGTACTACTTGGTATCCTAAGACAAAGAAAACACAATGGATGACGGGCATTGGGCTGACTATTGTTATCGGCGTACTAGGTCTATTCTTTAGATTTGGTGGTGCTTTCAGCTATACGAACTCCATCAACTGGGAAAGTGCGGCTCGCCTCAGCTCCAATCTGTTGAATGAAAATATCCTTGACGATGTGCAGGCGCTCTATCGTGTTAAAAGCATTGCTAAACGGACGGCTGAGCTTGAGGTTATTAACTTAACGCCTCAAGAGCTAAACGAAAAAATCACTGCCGTTGGCGGTAAGTTTAATGGCACTAATTTTGACGGTTCTTTCACCAGAACCATTACAACACAGCGATTAGCGGAGCAACCACAGTCCATAAACCTCGTTCTTGGAGAATCCTATGGCTTGTGGCCGTTCCTCGCTGAATATAACGAGCCTGGTGCGTACCTTGTTGAACAAGGTCGTAAATATGCTGCCAGCCCTCAAGCGATGAGCACGCAGCTAGCCCTCGCGCAAGGTACAGGCACGATGCCGGCCATCAATGGTTTGTTGACGGGTATGCCTGACACAGGGTTATATCCTAACTATGAAGGTGAAAGTTTCAAAGAGCCTTATGGTTTAGGTATTGGTCCTGTTATGAAAAAGCTAGGCTATAAGACTGTATTTTGGTATGGTGGCTTTAGTACTTGGCAAAACGTTAAGAACTTTGCTTTATCTCAAGGCTTCGATGAATTCCACGATGCTTCAGAAATGCCAAGCGAAGACGGCAACGCTTGGGGTGTAGGCGATAAAGATTTATTTAAAGCTATTTCTGCCTACATGGATCAACATAGAGGGGAAAAAATTCTCAATGTTATCATGACCACTTCTAATCATCCACCGTATAGCATCAATGTAGCTAAGGAAGGCTACGATGTGAATAAGGTAAAAGGGCATTTGCCAGATTCTATCGAAGAAAACGATAAGCAATTGAACGAAATGGGCCATATTTGGTACGCAGACCATGTAATGGGTGATTTTATTGCTCGCGAAGAAATAGCAGATCCTTCTGCACTCTTCGTCATTACAGGTGACCATAGCGAACGCTTTAACTTTGCTCGTGAAGTAGGCCCTAATGTGGCATCTACTATTCCTATTATTTTTTATGGTCGCGGCATTCATAAAGATTGGCTTGCGCCTAATGCGTTCGGCATGAGCATTCAAATCATTCCAACCTTGGCGGAATT
>ERZ773043.2168-NODE-2168-length-10409-cov-2.556403_pt1 | contig 10409 bp, 10 predicted proteins | sample MGYA00580636_ERZ773043 | MGnify/ENA primary metagenome ERZ773043 (study PRJEB29015, sample SAMEA2737992) | human oral metagenome | biome: human oral; feature: human-associated habitat; material: dental | place: China | collected 2065 ... | reverse complement strand
TGGTATTCGCTTCATACTTTAGTGTTGATATTTAAATTATTAGTTTTATTTATATGCTTATATATTTATATCTATATTGTAAGTACTGATTTTACGGGCGACAAAATTAGTATATTTTTTTGCACAGCAACTGACGTAAGAGCGATTTTTGGGATTGTTTAAGTGAAAAACAAAGGGATGTTTACTTCGTTAACGCTTTTTAATTAGTGGGTTTGGCAGAAATTTTGTTAATTTGCAAAACAATAAACCGCCAATGAAAAAAGGAATACTTATATCCATACTGATACTTCACGTGCTCTGCCCATGTGCACAGGTCAATACCGACCGTTTGCTGCGTGTGGGTAGTAACGCTTTATATTTCAGCGATTACGTATTGGCGATACAGTATTTCAACCAGATAATAAAAGCCAAACCATACCTCGAAGAGCCGTATCTTTACAGAGCTTTTGCCAAAATCATGCTTGAAGACTATTATGGTGCCTTGTCGGATATAAATACGGTTATAAGCAAAAATGAGTTTATTCCCCGTGCTTACTATGCTCGCGGCTATATCTACAATCGTCTCAAGCAATATACCGATGCCGAGAAAGACTTTGCCCGTGCACTCGAATTCAGTCCCGACAACGTGCCTTACCTCATAGGCAAACTCGAATCGTACGATTATCTGAAGCGATACTCCGACGAACTCGAAATTATCAACCTCTTAATCGGCAAGACAGGCGACCCGCAAATCACTCTCGAAAAGGGACGTGTACAGCTGCTGCTCGGCGATACGTTGGCGGCTTTCGGCACGATGGACTCGCTTGTCGGAAGCCACAGCCATCTCGCAGAAGCGTGGGGCGGCAGGGCAATGATAAATATGATTATGAACCGCAACGACTCGGCTCTTGCCGACTACAACAAAGCCATAAGCCTAAAGTCCGACAACTTCACACACTACGTAAACAGAGGCAATCTGCTACACGAGAAAAACGACTACTCTGGAGCCATAGCCGACTACAACAAAGCCGTAAGCCTCGCCCCGAACGACGAGAAAGCACTCTTCAACCGCTCGTTGATAATGATTGAAATCGGCGATTACAATCAGGCACTAAAAGACCTCGACCGCATCCTGAAAAACAATCCCAATATGTACGAGGCTATATATATGCGTGCTACCGTAAGCCAAAAGCTCGGCAACCACACGGCAGCCATAAACGACTTTTCGCGTGTAATCGGACGTTATCCGAAATTTGCCCCAGCATACCAAGCCAGAGCCGGTTCGTACAACGCATTGCAAAAGAAGAAAGCCGCATTTGGCGATATGCAGGCTATCATAAGTATAAATGCCGAAAATGCTAAGCGACACACCTCGACGAAAAACGAAGAGACCGACTCTATAAACACCGATATAAAGATAGCCGACGAGGAGTCGAAGATAAGCGATTGGGCTAAACTGTTCGACGTATCGGATAGTGAGGAGCATGGTAATAAGTTTAAAGACAACGATATTCGCGGAGCAATTCAAAATCGTAACGTCGAAGCCCGACCGAAAGGTGACTTCGTACTGTCGCTATATCGACGACAGAAAGATATCGAAACCGATAGTTACTTTTCGTCGTTGCTCAACGAGGCAAACCGTAAACTCGAAGGTAGCTATAAACTCTATCTTGTATCCGAAGAGGTATCGCCGACCGATGCTATTATAAATCATTTATTCAAGAATATAGATATGCTCTCGGGGCGAATATCGAAAGAACCACACGACTTCTATCTGTACCTAGTAAGAGGTATACATTACGCTATCGTACAAGACCTCGATAGTGCAGTCGACGACTTTTCGCGAGCCATAGATATCAAAAACGATGCTTTGGCTTACTTCTGCCGTGCGGTAGTACGAAGGAAACAATTCGAGGTAATGTCTGCCAACATACAGCCTGACGACGATAAAAACAGGGCTACCGCTAAGCCCGATAATAAAAAGATATTGCACGATGTAGAGCTCATCTTACGCGACTACGACCGAGCCATAGAGTTGTCGGCCGACTTCTCTTTTGCCTACTACAATAGAGCCAATATGCTTACTAGGGCAAAAGACTATAACGCAGCCATACAGCAATATACGGAAGCAATAAAGAGCAACTCTAACTTTGCCGAAGCCTATTTCAATCGTGGGCTTACTTATATCTATTCCGGAGAGCGTTCGAAAGGAATAGCCGACCTGAGCAAAGCCGGCGAACTCGGCATATACGATGCCTACAACCTCTTGAAAAAGATTACAAAGTAAAGTCTTGCTTTTGTGTGTGTTGTGGAGATGATTATCGTTTCGACGATATGCCTTTTACCGCACTCTCGAACCAATTCATAACTACTTTCTGCTGTAGTTCGATATCGAACGAAGAGTTATCGAGTAGTTTGGCTTCTTTGGCTCGTACGAGCGGACTCTCTTTGCGGTGTGTGTCGCGGTAGTCGCGTTCCATGACGTTGCCGAGTACCGAGCGGTAATCGACCTTCTCGCCCTTTGCCGTAAGTTCGTTGTAGCGGCGGCGGGCGCGTACTTCGGGGTCGGCATTGACAAATATTTTCAGCTCGGCGTCGGGAAACACCACTGTGCCTATATCGCGTCCGTCCATCACTATGCCTTTGGCTGCTCCCATCTCTTGTTGCCGACGAACCATCTCTTGCCGTACAAAATCGATGGTACTCACCCTGCTGGCAGCGTCGCCGGCTTCCAGAGTACGTATACGGTGCTCTACGTCGACCCCGTTGAGGAATGTATGTTGCTCGTCACCAACGTTTTGGAACGCTATGCTGAGGTTGCCAATCTCTCTTTGTAAACGCTCTTCGTCTATCTTGTTTTCGGTTATTATGCCGTTTTGGATACCAAAATAGCCTACGGCACGGTACATAGCGCCCGTATCGACATAGATATAGCCCACATCTTTTGCCAATCGTTTGGCGATGGTGCTTTTGCCGCACGACGAAAAACCGTCGATTGCTACTACTATTTTGTTGTCGCTCATTACAAGTTTCGTTATTACCCTTACGTCACGCTTTTAAGCGTCGATATTGGCGTAGGTAGCGTTTTCTTCTATAAATTGCCTACGTGGAGCTACATCGTCGCCCATAAGCATCGAGAAAGTATAGTCTGCCTCTGCCGCATTTTCGATTGTTATCTGTCGAAGAGTACGATTTGTAGGATCCATTGTAGTCTCCCAGAGTTGTTCGGCATTCATTTCACCCAGACCTTTGTAACGTTGCTGAGTGATACCGCTCTCTTTGCCGTCGCCGTATTTCTCGATGAAACGCATACGTTGCTCTTCGTTCCAGCAATACTCCTGTACCTTACCTTTTTTGCACAGATACAGTGGAGGCGTAGCTATATATACGTGTCCGTTTTCTATGAGTTCTTTCATATAGCGGAAAAAGAACGTAAGTATAAGCGTTGCTATATGGCTTCCGTCGACGTCGGCATCGGTCATTATCACTACCTTATTGTAACGTAGTTTGTCGAGATTCAGAGCTTGCGAATCCTCTTCGGTGCCGATGGTAACGCCGAGTGCGGTGTAGATATTGCGTACCTCTTCGCTCTCGAAAGCCTTGTGACGCATAGCTTTTTCTACGTTCAATATCTTACCTCTAAGCGGCAGTATCGCCTGAAAATTGCGGTCGCGTCCCTGCTTGGCAGATCCTCCTGCCGAGTCTCCTTCTACAAGGAATATCTCGCATTGCGAAGCGTCGCGGCTCGAACAGTCGGCAAGTTTTCCCGGTAGCCCACCGCCCGATAGGGGCGACTTGCGTTGTACCATTTCACGAGCCTTACGGGCTGCATTACGAGCAGTAGCCGCAAGTATAATCTTCTCTACTATGGTTTTAGCTTCTTTCGGGTGCTCTTCGAGGAACGTATTGAGGGCTTCGGCTACAGCTCTGTCGACCATACCCTTTACGTCGTCGTTGCCGAGCTTGGTTTTGGTCTGTCCTTCGAACTGAGGTTCAGCCACTTTGACCGAGATTACAGCCGTAAGACCTTCGCGGAAGTCGTCGGATGCAATTTCGACTTTAGCCTTTTCGAGTAGTTTGTTGTCGTCGGCATACTTCTTCAGGGTACGCGTAAGAGCCGAACGAAAACCCGTAACGTGCGTACCGCCTTCTATAGTATTTATATTATTTACATACGAATGTAGATTCTCGGTATACGAAGTATTGTACATCATAGCCACCTCAACAGGAGTGCCGTATTTATTTGTATCAATGTATATTACCTCATTTATGAGAGGTTCGCGAGTAGAATCGATATATTTTACAAATTCACGTAGGCCGTTTTCGGAGTAGAACTCTTCGGTCTTATTGGCTCCACCTTCTTCTTCTGTGCGTAAGTCTGTGATAGATAGTCTTATACCTGCATTTAGAAAAGCAAGTTCACGCATACGCTTCACCAAGATAGAGTATTTGTAGTTTATATCGTTGAAAATCTCTTTATCGGGGTGGAAAGTAATAGTCGTACCCGTCTCCGACGAGGTGCCAACCTCTTTGACGTCGCCGAGCGGAACGCCACGAGAATACTCCTGTACATATCGTTTGCCATTGCGGCAGACTTCGGCTCTAAGATGGTCTGAAAGAGCGTTTACGCAACTCACACCTACACCGTGCAGACCGCCCGAAACCTTATAAGATCCTTTATCGAACTTACCGCCTGCGTGCAGCACGGTCATAACTACTTCCAATGCCGATTTTCCCTCTTTCTCGTGAATATCTACCGGTATACCGCGACCATCGTCTTTGACCGTTATTGAATTGTCTTTATTGATTGTTACCGAGATATTTTTGCAATATCCCGCCAAAGCCTCGTCGATAGAATTGTCTACTACTTCGTATACAAGGTGGTGGAGTCCCTTTTCGCCTACATCACCGATGTACATCGCTGGGCGTTTGCGTACGGCTTCGAGCCCTTCGAGCACTTGGATAGAAGAGGCTCCGTATTCCGAATTGGATGTTGCTTTGTTTGTTGTGTCTGACATTATATGCTGTAATTCTATTAAATACTGATAAATAAATGATTGAAAAATGCTCGTGAATGAGCACGAAAAACATACAAAGTTACTATTTTTTTCCGATATATGCAATAAAAATATTTTCCGTCGGTGTGCTTTTTGCGACAATCAATAATACAATAAAACAATAGATTGCAGATGTGTTATTGGTTGATAATTAACTAATTGACTTTTATTGTTGGTCTGTAAACTTCTTATTGAAGGAGGTTTTTCTAAAGCATTTGCAAAAGGTGGCAATATCTTGTGTGAACGCTTGTAGCTCTGCTTAAAAAAAGATATCTTTGCAGTGTTTTTTTAACTAAAACGATGTGTTTGAAATCATCAGTCAATAGGCTCGCATTACAACTTTACATCGACTAATGGAGGGTATTTATTACGCATATCAGCTAAATGGTATTTATAACGTATAATTTCAAAATAGAATATGGCACTTATATACGATAATATAGAAACTAAATTTGCCGAAGGGCTGCAAGGGATTATTACCAATGGTAGGGTAAAGCGTGTGGATTTCTGCGTCGGCTATTTCAACAACTTGCCATTCATTACGTTTTTACCGAAGAGGAGCTCGACTTTATCATCAACTACGACATCAAATATCGTATGGGCGACGAATTAAACGAGGAATAAAATGTTAGAAGAAATCAACAACGATAATATGCTCATCTACAGGTCGGAAGATGGAAAAATCAAGATAGATGTCCGATTCGAGAGCGAAACGGTGTGGCTGTCGTTAGACCAGATGGCAACACTTTTCGGACGTGATAAATCTACTATCTCACGTCATGTCAAGAACGTCTTTGAGGAAGGAGAACTGTCTACGGAGGCAACTGTTGCAAATTTTGCAACAGTTCAAACAGAAGGGGATAGAGAAGTTACCCGAAATATAGATTACTACAACCTCGACGTGATTATCTCTGTGGGTTATCGTGTCAAGTCGCAGCAAGGCACACAGTTTCGCATCTGGGCTACACAACGATTGAAAGAGTATATCATCAAAGGTTTTGCGTTGAATGATGAGCGATTCAAGACGGGGTCTTCCTACAACTATTTTAAGGAACTCTTAGGGCGTATTCGTGAGATACGCCTTTCGGAAAAGGTTTTCTATCAGCAGATAAAGGATATTTATGCCACCAGTATTGACTACGATCCTTCTGCTGCTACGACCTTGGCTTTCTTCAAAGAGGTGCAAAACAAGCTGCTTTGGGCTGTCAGTGGCAAGACTGCCTCCGAGCTTATGTATTATCGTGCCAATGCCTCCTTGCCCCTGATGGGACTTACGTCTACCGAGAAGGAGGGAAAGGTTACCAAGGGCGATGCTCTGATAGGTAAGAACTACCTGAATGAGAAAGAAATTAGCCAACTAAAACTCATTGTAGAGCAGTTCCTTGCCTATGCCGAGTCTCAGGCTTTGGCAGAGAAACCGATGTATATGCGCGACTGGATTCAGAAACTCCGCCTTGTGCTAACTATGAACGAGAAGAGTATCCTCGAACATGCCGGAAAAATTTCTCACGAGATGGCTGTAGCGAAAGCCACTAAAGAGTACATCGCTTACAAAGAGCAACAGCAGCAAATAGAACACTTCGAGAGTATCAAGCAGCTCGACCAAGACCTGAAACGTATTGCAGCACGCACGAACAATAGAAAGAAAGGCGACGCCGAAGAAGTCATAAAGAAATAATCTTATGCAGGTCAAAGTAGAATATCTTGGCAATCGTGAGTTGCTCGAGGCACACAAGACGGCTTTTCTCTGTTCACGCAGTGTGAGTAGTCCGGCGGTGCTGCGCTGTTACGACTGGGCGACCGAGGCGTGTCGATCCGACGGTGTGGCCGTAAGCGGCTTCCAGTCGCGCATAGAGCGAGACGTGCTCCATTTTATGCTGCAATGGCATTATTCGAAAAAAAATATTAATTTTGCACCCTATTTTTATGATTCGATAATCTATTGAAATGATATATATAAAGACAGACGAAGAGATAGAAAAACTCCGCAGTAGTTGCCTTTTAGTCTCTAAGACTCTGGCAATGCTTGCGCCTCTGGTGCAGCCCGGCGTATCGACCAAATATCTCGATAGCCTTGCCGAGGAGTTTATCCGCGACAATGGTGCCGAGACACCTTGCAAGGGCTACTATGGCTATCCGTGTGCCACCTGTATGTCGGTAAACGACGTAGTTGTGCACGGTATTCCTTCGGATAAGACCATACTACAAGAGGGCGATATTATATCTATCGACCTCTGTACGTACAAAGACGGATTTGTCGGCGATAGTGCGTATACATTTGCCGTAGGCGACGTATCCGACGAGGTAAGACAGTTGCTGAAGACTACGAAAGAGTCTCTGTATAAGGGAATAGCGATGGCAGTAGCGGGCAATCGTGTCGGTGATATATCGAATGCCGTGCAGACCTATTGTGAGGCGGCAGGTTACTCTTGCGTACGCGAGATGGTCGGACACGGTCTGGGTAGAAATATGCACGAAGACCCGCAGGTGCCAAACTACGGTAAGCGGGGGCAAGGACCAATGCTAAAAGAGAATATGGTAATCTGTATCGAGCCGATGATAAATATGGGAAACTATCGTATATCCATCGACAACGACGGGTGGACGGCTCGTACGGCAGACCGCAAATGGGCGGCTCATTTCGAGCATGCAGTAGCCGTACGGAAAGGCAAAGCAGATATATTATCGGACTTTGCTATAATAGAAGACGCTCTTAAAACGGAATAACTTATACACAAATATCAATTTATGGCAAAACAAGAAGCAATAGAAATAGACGGTACCATATTGGAGGCGTTGTCGAATGCAATGTTTCGGGTCAGACTCGAAAACGGACACGAGATAATAGCTCATATATCGGGAAAAATGAGGATGCACTATATCCGCATATTACCCGGCGATAAGGTGAAGGTCGAAATGTCTCCTTATGACTTATCGAAGGGTCGTATATCGTTCAGATACAAGTAACAACGCTTAAGGTTGTCTGATATTATATTAATATTATAGGAGCGGTGCAAGTGGTTAGGCTTGTATTTTGCTCTTTTTTTGTTGCTTCCGAAGTGTTGTCGGGTTTAGCCATATCAATACAAGAAACTACCTATACAAATGTATTGTATAGGTAGCCATCATCTATAACAAATATGAAAAATTTAAATGTGTTTTCTCTATCTTTTTTATGCCAGTTTAGCGATATGTTTCGACAGCTTCGATTTGAGGTTGCTTGCTTTGTTTTGATGTATGATATTGCGTTTTGCAAGTTTGTCGAGCATCGACGATACTTTGGGCAGAAATTCAACAGCAGCAGCCTTATCGGTCGTAGCACGTAGCTTTCTTACAGCATTACGAGCAGTCTTTGCATAGTATTTATTATGCAACCGTTTTCTTTGAATCTGACGAATTCTTTTAATAGATGATTTATGATTTGCCATTTCTAAAACAAATTTTTATCGTTAAAAAATTGTAGCCCATAGGGGAATCGAACCCCTCTTTCCAGAATGAAAATCTGGCGTCCTGAACCGATAGACGAATGGGCCTTAAATGTTATTCGTATATCCGAATTGGACTGCAAAGGTAATACTATTTTTTTAAACAGACAACACAGGTCCGCTATTTTTTTACAAAAATATTGCTATCGTACTATTTAGTCGATATTATATACTGAGACATATGGTTTATAATCACCGACTTCTCACCCTTTTTATAAAGATATTATACAGAGCTTTCAATAAATATTCAATATCGGTTTTGAGTGGGGCTTTCAGATATCTGTCGATATATCGCTCCTCGGAGTCGTAAAACTCTTTTTCGTTCTTAGGTAAGTCTCTGTACATCGGTGGTATAAGTCCGGGTTTCACCTTAGTGCGTTTATCTTGCAGGTATTGCGGGTAGGTGTTGAAATTCGATACGCTCAGCGGACGTACCCCTATCAGTTTGAGGTCGCCTCTGAGAAGATTCCATATCATCGGCAGTTCGTCGATCCAGAATTTGCGAAAGACTCTGCCCCAGCCGGTTACACGCATATCGTCTTTTATCTTGCCTATATCGTCTACACCTGCTTTACGGTACATATAACTCTGAATATATTCGGCATATGGATACATCGTACGCATCTTGTATATGGGACGTATCTCTTTGTTTTTGCAGACTCTCGGAAGTTTGATGATAATGCCGTAACGCTTGTGTACGAGGTGTTGAGGGTTCGAAATACGACGAGCTACTATCCAGCTCAGAGAGGGAGTCGTACCTGTATCTACTACCTCGAAGCCACAGTAATATAATCTTCCAAGTATCTCGGTGTGAGATAGATAGCGATTTTTGCCCTTAGTGATATCGAAATATAGTCGATGTGTAAGTATTATCTTGGGCAATATCCTTTTAAAGAAAAATACCGAAGCCTGTACTATACTTCTCACTACGGGCGGATATTTTTTGTCGATATCGTCGTGCAGTTGCTCTATCGATTTGTAACAGACACACCAGATGCCGTCGTCGGGGAGTTTTTCGTTTATCTTGTTGAATATCCGATTGATACCCCGTATCGAATTGAGTTGTGCCAGATTTACCAAAGTACTGTAGCGATACTGACGTATGGTATTGAAATTGAATAATGTAGTAGAAGCAAATACACGTGTATTCGACGACTTCAAGTCGATATGCTGCTGAAGAAAATCGAGAGACTCTTGGTCGGTATATCTGCATATCTCGTTTTTTATATCTTCGTACTCAGTTGAGTCTATCTCTTTTGGGGCTTTGAGTACACTTGCCGATAGACGAGGCTCTACCTGCGGAAGCTCGTCGTCCATGTTCGTAGCGTAGCGATAGAACTGATATATAAGTATAATCGTATAACTCACTATAAACATTATCACTACCATCGTAGTTACGACATATATCGATACGTCTTTGAAAAACGGTATAAAGCCCATACCAAAGTAAAACGAGCCATATACTATGAGCGATACAAGAAAGACTACCAACAACTCTCGTGTGAAACGATAGGTCTTCTGCCTACGATACCGCTGCAGTATATACGATACAACTATCCAGTATACAAGCACATAGCCGAAGACATAGATGTAGTTTATTATCGTAGTCTTCTCGGTCGATATACGCCAAACCAGCAGTATGAGTAGCGTGAATATCCAAGCGAAGAGGTCGACCGATATTTTCCTCCAACTTGGTATGTATGAGAGCGATTGTAGCAATCTATTCATATACGATTAAAAATATTGTTTCTATCTACAAAGATATGAAAAATACTCCATTTGTGTACAACTATTATTTGCTACCTACGCTATACAGCTCTCTTTTGTCTGATGAAAAAGACAAAAAAAAGACACTCCTACTCTTCTTTCTTAGAGTGGAGTGTCTTTT
>ERZ773043.2161-NODE-2161-length-10446-cov-46.342700_pt1 | contig 10446 bp, 9 predicted proteins | sample MGYA00580636_ERZ773043 | MGnify/ENA primary metagenome ERZ773043 (study PRJEB29015, sample SAMEA2737992) | human oral metagenome | biome: human oral; feature: human-associated habitat; material: dental | place: China | collected 2065 ... | reverse complement strand
GGGAGTTTAGCTCAGCTGGGAGAGCATCTGCCTTACAAGCAGAGGGTCAGCGGTTCGATCCCGTTAACTCCCATATAGGTCCCGTAGTGTAGCGGTTATCACGTCGCCCTGTCACGGCGAAGATCGCGGGTTCGATTCCCGTCGGGACCGTTGGAATTGTTCGACAGTTTCAAGAAGAAAGACTCGTTAGCTCAGTTGGTAGAGCATTTGACTTTTAATCAAAGGGTCACTGGTTCGAGCCCAGTACGGGTCATAAGCGCGGGTTTGGCGGAATTGGCAGACGCACCAGATTTAGGATCTGGCGCTTTAGGGCGTGGGGGTTCAAGTCCCTTAACCCGCATAGAAATATAAATGAGCCGGCTTAGCTCAGTTGGTAGAGCATCTGATTTGTAATCAGAGGGTCGCGTGTTCAAGTCATGTAGCCGGCATTTTTTTGGATAGAGATGCGAACGTAGTTCAGTGGTAGAACACCACCTTGCCAAGGTGGGGGTCGCGGGTTCGAATCCCGTCGTTCGCTTTGAGGCCGGGGTGGCGGAACTGGCAGACGCACAGGACTTAAAATCCTGCGATTGGTAACGATCGTACCGGTTCGATTCCGGTCCTCGGCATAGCGGATATGCGACAGGGCACCCTTAGCTCAACTGGATAGAGTACCTGACTACGAATCAGGCGGTTAGAGGTTCGACTCCTCTAGGGTGCATGAAGGGAAACGAGGTCCTATGACTCCGTTTTTACTTATGATCGGGAAGTAGCTCAGCTTGGTAGAGTACTTGGTTTGGGACCAAGGTGTCGCAGGTTCGAATCCTGTCTTCCCGATATGCTAATTCATAGAAGACAACAGCTATATGCTGTTGTTTTTTTATATTTTATGGGTTCTTGTTTTTTGCTTTTCTATAATGTCTCTATAATTTAATAGTATCCATATAGGATGTGGTCTTTTTACTTTTTGATTAAAGTATTGCCTTACTTCATATTATTTGGTGTTTATGCGTGCCTATTGCCTTGATTGAATTTTTACCTGATTTTTTGTATACTAATATGAGGATAATCATTTATTGATGGGAGATTTTTATATGTTAAAGCAAGATTGGCTCGAATATTTTGAAGCTGTGAATGGCCGTTCAGCAACGGATGAGGAAATTACTCAAGCTTTGCTGGCTGGTGAATTTGTTGAATCTGAGGTGACAAGTACGAACCAAGTTGGAAATGAATCTGGCTCAATCATATCAGACTCAGCACAAGCACAAGGAGTTGCTTCAAACGGCGAATACTATACTCAGCCGCAAAATAGTTTTCAGGAACAGAATGGGCAAGCATTGTTCACTCAGCCAACTGGGCAGCAATATCAAGAGCTTCCTCAGCAACAGCCTAACCAAAATCATTTTGCTAATCAAACACAATCATTTGCTCAACAGGGATATCCTTATCAACAGCCAAATGGTGGGCAACCTAACCAGTTCGTTGGTCAGCCTCAATCTTCTGGTCCGCAAGGCTTCAATCAGCAAGCTTATCAAAACAATCCGCAAGGCCAGTTCAATGCGCAGAATTTCCAGCAAGGACCACAGGCCTACTACAGTCAGCAATAGCCGGCGCAACCAAGTGAATTTTCTAAAACAATGAAAGGTTTCTGGGCTTGGCTTGTTTCTGCTTGGAAGTCGCCAACTTCAGAAGTTGAAAGTAGCAAATTAAATGGATATCTTTCTCTAGGATTGACTGTTTTCTTTGCAGCTATTGTGGTGAATTATAACTTTTATAATCTTATTCATTCGGTGAGTTTTGGCTTTTACAGTGGTCCGACTTTTGACTTTAGACTTTTCTTAGTCTCACTGATAGCGGCTGCTCTCGTTCTTTTCTCCATTATTTTAGGAGGCTTTGCTGTAAAACGCATGGTTTATAAGGATGGAAGTTTTACCTTTAATAAGGCATTTGACTGGTATGGACGACTCTATGCGATTGTCTTACCTTTTGTGGCTTTTTCTGCCTTATTTAGTTTACTTGGGATTATGTCTGTTTCCCTCTTTCTAGCATGGATTGGCTTAGTGTTAATTGGGGTCGGAGCAACCTTTGCTTTGATTTATTCAAAATCCAGCACGTCAATGGATCCTTTTTATAAATATTTACTGGCAATTATTGTCAATGGTGTGATTACATTTATCTTTACTTTCATCGCTTTCTCATTGTTGATGAGTCTTATGATGATGTAAGGTTCTTGGAGGTTATTTATGGTAACGAAAGAAAAGTGGGTTGAGCTTTTTGAGCAGGTTATTGGTAGAAAGCCAACCGCAGATGAGTTTTTAGAAGGAAAACGTTCTGATTTTGATCCCAGAAAGATTATTTCTATTGCGGCTCCAGCAGGACAAAGTAACGATGGGCCAGCTGAAGAGAAGCAAAGCTCGATGACTCAGGAACAAAATTTGGGGCAAGAGGAGCCTGCCCTAGAGTTTCTCAAAGAAGAATTTGTTGAGGCTTCTCCTAAAGAAGAAAAGAAAGAGATTTCAGAATCGGATCAATACCAAGAGCAACGGGAAAATTGGCTGCAAGCTTTCGAGACGAATATTGGTAGAAAGCCGACTAAAGAGGAGTTTTTAGAAGCACGAAATCAAGGGTTTGCTAATTTGCCTATTCGCTCTGAATTATTGGATTCGGAATTACCACAGAAAGCAATAAAAAAAGCAGAAAAAAGGATGTCGAAGAAGAAAGTCATGCTGATTGCTTTTCCTCTGGTTTTGCTTTCTGTTTTGGTGGCAGCCTTTCTATATCTGAGCTCCGTTACAGGTGTTAAAGTAGTGACGGACGATTTTGCAAAAGCAGTTACTAAAAAGGATTATGATGGAATTGCAAACCTTCTCTCTACGAATTCAGATAAGTGGACACGTGCAGACGCGAGGGCTTTGGTCGAGCACTTAGAGAGTCAAGAAATCAATATTGAGACCGAGTTGGACAACATTGCTAAGTCAAAGGGAAAATCAGCCTATATTGATGACAATCAGAATAAACTTTTAGGTGTAACTGAAAAAAGCAAGAAATTTGGTATTTTTCAGGAATATCAAATAGTGGCCTATCCAGTAGAAGTTAAGGTTAACACGAACTTAGACAATGCGAGTATCAAAGCAGGAGATAAGAAAAGCCTTCCTTTGAGTAAGAATGCTGAAACGAATATTGGCAAATATCATTTTATCAAGCAGGAATTTACCCTTAAAGGGAAGACGGAAGTCGGAGAAATTGAGAGTAAGATTCAGCTTGATTTAGCAACTGCTAAGAATAATGAAATTAAATTGGATCTTAAGTCTGAAAAGAAACGATTGAAGGTTACTATGCCAGCAGAAGCTACAAATGCAACGGACGTTAAAATTGTTGTAAATGGCAAGGAAATTGGTAGTAGCTTGGAAACAGATATTCAAGTTGTACCACATCAAGAACTGGAAGTTTATGCTAAGTTTGTTGTTGCTGATAACACTTTTGTAACCAACAAGGAAAGTATTGTTGTCAAAGGAGACACGCTTGATGTTGCTTTATCTTTACCTAAAGAAGTGACAGATAAGATCAAAGAAAAGGACGAAGAAGCTAAAAAGGTAGAAGCTAACAAGGCAAAAATCACCAATTTCCTTAGTGAATATCGCACAGCTATTTTCAGATCGGTCTCTAATCGTTCTAATTATTATGCTCAATATTATGACACTTCTAGTCCAGCATACAAAGAGATGGTTGAGTGGACTACAGGTGGTGGTGTCAAGAAGGCGAAAATTGATTATTACGATCCAGGAGCTTTGGATATCCGTGAAGTGAGAGAGGAGAACGGCTCCTATATTGTGACGACTTATGAGGACTATACAGTTCACTATATTGATAGTACTCCAAATAGTGTCAATCGAAAAAATAAAACTTACTATTTGAAGCCGACCGGAAATTCCTTTGCAATCTACAATATTGAAGTTTCAGAAAGTTAGTGGCATACAATGAAATATAATAAACTTATTTTTTTAGCAATATCGGTCTTGGTTTTGAGTGCTTGCTCAGCAGCCAAAGACAAGACTGAAAGTAGTACAAACAAGCAGGTAAGTAGCTCAAAGGTATCTGTTGAAAAGAAAGAGACTGAAAAAGACCAGGCATCTAAACAAGATACAAGGAGTGAATCGGATAGCACGGAGTCTAAGAAGGAGCAAAAGCAGGACGTAACTGTCGATAAAAATGTTTCTTACAACGGAAGCTATTATAGCGTTCAAGGGAAATATGACGAAATAGTCATCGCCAATAAACACTATCCATTATCAGCTGATTACAATCCAGGTGAGGATCCGACTGCTAAAGCAGAATTACTTAAGTTAATCGCAGATATGCAGTCCAAAGGTTATCCTATCAGCAACCAATATAGTGGTTTTCGTAGCTATCAAACTCAAGTCGGCCTTTATCAAAGTTATGTGAATCGAGATGGACAAGCTGCGGCTGATCGTTATTCGGCAAGACCAGGCTACAGCGAGCACCAAACTGGTTTAGCATTTGATCTGATTGATAGTAGCGGCAATCTGGTTGAAGAAGCTGGAGCTAGTCAGTGGCTCTTGGACAATGCCTATAAATATGGTTTTGTAGTACGCTATCCTGTTGGCAAGGAGGGGTCTACTGGCTATGTGCCTGAAAGTTGGCATCTACGCTATGTAGGAAAAGAGGCCAAGGAAATTTCCGAATCTGGTCTCACACTGGAAGAGTATTATCATTTTACAGGTGGCAATTATGTCCAGTAAAATCTAATTGCAGACTCAGCGTCTACCTTATTCTCAAAAGTTAGAAGCTACATACCTCACTTTAAAAGTGGAGTTGAGCTGCTGGATGATTAGAAAAAATCCATAGTAAAACCAGTCCTCGTTTTTTGGGACTGGTTTTTTGTTTTGTTGACACTAAGACCTAACTCATAAGATGAGCAGAGCTCGAGTTGACTCCGATTCTATTCTTTTATAATTTCAATCTTTTCGATTTTAATATCTGTTTTGGGTTTATCTTTATCGCCAGTTTCTGTGGCAGCGATTTTGTCTACCACGTCCATGCCTTCAATGACTTGGCCAAAGACGGTATAGCCGCCGTCAAGACTTGGATTTCCGCCGTTTTTGTAAGCTTCAATAATTTTAGCTGGGAAGGTGTCGGTCGGTAATTGTTTGGATAAGTCTTTCTTGCTTTGGTTGATGAAAAATTGACTGCCGTTGGTATCTTTTCCAGCATTAGCCATGGCTAGTGCGCCGCGCAAGTTGTAGAGGTAAGGAGAATATTCATTCTTGAAGCCATTTCCTGAGTCAATAGACTCATTCTTGCCTTTCCAAATGGATTCGCCACCCGTGCCATCTCCTTTAGGATCGCCGGTCTGAATCATGAAATCATTGATAACGCGGTGGAAAATCACACCGTTATAATAGCCTTCCTTTGCATGTGTCAGAAAATTTTCGACAGCTAAAGGAGCATATTTAGGAAACAGCTTGAGGCGAATGTCTCCCTGTGTTGTGATAATCTTGACTTCAGCCTCGTCTTCAGCAACTTCTGTAGATAGTTGTGGGAAGTTGGCATTTTCATTGGTCATAGCATCCTTGTATTGTTCACGGAGTTTTTGAGCTTCAGCTGCCTCAGAACTGGTATCGGTAGCAGAAGACTGCTTAGGAGCACTGGAGGACTTGGTAGTAGAATCTTCTTTAGTGGAGCAGCCTGCCAGAGCAAGTGCGGATAAAAGACTAAAAAGAATGATTTTTTTCATAAGGAACCTTTCTGAGCATAAGTTTATGCACTATTGCTATTTTACTATAAGTGCTTTAGTTTTTCAAACTTTCCTGCGTCAGAAATTCCAAGAGCAGGGATTTGAGGCTTTCTGGGCGCAGATTGTGGCTGTAAATATCCTGCAAGCTAACCCATTCGGGCTGGTAAATATTTTTGGGACTACTGCGCTCAAGCTCCTCGCCTTGTATGCGGGGAGTCTCGGCCGTACATAGTTCAGCGTAAAAATAATACTCCTCTTTGCTCTGATTATTAAGGGAAAAAGCTGTGCGCAGCTGATCGACAGAAAAGCTAAGATTGACTTCTTCTTTCATTTCCCGCAAGGCAGCCCCTAAAGCCTTTTCTCCAGGCTCAATAGTTCCACCGGGAATCACGAAATACTCTTGTCCGTTCTTCCAGCGATGAATCAGCAAAATCTTGTCCAAGAAAGGATTGTAGACAATCACACCTGCTCGCATACTATTCTCCTTTCCGATATTTTCTTCTAAATAGTCTAGCAAAAATAGCTAAAGATTACCAATCTGAGCTATAAAAACTTTTTCTTGAAATTTCTGCTTACTAGAAAAATATATAAGTTAGGATGAAAGTTATACATCAGAAATGGAACACTTGTGCCTATAAATTTTAAGGAAGCTATCTTGTTCATCTGGTTTTATAGCGGCCTTTCTAATAAATGTTCTTTTAGTAGGCCCCTTGGTCAAAGAACTGGCCGTTCGTTTTTTTGAAATACCATCATAAGCGCTCACAAAATATTAGGGTGCATCCTTGTAAATGGAATGTTATTTGGGAACTTGGGAAACAAATCTTGTAATGGCCGTTTCCCTCAACTTTCTCTTGGTTGGTCCGTTCTCGCGTTTTATACTAGGGTGTATCCAGAAACTTTTCTTGATTGAAGAAAAGGTGGAAAATTTGAGGACGATGATGAACTTTCGAAAATTATTTTAGGGAAAATTATGGTAGAATAAGATAAGAATCATTCGTTTAATCTAACAAAAATTTGTAATTGTAGTTGAAGGGAGTTTAATTATGGCAAGACGTTTAACAAGAAGTGCTGATGACAAAATCATTGCGGGAGTTTGCTCCGGCTTGGCTCAATATTTTAATATAGATCCGGTTATTATCCGTGTTATCTGGGGAGTTTCCTTTTTCGCTTATGGGATCGGACTTCTTCCCTACCTCATTTTCTGGGTAATTTTGCCAGAAGAATAAAGCAGAAACTAGTTGCAAAAGGCAGCTAGTTTTCTATTTAGAAGATCTTAAAATATGGTATAATGAAATTTATGGCAAATAAGAAAAATACAAAAAAAAGTCGGACTACGAGACGGCCGACAAAAGCGGAATTAGAAAGACAAAAAGCGATTCGACGGATGATAGTCACCTTTGTTTTGGCTATCGCTTTGTTGTTTGCTGCTTTGAAGCTGGGGGCTTTTGGCGTCACCATGTATAACTTAATTCGGATTTTAGTAGGGAGTCTGGCTTATGTGGCGATTCTAGCTGCCTTGTTTTATCTCTTTTTCTTTAAGTGGCTGCACAAACATGAGGGGAAGATTTCAGGCTTCATCAGCTTTTTCTTAGGACTCAGCTTGATTTTTCAAGCCTATTTTGTTCATGTTTTGCATTTGAAAGGGCAGGTTTTATCCACGACGCTTACGCGAGTCTTGACAGATTTGTTGGCCTTTAAAGTGTCCTCATTTGCTGGTGGTGGGCTGATTGGGGCGGCTCTTTATGCTCCGATTTCTTTTCTTTTTTCAAATATCGGCTCTTATTTTATCGGGCTGCTCCTGATTTTGCTGGGTGCTCTGCTCATGAGTCCATGGTCGCTTTACGATCTTGCCGAGAAATTTAGCGTGGCTTTCCAAAACTGGAGAGAAAAAGAGGAAGAAAAACGTCAACTTCGTTTTCTTGAGCAGGAGGAGAAAGCTGCACAGGCAGCTATGCAAGCTATTGAGGTAGAGCAGGCAGAAACTGAAGTGGATCCTGAAACGGGGGAGATTTTAGATGGTGAGGACTTGTCTTACTCGCCTATGGACTTTGATGAGGCGGACTATGCTGAAGAGGGAGAGTATGATTCTCATGAGCTCCTGGACTTTGACAGCGAAGAGGAAATAGAAGAAGCAGAGGCAGATACAGATGTAGAAGTGGATTTTACAGCTAAAGAAAATCTAGACTATAAACTACCGACTATCAATCTCTTTGCGCCTGACAAGCCCAAAAACCAGTCCAAGGAAAAGAGGATTGTCCGAGAGAATATCAAAATTTTGGAAGAAACCTTTGCTAGCTTTGGGATCAAGGTTACTGTAGAGCGAGCTGAAATCGGGCCTTCTGTCACCAAGTACGAAGTCAAGCCAGCTGTCGGCGTTCGGGTCAATCGGATCTCCAATCTGGCGGATGACTTGGCTTTAGCCTTAGCTGCTAAGGATGTGCGGATCGAGGCACCCATTCCTGGGAAATCTCTTGTCGGGATTGAAGTACCCAATTCTGAAGTTGCGACCGTGACTTTCCGAGAACTTTGGGAACAGTCCAAGACAGATGCTAGCAAGCTCTTAGAAATTCCTCTAGGAAAAGCTGTCAACGGATCTGTCCGTTCCTTTGACTTGGCAAAGATGCCCCATCTCTTGGTAGCGGGCTCTACTGGCTCTGGGAAATCTGTGGCTGTCAACGGGATTATCGCCAGCATTCTCATGAAGGCCAGACCGGATGAAGTCAAGTTTATGATGGTGGATCCTAAGATGGTGGAGCTGTCCGTTTATAATGACATTCCCCACTTGCTCATCCCTGTCGTGACCAATCCTCGTAAGGCCAGCCGCGCCCTGCAGAAGGTCGTGGATGAGATGGAAAACCGCTATGAACTCTTTTCCAAGGTCGGTGCTCGTAACATTGCTGGCTATAATGCCAAGGTAGCCGAGTACAATGCCCAATCTGAGTACAAGCAGGTGCCCCTGCCTTTAATCGTCGTCATCGTGGACGAGCTTGCTGACCTCATGATGGTGGCCAGCAAGGAAGTGGAAGACGCTATTATACGTCTGGGACAAAAAGCGCGTGCGGCTGGGATTCACATGATTCTGGCTACCCAGCGGCCATCTGTAGATGTTATCTCGGGCTTAATCAAGGCCAATGTCCCCTCTCGGATTGCCTTTGCTGTGTCTAGTGGGACAGATAGCCGGACCATTCTGGATGAGAATGGAGCGGAAAAGCTTTTGGGACGTGGCGATATGCTCTTTAAGCCGATTGATGAAAACCACCCAGTCCGTTTGCAGGGCTCCTTTATCTCGGATGAAGATGTGGAGCGAATCGTAGCCTTTGTCAAGAATCAAGCTGAAGCAGACTACGATGATAGCTTTGATCCGGGTGAAGTATCTGAAAGTGATTTGGATACTGGCGGAGGCGATGATGAAGGCGATCCGCTCTTTGAAGAAGCCAAGGCCTTGGTTATCGAGACTCAGAAAGCTAGCGCTTCGATGATCCAGCGGCGACTTTCGGTCGGCTTTAACCGGGCCACTCGTCTTATGGAAGAGCTGGAAGCGGCAGGTGTTATCGGACCAGCCGAAGGAACCAAGCCGAGAAAGGTTTTGCAGACGAATTAAACATTTTCCTGAGCAGTTGGTCAACAAGAATAATATCCTGTAATACAAATCTGCCAGTAGTTAGCCGGCAGATTTTCTCTACTGAAGAATGAAAGGAAAAAAGTTATGAAACTGGATAGCATTCACCATATTGCGATTATTGGCCATGATTATGACAAGACTAAGGATTTTTATGTGGAAAAGCTGGGCTTTGACATGCTGGATGAGCACCATCGGCCCGACAAGCAGGACATTCTTTTTAATGTCCGCAAGGGGAGTCTAACTTTGGAAATTTTTATCAAGGAAGAGGCTCCCAAGCGGCCAGCCTTGCCAGCTCCAGAGCATACTGGATTGCGGCATCTGGCTTTCCGAGTGACAGATGTTGAAGAAACGCTAGCGGAATTTGATCGTTTGGAGATTCCCCATACCGAGCTGCGTTATGACGACTTTGACGGCCGTAAGATGGCTTTCTTCTTTGATCCCGATGGCCTACCTTTAGAGATTCACGAATAAGACTAGGAGCATCAGAGGGGCTTTGTTTCTCAACAGAAGAATGATTCATAAGATTTGCATATGAAAACCCATCGGCTCTGACCGATGGGTTTTATTTTACATTTATAAAAAGAGAGCGATGACCATGGCTAGGTACATAAAGAAGGTCAAGATAAAACCAGCCCGCCAGAAGAATTTAAAGAACTTGGGATAATAGAAAGTCCGTTTTTTCCTGAGAAAATAGGCTGTGATGGCGATAGCTAGGCCAGACAATACTAATAATAGGTGGGGTAACAGACTGTGGTAGAAGGCCTTGTCTGAAATGATATACAACTCTATAGCAAAAAAAGGGAAAGCCAAATCTGCAAAATTCAAGCCAAATTTTCTTAGTTTGAAAACCTTCACCGCGATAATCGATAAGATAAGTGTTAAAAAGATAAATAATACAGAAGCAATTTTTAATAATACCATGTAACCATTTTACCATAAAAATGAGAAAATATAAGAATTTTTCTTGCATTTTGAAAAGATTAGTGTATAATAGAAAAGTATGCAAAAAGCATACTTGTGGGAGGTAAAAATCTCTAATTACCGCCAAAACCACAAAGGAGGATTTAAAAATGGCTAAAAAAGTCGAAAA
>ERZ773043.2160-NODE-2160-length-10451-cov-12.472586_pt1 | contig 10451 bp, 10 predicted proteins | sample MGYA00580636_ERZ773043 | MGnify/ENA primary metagenome ERZ773043 (study PRJEB29015, sample SAMEA2737992) | human oral metagenome | biome: human oral; feature: human-associated habitat; material: dental | place: China | collected 2065 ... | reverse complement strand
CCATGTGTTTTTTTATTTCATGCAGAATAAATTCCGTTTTCCAAAGGAACATTCCGCTATTCCAAAGATAATTTCCCTGCTCGATATATTTTTCAGCCAGCTCCTTATTAGGCTTTTCCCTAAATTTCTTAACTTTATATGACTTAAATCTTTCTTTATTTTCACAGTTATTTTTGTCATCTTTTGATTTTTTTCTATCTACATACTCAATATATCCATACCCAGTTTCAGCATAAGTCGGCTTAACTCCGAGAGTAACAATCTTATTTTTTTCAGCCTCTTTAAACGCAAACTCCAAACTGTCCAAAAACTCCTTTTCCTTCTTAATCAAATGATCTGATGGCAAAACTGCCATAATGCTATTTTCATAAATTTTTCTGATAATACAGGCCGCATATCCAATACAAGCTGCCGTGTCTCTTGCCATTGGCTCAAAAATTATATTTCTGTCAGCAATCTCCGGAAGTTCCTTTTTTATTATATCAAAGTATTTAATGTTTGTGGAAATAAAAATTCTCTCTATTGGAATAAGTTTCTTTATCCTGTCAATTGTTTCCTTTATCATAGTTTTTTCCGACACAAGATCCAAAAATTGCTTTGGCTTGTCATTCGTAGACAACGGCCAGAACCTTGTTCCACTTCCCCCCGCCATAATTAAAGCTACTTTATTCATATTTTTCTCCTGTTCTTCAATTCGATTTATTTATTATTCTGCTTTGTTATTTTTCAGTTGCTTTTTCAGTTAAAAGTATAACATAATTTATTTGTTTTATCAAAAGGAATATTTTAGAAAAATATTAGCAAAAAAAGTAATATTATGATAAAATGAAAGTATAAGAAAACTTTTTAGAAAGGAATTGGATATGTTAATAGATAAAGTGAAAAAAGTTAAAATTACTGATAACATTACAATTGGTAATGACAAGATTTTTTTAATTGCCGGACCTTGCGTAATCGAATCAGAAGATTTGGTTATGGAAGTAGTCGCAAAAATGAAAGACATTACTGACAAACTAGGTATCCAGTATGTTTTTAAGGCTTCATTTGACAAGGCTAACCGTTCTTCCATCTCTTCATTTAGAGGACCGGGACTTGAAAAAGGACTTGAAATTTTGGCACGAGTTAAAGAAAAATACGGTGTGGCTCTTGCAACAGATATTCACGAACCTTGGCAATGTAAAGAAGCGGCCAAAATAATTGATCTACTTCAAATACCTGCATTTTTATCACGACAGACCGACTTGCTTATTGCCGCCGCAGAAACTGGAAAAGCTGTGAATATAAAAAAAGGGCAATTTTTAGCACCTTGGGATATGAAAAATGTTGTAAGAAAATTTGAGGAAGTTGGAAATGAAAATATAATGCTTTGCGAACGTGGGGCTTCATTTGGATATAATAATTTAGTCGTAGATATGCGTGGACTTCTGGAAATGAGAAAATTTGGCTATCCTGTTGTGTTTGATGCAACACATTCAGTACAAATTCCAGGAGGGCAAGGAGAAACTTCAGGAGGAAACCGCGCTTATGTCTATCCGCTTGCCAGAGCAGCTGTGTCTGTTGGAGTCGATGGAGTTTTTGCAGAAGTACATCCTGAACCTGAAAAAGGATTATCTGACGGACCAAATATGTTAAAACTTGACAATGTTGAAGATATTTTAACAAAATTATTACAGTATGATAAATTGACAAAAGAATTATAAAATAAAAATATCTATTTTAATAAATTTTTAGGAGGATTATAATTATGAGTTCAAAATTATTATTAACACCCGGGCCAACTAACATACCCGAAGAATATTTAGAAATTTTGGGAAATGATATTATTCATCACAGAACACCTGAATTTAGAAGAATTATGAAAGAAAACAACGAAAACTTGAAAAAAGTCTTTAAAACAACAAATGATGTAGCTATACTTACTTCATCTGGAACAGGCTCAATGGAAACTGCCGTTGTAAACTTCTTTTCAAAAGGAGATAAAGTTTTAGTAATAAATACTGGATATTTTGGAGACAGATTTAGAAAAATTGCTGAAATTTATGGTTTAAATGTAATCAATTTACAGTATGAATTTGGAGAAAGCTATAACCTAGACGATGTAAAGGAAGTTATTGCTGAAAACTCTGATTTAAAAGGAATTCTAGCAACTCATAGCGAAACTTCAGTTGGAATTTTAAATAATATAAAAGCACTTGGAGATTTAACAAAAAATACTGATATTCTATTAGTTGTTGATACAATTAGTGGACTTGTAGTAAATGATTTTGATTTTGACGCTTGGCACATTGATGTAGCAATCGCAGGAAGCCAAAAAGCATTTTTAATACCACCAGGACTTGCTTTTGTTGCTGTAAGTGACAAGGCAAAAAAAGCTATGGAAACATCTGATTTGCCAAAATACTATTTTGATTTGAAACAATATGAAAAATATTTTGATGCTAACGCAGAAACGCCATACACTCCAGCAATCGCTTTAATTTTAGCATTGAATCAATCGCTAAAAGACTTAGTTAAAAATGGAGTTGAAAGCACAATTAAACAAAAACACGATTTAAGAAAATATGTTGAAGAAAAAGCACAGAAATTAGGATTTGAACTATTAGTAAAAAATGAAGAAAATAGGACAAATACATTAATTTCAGTGTATAGAGAAGGAATTGTCATAAAATCAATTATTGCCGCTCTTGAAGAAAAAGGATACACTGTTACAGGTGGAAAAGGTAAATACGCCGAAAGCCTTATGAGAATTGGAATTTTAGGGCAAATTTCAAAAGAGCAGATTGATGACTTCTTTGTAATCTTTGAAGAAGAACTAAAAAAACAATTATAAAATTTACAAAAAAATAAATGAAGTGCTGGAACTGCTTTAAAGGTTTTATTTCCTAATAAAAAATAAAATGCTTTGGCAGTTCCTGTTGCAAAATATTGAAAAGGAGCATAAATGAAACCATATTTATTTAAAATTGGAGGTTTTGAACTTAGAATTTATAGTTTAATGTATATTTTAGCCTTTCTTTTTGGAATGTTTATCGCACTTGCTGATGATGTTGCTGAAAAAAGAGGCGTTGATGATAGAAAAATTATTGAAGATTTTGCATTTACAACAATTTTGGCTGGATTAATTGGAGCAAGGCTTTATTATGTTATTTTCAAATTCTCAGATTACATAGGAAATCCTTTATCAATCTTTTATATCTGGGAAGGCGGACTTGCTATTCATGGTGGAATTATCGGTGCATTTATAGGCTCATATCTGTATGCTAAAAAAAACAAGCGAAATTTATGGGTACTTACAGATATGGCAGTAGGACCTTTACTGTTTGGGCAGTTTTTAGGAAGATTTGGAAATCTGGCAAACGGGGAAGTTCACGGTGTTCCAACTGTTACTCCGTTTAACGTAATCTTTTCAGGAACATTTAGCAAATGGTGGGCTGGATACCAGACTCTAAGCCTTTCTGCCAAAGCCCAGTTCAAACAGCTTGTACCTTGGGGAATAACATTTCCGCTAGATACACCTGCAGGATCGGAATTTCCAAATATACCTCTGCATCCTGCCATGCTTTACGAAGGCGCTTTAAATCTGATTGGATTTATAATACTATGGTTCTATTTCAGAAAAAAGGAATACAATCCTGGAGTACTCTCAATGATTTATCTAATTATGTATGCGGTTATAAGAACATTTGTAAGTACATTCAGGGCAGAAGACTTGCTGATTTTAGGAATACGTCTTCCATATCTGATAAGCATTGCCATGATTATAATTGCAATTATCGGAATAAAATTCTTTAGCAGTCCGGAAAGAAAATTTGTACCTGCCAAAAATTCAAATAATAAATAGGAAATTAAAAACTGTCATATCCATATTTAGGACTGACAGTTTTTTTATTGCTTTTATTTATTTTCAGTAATTATAGTTTTTCGGCTGGAAGTTCTTTTTCCACGATTATCCACCAATGCATCGACTCCACCTTTTTCGTATTTTTTTACCCAAGAATAAATTTGCTGATAGGAAACTCCAAACTTTCTAATTGTCTGATTATAGTCATAATTATTGTTCAGACAGAAAGTTACTGCTTCTACCTTTGCTTCTATTGTTTTTCTTACGTGTTTTTTTATCACAGTGTAGTTTCCATTAGCATCCACACTTCTTCTGTAATCTCTTATCCAGTAGTTCAGAACGCTCACAGAAGCAATATCGTATTTTTTACAGATATCAAATAGGGAACCTTCATTGTTAAGATAGCTCTTAATGGCTTTTTCCCTAAGCTCACGAGTATAATGTCTATTTTTATCTCCTACAACTATGCTTTCTTCCCCCAGCTCAAGATATTTCTTTTTCCAAGTCATTATTGAAGATTTAGCAATTCCATATTCTTTTGCCAATCCTTGAATAGTTGCTTTTCCATCTAATACTTTCTTTACTAGTTCAATTTTTAGTTCGTTAGATACTTTTGATTTTCTTCCCATTAAAATTCCCTTTCTATAAATAAAATATATATTCTTTAATTTGTTTAATGATAGTAATGAAACTGCTGAAAAATAAATAAATTGCTATACTAGAAAATATACTGCAAAAAAATGCGATACACTTCCAAGTATTACGAAAATATGCCATATCATATGGTTAAATTTACATATTTTCCATGAATAGAATATTGTTCCAAGCGAATACAGCACACCTCCCGCAATCAGATAAATCAATGAAACACGATTTATATTACTTACAAGATCTTTCCACGCAAATACAATCATCCATCCCATAATTAGATACAGCAATGTTGACAGCATCTTGAATTTCCCTGTAAAAAACACCTTGAATACAATCCCCAGCACACATACCGTCCACTGAATAGCTAGTATAATCTTATTCATTGGAGAATTAACGACCAAATAGAGAAAAGGCGTATATGACGCGGCTATAAGGATGTAAATTGCCGAATGATCAAAGATTTCAAAAATCATTTTGGCTGTTCCAGGATTTAAGCCATGATATATTGATGACATCGTATAAAGAACGATGAGTCCAAATCCGAATGCCATAAATGAAGCAACAGTTCCAATATCGCGCGTCCAGCTCGCACGGATTGTAAGTATCAGAAATGCCAGCACAGCCAGCCCTGCACCCACAGTATGACTTACAAAATTTGCAATTTCTTCTCCACGCGAAAAATTTTCAGCTTTTTTATGTATATCATTGAGTGAATTATTGCTCTTAGTTTTTTTATTCATATTTTTCCTTTCAGATACAAAGATATTTTTTATATTTAAACATGTAGTATAATATAGTTGATAAATGTTTATAATATCCCATTTTTAAAGTTATCTGAACATAAAATCAATTTTAAAATAAAACACTTATATTATAATAATACCATATAAATTTTTATAAATCATGTTTTTTTCCTTATAAATTAGTTTTATTTTTTTGGCTTTTCAAATAATATAGTTTTATTATAATTACAATTTTAACTCTTTTATAAAATATATCACCTGTTATAATACTCTAATTTATTATAACAGGTATTTTAATTATATTCAACCTAAATATTTTAAATTTTTAAAATTTTATATCATTTTTTATGTGTCATGAGCTGTAACTATTACTTTTTTAGCAAATTATTAAAATCAAAAAATATTAGTATTTAAATAAAATATCCTGTTTTTCAGCATTTGGCTTCAAATAATCTTGCCACAATGAATAGTAGCTTACTAATTTATCAAATAAAATTTGACACAAAAATATTTTTATAGTAAAATAATTTTATATCAAAAATAACAAGAGAAAGAAGGACGAATTATGTTAAAATACCTTGTTGACGGCGGAATATTTATGTGGGTAATTTTACTTGCCTCAATATCTGGACTTGCTGTTATTATTGAAAAAATGTATACTTTTTTATCAAAAGAGAAAAAATTGTCAGAAAACGAGAAAAATCAGCTTTATAAAGCACTTAGAACAGGCAACAGAGAAGAAATTTTAAAACTTTGCAAAGATAAAACAGATTCTGTTTCTAAAAGTGTGACAAAAATTGTTTCCAATATGGATATTAACTTTGATGAGCTTGATACTTCACATAGACAGGTTATCGAGGGTATCATAAGTGAAAGCATTTTAGAGCAAACTACTGAACTCGAAAAAGGCATGAGTTTATTGGGAACAGTTGTAAATGCTGCTCCTCAACTTGGACTTCTGGGAACTGTTACAGGAATGATTGCAGCCTTTTCAGCCCTTACCCGAAACGGTACAAGTACTGCAAAAATAGTAGCTGGCGGAATTTCAGAAGCACTTTATACAACTGCATTTGGATTAATAGTTGCAATACCTGCTTTAGTCTTTTATAATTATTTTAATAGACGGATTGATGTTATTGTGGCAGAGATGGAAAGAGCGGCATTGCAGTTTTTGAGCCGAGTAAAAGATTGATTTTTAACCTTTTATTCTAATCTTAGATTTAAAATCCAAACTAATTTTATCCGATTTAGATTAGTTTAACTTCAAACAAATTATAAGTAAAATTTACAAATCAAATTTCTTAGGAGAAAAATATGAAATTTTCTAACAGACGAAAACGTCAAAACGTTGATATATCAATGTTAAACTTAATTGATGTAATTTTTATGCTGCTAATATTTTTTATGCTTGCAACTACATTTAACAATTATTCACAATTTCAGCTGTCAGTTCCAAAAACATCAGCACAGCTTGAAAAAAAGGAAGATACAAAAATAGAAGTAATCGTAAATAAAGATAAAAAATACTTCTTAAAAATAAACGACAAAACTAGAGAACTTTCCCAAAATGAAATAGCTTCCGAATTGTCAAAATTACCAAAGGAAGCATTAAAAAATATAACTTTAACTGCTGATGAGCATTTGGAATATAAGGACATTGTGGACACGATGAGTCTTTTAAAAAATATGAATATAGAAAATATAAGTTTAAATATTCAAAATAAAAATTAAACGTATGTAAAATTAGATATTTACAGAAAACGAATGGAGGTGAAAAATGAAATATTATATAATTTCAGCTGCAATAAACTTGGGAATACTCCTTATTCCAATTGCAACTCCAGTTTTAAAACAGAAACTTGAAGAAAAAAAAGAAAAGCAGACTATTGTTGTTGACTTAAAAAATAGCATTTTAGAAGAGAATAATACAAAAAGCACAGCTGATACGGATAACAATGAGGAAAGTAACGGAACGGCTGGGTTACAAAAGGGAAATCTACCAAATAAAAACAATGCAATTTCAGAAGCTCAAAACATAGAACAAAATAAACTGCCTAAAAATCCAAAACAGCCCGAACTTTCACCAGCACAGCCAATACAGCCAATACAGCCACAGCAACCAGCACCACAACCTCCCAAAGTACCTCAAAACACCATACCAAAAGAACAGCCAAAACCTTCATCAAGCCCAATTATCCCCCAAATTACCTCCACCCCTAAAAATGCTACACAACCAGTAATTTCACAATCCACAGGAAATTCTGCCAGTATAAAACCAGTACAAAACACCATAACTGCTTCAAACTCCACTATTTCCAGCAATTCTGGACATAAAAACACTCCCTCAAATTCAGGAATTTCACATGGAAACAAAAATGGAAATACTGCTAACGGAAGCTCTACAGGTAACAAAAACGGAAATGGAACAGGAACAATCGCAAATTCAACTAGTTCTGGAAATGGAAATGATAAAAAGTCTGAAAGTACACGAGGTGGGGGATGTCATGAAGGTACTGATTTTTCAGTTTCATACAGAGAAACATTGGAAATGCCACAAGGCAGTCAACGTTTAAACAGAGAATTTAATGTTGTTGTAAATGTTACAGTAAAATTTACTAGAGGAGGCGGTATCTCAGTAATTTCAGCTTCAGGAGCAAGTTCTATTTTTCTAAATGAAGCCAAAAGAGCCGCTAAAGGAATAAGAATAAACTTCAAAACTAACAATTGCTCATCTGGAGTAATAACAAAATCATTTAGGTTTAAACAAACTCACTAAATATGTTTTAAGCAAAATTTCGTTAGAAGAAAAAAATTGTTTGAGCTTTTGAAAAAATCTTTAAATCATTGATATTTATTTATATTAAAATAACTTGTATTCAAAAGCGAGGTTTCTTTTTTTTATAAGAAAGTTTTGCGTAAAGCGGGGTAGTTCGTAGAACGTTTCGCCATTAATCTCTAAGTAGTAGTAAGCTATACATGTAAAAATAATTTTTATTGCGAAAAAGGGCATGGCGTCTGATGCCCTTACTTAAAAAAAACATATAAATAAAATTACAAAAGTTTTTAAGGGTGGATACTTAAAAATTAGATTTGAATTTTTTTAATAAGGATCAAATTAATTATTCTAGAATTTTATTGTTATTTTTTTAATGGTGTTTAGTAGAAAAATATTATTTCCAAAATAATTTATCAAATAATGTTTTTCGAGGTGGCATTCCATCAAGTTTAACTCCATTCTTAATCCAGTATGTTTTTTTGGAAATATCATAAAGAGGCTTGTCTGCCAAGCTATCAGAATAAAATTCTGTGATTTCGTATTCAAAATCATTTTGTTTTGCCCATTCGTTCAATTTCTTTACTTTTTCATCGCCTTTATTATTTTCCCCATCAATTTTAGCAATGAAAGTTTCCTTGTTATCGTTTACAAAATTTGTGCCAAAGACCTTGTCATAGCCAAGTGACAATAAAAATTTTTCTATTAGGAATAATGGGCTTGCAGAAGATACAATAACCATTTCGCATTCTTTTTTGTTTTTTTCCAGCTCGTCCTTTATCCACGGATAAATTTTATGTTTTTTAGTTTCCCAGAAATCTGCGACTAATTGTTCAATTTCTTCTCTTGAATGAGTTTCCAAAAATTCAAAATATCTTTCTTTTAATGTGGTCAAATTTATTATTTTTATTAGATAAAAAAGTAAATCCTTCGAATATTTTATTAAAAATAAAATAGACTTTAACGGATATTTTTTTAAATAAAATGTGGAAAAATTAACACCAGTTTCTCCATCATAGATTGTTTTGTCAAAATCATAAACTATAATTTTTTTTTTCATTAATTAACTCTCTTTCTTTGATTATTTTCGTTTAAAACCAATTTTTGATATACAGTTAAGTTATTAGCAGATTTATTAAAATTTTTGCATGGAAAATTCCAATGTTTTTCCGTACAAAATATATTTTGTATTTTTTAATTCTTTAATATTTTTTGCATTTAAGGCACACATTATCATTTTGCATTCAGTTTTCCAGTTTTCCACAATTTTAATTATATTTTCAACATCATATTTTACAGCCAATTCTAAAATCGTTCTGGAAAGACCGACAGCCTTTGCCCCGTACGCCGTCCCCATGCGCAGCGCTTCTTCTGCGGGCACAGCCTCGGGATCATAGTTTGCCACTTTGTGCAGCATAGCGGCGAGATTGACTTCCTCAAGCATGTCGAGGTTGTTATTGCTCGACGCGCCGTCCGTACCGAGAGCAACGCAGACGCCTTCCGCAAGAAGGCGCGGCACGGGAGCGATGCCGCTCGCGAGCTTCATGTTGCTGCCGGGATTGTGCGCGACACGGATGCCGTACTTCTTGATGATGGAGATATCTTCATCGTCAAGATGCACGCAGTGCGCCGCTAATGTGTCGTTGTCGAAAAGACCTGTGGAAGCGACATGTGCAAAGGGACGCTTGCCGTATTGCTTGAGGCATTCCTCCACCTCCCCTTTCGTTTCTGACATGTGGATGTGGATTTCCGCTCCAAGCGACTTTGCCGCCTCTGCGACCTTGTGCAGATAATCGGGCGGGCACGTATAGAGCGCATGCGGCCCGAACATCACGGTGATGCGCCCATCGGCTTTTTGATGCCAATTTTTGAAGAGCTCTACATTTTCTGTAAGCTTTTCGTCTGCATCGGGCACAACACCGATCAGGCCGCGCGAAAGAACGGCGCGAAGCCCTGATTCCTCTACGACTTCGGCGACCTTTTCCATATCAGGCCCGTACATGTCGGCGAAGGTCGTCGTGCCTCCCTGTATCATCTCGACAGCGGCGAGCATCGCGCCCCAATAGATGTCTTCGTTGCGCATCTTCGCCTCGATCGGCCAGATCTTTTGCTGCAGCCAATCCATGAGCTTCATATCGTCCGCATAGCTTCGAAGAAGCGTCATAGATGCATGCGTATGGGCGTTGACAAAGCCTGGAACAGCGAGCCTGTCCTTTGCGTCAATCGTTCGCTCCGGCTGCCACGAAGCGGGGATTTCTCCGACTGCTGCAATCTTATTTCCCTCGACTGCGATATTTCCTTCCCGCACGCTGCCGTCCGGATGAAGAACATGCGCATTGGAAATCAATATTTTCATATCTTGCACCTCTCTCAAGCAAGTCCGAGATAAGCCTTCTGCTCGTCCGTCAGATGGTCAATGGCTACGCCCGAAGCCTTGAGCTTG
>ERZ773043.2150-NODE-2150-length-10507-cov-24.109166_pt1 | contig 10507 bp, 5 predicted proteins | sample MGYA00580636_ERZ773043 | MGnify/ENA primary metagenome ERZ773043 (study PRJEB29015, sample SAMEA2737992) | human oral metagenome | biome: human oral; feature: human-associated habitat; material: dental | place: China | collected 2065 ... | reverse complement strand
ATGGAGAGAATGAAAGAATGAATATAAACTGGTATCCGGGGCATATGAAGAAAACAAAGGATTTAATTGTCGAAAATCTCAAAATAATTGATATTGTGATTGAGATTTTGGATGCAAGAATTCCGATTTCTAGTAAAAATCCAGATATTTCAAAGCTGGCAAATAATAAGAAAAAGATTATTGTACTGAATAAGGTTGATTTAATCGACAATAAGGAATTGAAGGTTTGGGAAGATTATTTTCTGGAAAATAATTTTTCTGATTATTTTGTAGCTTTGAGTGTGGAAAAAGGGACTAATTTTAATGAACTGCGAAAAATTACAGATAAGATTTATGCAGAAAAATTGGAAAAAATGAAAAAAAAGGGGCTTCGTAAAACTGAAGTAAGAGCCATGATTGTTGGGATTCCTAATGTTGGAAAGTCTAAATTCATTAATAAATTTGTGAATAAAAATAAAGCAAGGGTTGGAAATACTCCAGGATTTACACGTGGAAAGCAATGGATAAAAATTGATGAAAAATTGGAACTGCTGGATACACCAGGAGTTTTATGGCCAAAGTTTGAAGATGATGAAGTAGCTTATAATTTAGCAATCACTGGTTCAATAAAGGACAATGTATTGCAACTAGAACAAGTTGCTATGAAGTTTTTGGATAAATTAAAGAATTTGGGGAAAATTCAAAATCTAGTAAAAGTGTATAATCTGGAAGAATATACAACTGATGAGGAAATTTTCGCAATGGAAAATCATAAGATACTGGAAATTTTGGAAAAGAGATTAGGAGTATCTAAAAATGATGAACATAATTATGAGATTATTTCGAGAAGATTATTGAGAGATTATAGAATGGGGAAAATTGGAAAATTCTTTTTAGAAATTCCTAAAAATTAGAATAAGATCATGAAAATTATCAAAGGGAAGAAATAGAATTTGAAAGAGGGTTTTATTATAGAAGGAGAAGTGTAAAATGAGAATAGGAATATTTACAGATACATACAGACCTCAGGTAAATGGGGTTGTGAGTTCAATTATGACGCTTGAAAAGGAGCTTAGAAAGCTGGGACATAAGGTGTATATTATTACTACGACTGATCCTGATGCACCTCAAGTCGAGCCTAATGTTTTACGAATACCAAGTATGGAATTTAAGCCGTTGCCGCAGTATCGGCTAGGAATGATATATTCTTCAAAAATAATAAAAAAAATAAAAAGACTGGAGTTAGATATTATTCATTCCCAGACAGAATGGGGTGTAGGGACATTTTCAAGATTTGCTGCGGTTAATTTGGAAATACCGCTTGTTCATACATACCATACACTATATGAATATTACACACATTATATTTTTGGTTCAAGATTTGTTTCGGCTGGGAAAAAGATTGCGGCTGCAATTAGTAAGTTTTATTGTGAAAAATGTAATGCTCTAATTGTACCTACACGAAAAGTTGAAGATATTTTGTATTCTTATGGCGTTGACCAGACAATGAATATTATTCCGACTGGACTGGAGCTGGATAAATTTTACCGTGGAAATTATTCTGATGAAGATTTGGAATTTATGAGAGAAAATTTTGGAATAGAGAAAAGTGATTTTCTTTGTGTTTATATTGGTCGGATTGCCGAAGAGAAAAGTATTGATTTGTTAATTGATATGTTTTCTAAAATTAAGGATGATAACTTTAAGTTTATGATTGTTGGACGTGGAAGAATTTTGGATGACTTGAAAAAACAGACTGAAGAGCTTGGTATTTCAGATAGAGTTATTTTTACTGGGGAAGTTCCGCATGACAAAGTTGCAGCTTATTATCAGATGGGAGATGTATTTCTGAATGCGAGCATATCGGAAACGCAAGGACTTACATTTGTTGAGGCGATGGCTGCCAAAACACCTGTTGTGGCAAGATATGACTTGAATTTAGAAGACTTGCTTGTAAAAAATGAGGCGGGACTTGTTTATAAAACTGAAGAAGAATTTATTAATTCTATAATGCTTTTAAAAGAAGATAAGGAATTTAGAGAAAAAATTATTGAAAACGCTTTTGCCGCTTCACAGGATTATACAGCACAAAAATTTGGTGAAAGAGTGGAAGAAGTTTATAAAAAAACAATAGAGGAGTATGATAGTCGTGAAAGTTTTACTATATTCAGAGGGGAAAAGTTCCTTCAGCAAATCCGGCGTTGGACAAGCCTTAAATCATCAGGTAGAAGCCCTTGGAGCAAATAATATTGAAGTTACGCAGGATCCTGAAGATGATTATGATTTGGCACATATAAATACCGTTGCACTAAAATCTTATGAAGTGTTGAAACAGGCAAAGAAAAAAGGGAAACCTGTAATTTATCACACACATACAACTTATGAAGATTTTCGTGGAAGTATAAAAGGAAGTTATGTTTTATCGCCAATTATAAAATTCTGGACAAAGAAATTATACAATGAAGCAGATTATTTAATTTCTCCGTCAGAATACACTAAGAACTTGATAAAATCAAAATATTTGGAAAAGGACAAAGAAATTAGGGTAATTTCAAACGGTGTAAACATAAATAAATTTAATAAAAATGAAGTTTTAAAAGAAAAATTTTTAAATGAATACAAGTCGGTGTATGACATAAATAAACCCTTAGTTATAACAGCTGGACTGCCTTTTGAAAGAAAAGGAATAAAAGATTTTGTAAAAGTGGCACAGGAATGCAGTGACTATCAATTTCTTTGGTTTGGATCGTCAAGCGTAAAATCAATGCTTCCTGACAAAATACAGAAAATTATTGAAAATCCGCCAAAAAATCTAATTTTTCCAGGCTATGTCGATAAAGATATTCTAATTGGAGCATTTAGCGCTGCAAAAGCCTTTTTGTTTATGACTTATGAAGAAAATGAGGGAATTGTAGTATTAGAAGCGCTTTCGGCTAAATTACCGCTTGTGGTAAGGGATATTCCTGTCTATAACGATTGGCTGGAAGATGGAAAAACTTGCTTTAAGGCTAGGACTAACGAGGAATTCTGCCAAAAAATAAGAAATATTGTGGAAAACAATGTGGAAAACTTGGATGAAATTACAGAAACAGCATACAGTATTGCTAAAGAAAGAGATTTGCTAAATATAGGAAAAAAATATAAGGAATACTACGAGCATATATTGAATCAAAAAAATAGATAACCTTTCAAAAAACTGGAAAAAACAATTTCAAAAAATAAAAAAGAGAAAGCCATCAATAAATAAAAAATGGTTTTCTCTCTATTTTTAAACATTTTAATTTACCATATAATAAAACTGCTTTAACATTAACTTAAAAATAACGAATGATTATAGTTTCAGAACTTTAAGTTCATTTAATTTTTATTATTTTATTTATTTTTTCTGACATTGCTTAGTATGCTTTCAAGCACGGGAGTCATATTGTTTAAGTGTCTAGTTTTTATTATGAAATTCCAGAAAGGCTCAAATTTTTTCCAGCCAGCAGTATAAAAAAAGTGTTTTAACTTATGTTTGGATATTTCATGATTTCCACTTGCTTTAAATATATTTGACCATTTGTAGAATTCCTTGTATGCCCAGTTATAGCCTTGTTCAATTTCATCGGCAGTCATATTTCTGGTTTTGTAGACAACGTGCCTTGTATCGTATAAATCCCAATTTCTTGTTATTATTCGGCCTTCATCTTCCATACGCTTGAACAGCCTTGTTCCTGGATAAGGAGTTAGAATATGGTAAGTGGAAGTTGTTATGGCGTTTTTTACTCCCCATTCAACAGTTCTTTTAAAGACGTCCTTGTCATCGTAATCCAATCCAAATACAAAGCTGCCGTTAATCATAATTCCCAACGAGTGAAGCCTCTTTACTGCGTTTTCATAGTTTCTTTTTAAATTCTGGTTTTTATTGCTGGATTTCAGATTTTCTGGGGAAAATGTTTCAAATCCTACAAAAAGACTTCTTAATCCAGCTTGAGCGGCCTTTTCTATTAAATCTCCCGTAAGTATTGAGTCAACTGTTGCCGCGCCTTGAAACAGCCTGTTCATTCCTTTCATTCCTTCAAAAAGTTCCGTGGCAAATTTAGGATTTCCTAATAAATGGTCATCTAAAAAGTACAGGTGTCTTCCCGGCAGCCTGTCAATTTCTTTTAGCGCATCATCGACAAGCTGAGTATAAAATGATTTTCCATTCTGGTAAAAAGCGTCTTTGTAGCAAAAATCACAATGATGAGGGCAGCCTCTAGTTACAACGATAGAATTTGGTACAAGATATTTATTCCTTTTTATCAAGTCTCTTCGTGCAGGAGGGGCTCCAATTAATGTCCTGTGTGTAGAAATATACATTTTTTGTGGATTTCTGTTTTTAAAGTCCTGTAAAAATTTTGGAAAAATATCTTCTCCCGGTCCAATCATTATAGTGTCGGCATGTTCCAGCGCCTCTTCAGGCAATGAAGTCACATGAAGTCCTCCTAATACTACGTAACTGCCCTTCTTTCTGTAATAATCGGCTAATTTATAAGATCTGTAAGCATTTGTAATATACACTTGAATAATAACCAGGTCAGGATTATCTTCCAAGTTTAACTTTTCTACATGCTGGTCCTGCAAATCAATTTCATCATCTTCTGAAAAATACCCTGCAAGTGTTGCCAGTCCCAATGGAGGGAATAACGAGTATTTGACAGGACGCCAGAATGGGCTTTCAGCTTCTGTAAGAGCAGGCAGTATCATTTTTACTTTCATATCGTAACACCTCATTTTTATTATTTATATCGTAAACTTCTTCAAAATTAGCTTAAATTAGACAAAACTAGGATTTGAGCAAATCAGTCATAACTTTTGAGTTTAGTCTTAAAGCAGTTTTGCTATGATTATAGCAAGAAAAAAAATCAATTTCAACAAGAAAATTAGTTTTGTGCTTAATTATACGATGCCTTTACGTTATTTTTTTTTCTTGAAAAAAACTAAGAAATTTAGTAAAATATACTTAGCAAGAAAGGTGTATTTTAGTCAGAACATGATAATTTTTATTTTTTTATAATTTTTTCTAAATATTTGGATATTAAATTATAAAAAATGGATTTGCAAAATTAAGGGAGAACAGAATTATGAAAAAATTACATATTTTAAGTACGATGATGATGTCAGCGGCAACTGCAATGGCTCAGGAAATAAAGATAAACGGAGGGTGGGACTTTGACAGGGCATATAAAAATGATTTAACTAAACATCAGAAAGGTTTGTCAAATACTATTTATGACTATAAATTTAAAAATGGTTCCGTTGCAGGAATAGAGTGGCTGTTTGACAATCAGGGAAGGCTTGAACTGGGAATTGGTGCAGAACATAAGTTTTCTGTAAAATCTTCAGCTTTAAAAGATAAGAATGAAATGAAAATGTATGAAATAACACCAATGTACTTAACAGGCAAGTACAATTTAATAACTTCTAAAGAAGGAAATGATTTGCTCTATATTATTGGAAGAGGGGGGTATGCTTATGCTAAAGCCGGAAGGGACAATGAAAAAGATTTAAAGGATAAAAATTTTCGTGGTGGACTTTATTATGCTGGCGGTCTAGGTACTCAAATTGGACCCATTTCGATTGAAGCGTTATATGAAAGATCAAATTTACGATATGACAAAGTAAATTTAGGTAACATAAATAGAAATAATATAAGTACTCTAAATAATTTTAAAAAGACTAAAGATAATATAAATACGGTTGGTGTAAGGGTAGGATACAGTATCGGAAATATCAAAAATTTACCAAAGAAAAAAAATGAAACTGTGCCTTTTGATCCTTTTAGAACTGATATTTTTGCTAAAACAGGAGATATGCAGTACACTACGGATAAAATTCAGAAAAGAAAATGGAATGGTGGAGAACTTAGATTAAATGCAGGATATAATTTTAAAAATAGATACAATATCCAGCCAGAGCAATTTTTAGGAACAGGAATGAAAAATAATAAATGGCAGTCTGCAAAATCTGATTTTGATATTAAAAAGATGCCTGTTGTTGGTTTGGAATATTTATTTGATAATCAGGGAATTGTTGAACTAGGTCTAGGTGTTGAACAAAAATTTCTTGATATTACAGCTTTTTTTAATGATAAAGAAAAGAAACATGTTTTAAGAACCTATCCCGCTTATGCTACAACAAAAATTAACTTAGTAAATAATAAAGGAAATAATCTTATTTATGCTGTTGGACGAATAGGATATGTACATGGTGAAATAAAGGAAGAAAACTTTAATAAGAAAGATCTTCATGGTGGTCTTTACTACGCTGGAGGATTAGGTACGGAATTAGGGCCAGTTTCCATAGAAGCCCTTTACGAAAGGTCAAATTTTAAATATCAGCCAGAAAATACAGTCAGTCCTATAAAAACTAAAGGTAAAATCGATACATTTGGTATAAGAGTAGGATACAGAATAGGAAGTATAAAAAATAAACCAAAAATAAAAGAAGTTAAGACAGCAGCATATACCTATAATATACCAGAAGAAGACAGAATAAATATAGCTGGCAATTTGAAAAACAAAAGTAATGAAGCTTTAACTTTTAAAAGAAGTTCTGCAAAAAAACTGAAATCTTTGGAAAATGAAATAAAGGAAGCTAGAGCGGCAGGTCATAATACTTATAACGATATACCAGAAGAAGACAGGATAGATATATCTGGTAATTTGAAAGGAAAAAGTAATACGAATACGGTTTCAACTTTAAAAAAAGGTACTGTAAAAAGAGAAAAATACTTTGAAGACGAGGTAAAAAAAGAAAATATTAAAAATGTATCTGAAGAAGATTCCATAGATATAATCAATAATTTAAGTTTTAACAGATTATAAAATTACAGGTTTTCTAAAAAGAAAAAATCTAACTACAACATGAAATTGAAACATTAATTTGGGAAAGGTGATAGAAAATGAAAAGATTTATAATTGCTGTACTGCTCTTAATTTTTATGAGTTTTTCGATAATGGCTGAAAATACAGGCAATGTGTCTTTTTCAGTAAGTGAAATAAAATCAAATAATGATATATTGTTAAAATGTTCAAATATGGCGGGGGAAAATGCACAAGGAACTGGAATAACTGAAAATAACGGCAATAATATATTTTTAAAATGTATAAATTCTGAAACTGGCAGTGAAAATATTATTGGAACAAATAAAATAAGTTCTCAAAATATATTGCTGAAATGTTTAAATACAAGTGAAAGCACGGAAGATGAACTGACAAAAGATGTAAATACAGCTGAAAAGCTTTTAAAATGTTCAAATATAGTTAGAATAATTAAAATAGATGAATTATCTCAAATTGAAAGTGCCAATGCGGTACAGTTGAAATGTTCAAATACAGTAACAAACAACATAGTTTTAAAGTGTTCAGGTACATCTGAAAATCTTCTAAAAAAGGAAACAACGATAAATAGTGGAACAGTAAATACAACTGAAATCACATTAAAATGTTCAAATATAGTTAAAGTTATTGATGGAAATAAAGTTTTTTCAGATAATTTAGGAAATTATGATGCAGTAATATTAAACTGTACAGATACAACAGAAAAAAACAGCAATATTATTGGCAATATCGCGCAGCCAAAAGTAAATATAGGATCATTAGGAGGCAACATAGGAGGAAAAGTTCCTGTAGGGCCTATTATTGGCGGAGTGGCAGGAGCTTCTGCTGTCGGAGCGATTGCTGGTGGAATTGGGCATCACAAAGGTGGTGGCAAAGGTGGAAACCCTGGACATCAAAACGGTAGAAATGATGATGGCAAAGATGATAATTCTAATCCTAAAAAACAAAAAAAAGATGATACAAAAATTCATAATGTGAAGGGAATTGGAATACAGCCTGTCAATCCGTTTTGGAGAAGTAATCTTAGAGAAGCCGAAGACTCTTATTCCCAAATAGCGAAAGTAGGATTTCAGTGGGTAAGAATTACAGCTTCGTGGCATAGAATCCAGTCTTCAAAAAATGGAAGATACGACTGGCAGGATATAGATGATGCTGTTGCTCTTGCCAAAAAATATAACTTGAAAGTCTTAATGCAAATAAGCGGTGCTCCCGAATGGGCAACAGGAGCAGACAAACTTTCAGCTGCTGAAAAAAATGCGTTAAATGCAAGAAAAATCTGGGTAGCATCATTTGCGCCGCTTCAGCAGTATGATAACGATTTTTCAAATTTTGTAACTGCATTGGTAAAAAGATACGCTTCACAGGGAGTAATTGACTATGAATTTTGGAATGAACCAGGGAATCCAGAATTTTGGCACGATACGATTCAAAATCCTAGACCAAATCCTGAACATTATGCTCATCTGCTGAAAATAGCATACACAGCGGCGCATAATGCTCATAATGATGTAAATGTTATGGCTGGTGGAATGACGGTAGGAAACAGCAATAGTTCAACAGGATATATCGGACCTATGGAATTTTTAGAAAGAATGTATAGATCCGGGGCAAAAGGATATTTTGACGGTGTATCGCATCATCCTTATGGAATTTATGCCAGAGCATTTCGAGATAACGGCTGGGCAAATATGATAGGTGATGTTGTGGCACCTGGTAGTGGAGAAAAAACATTGTATCAGATAATGTCGGAGAATGGTGATGGAAATAAAAAAATATGGCCAACAGAAGTAGGACTGGATGCTGCTTATCCTGGAGTTGATGAAACAAAACAGGCTAATGTAATAGGCCAGATTTTAGGATGGTATCAAAAATCAGACATATTTGGGCCTCTTATTCTATATCAGGCAAAAGATAGAAAGCCTTACATTGCTTCAGGAGTAGTGGATAGAGACAGTAATGGCGATGGATGGCTTGATGTAAATATTGATACAAATGGAGACGGTATTCCTGATGCGAATATTGATGCGAATAATAATGGACGGCCTGATATACTGGATGCTGCAGACCCTGAAAATTATTTTGGGATTTGGAAGTCAGACGGCACAGAAAAAAAGGCAGTAGATGTAATTCGAAGATTTATAAATAATCAGCCGGCACCTGGGCCAGCTCCATTAACAAATGGATGTGGCAGCGCAACAGATGCTTCAGGACAATGGAAGAGTGTGAAATGCTGGGAATTTAAAGATAGAAATATCCCTTCTGATTGGCAAAGCAAAAAGGCGATTAATCATCTAAATAGCCACTTGTCTTATTTACACAATAATGTCAGTCTTGTAGATGGAGATTATGTCAGAATTACTACACGTCGTCATTGTGTTGATAGAATAGGAGATCCGTTAACTGATGCAAATGCAACTACAGGTGTATGTCCTGCAGGTAAGGTTACACAATATTCAAGCGGCAGATTAGAATCTAATAAGCTTGTAGATGCTTCTAAGCCGTTCCGTGCAGAAATACGTGCCAGAATGAACTGGAATCGTCTGCAAGGAATGCGTACAGCTCTTTGGATGCAGAAACAGCAAAATGATGTGGATACACCTATTTGTAAAAATCCAGGTGGAAGTGCTCCTTATGGTTCATTATTAATTTTGGAATGGTTTTCAAGTACTCCTAGTTATGCATGGCCTGCAACTAATATCAGCTGTTATTACAGCCAAGTAAATCACGAATGGACTCCACGTGGCTTTACACATCGTCTTGAAAATATTGTTGGTGGACAGAGTAAATCATTGACGCATGAATGGCATGTTTGGGCAATTGAGTTTGATGGAACAAAAGTACGTTATTATATGGACGGAAGATTGATTCCAGTTGTTCATTACCGTATTAAGGATGCTCAACGTATCAGTGTAGTTGACAATACTAGATATGATCAATACGGCAACTATCTTTCTACCATGCCAGATGAAGACTTTAGCAAGCTGAATATTCCTTCTGCTTTAGTCAAACAAGGGTTTGAGAACGATAAATGGCATTTCATTTTTAATGATTACGTGGAATGGGAACCAGGTTTGAATCCACCTTCTGAAAATTCTCCGTTCCCAGTTCAAACTACAGAGATTGACTATGTACGTTTGTATCAAAAATAACATTATTGATTTCATATAACCTGAAAATTAATTTAAATTGTCAAGAAAATCTTATAGATACAAATAAAATACTAGTACTTGGATAAAATGAGATAAAATTCCTGTGCTGACAAGACTTGCGACAATTTATGTGTCCTTTATAAGAGGGACACCTCTTTTAGTTCAAATTTACCTTGCCTATTATGGATTGCCGAAAATATTGGATTACATACATTTGAAGTATGGATTTAATATAGATGTCAATAACATTCCTGCGATTGTATTTGTTTATGTGGCATTTATTTTAAATGTATCAGGTTATCTGTCGGAAACGTTCAGAGCGGCAATTCAGTCGGTGGATAAAGGACAAGTTGAAGCCGCATTGTCGATCGGAATGACAAAATGGCAGGCAATGAAAAGAATTGTACTTCCGCAAGCGATCATAATAACTTTTCCTAATTTTGGAAATACTTTTATAAGTCTGATAAAGGATTCCTCACTTGCTTTTTCAGTTTCAATTGTGGAAATGATTGGAAA